>WBZS01001394.1_pt1 | contig 19466 bp, 17 predicted proteins | sample 5204201 | NCBI WGS metagenome assembly WBZS01 (sample SAMN12344357, study PRJNA552823) | activated sludge metagenome | biome: Activated sludge suspended growth; feature: Nitrification reactor; material: Wastewater; isolation source: activated sludge from nitrification reactor of wastewater...
TGGCCGGCGACGTGGTGGTGATCCGCTACGAAGGGCCGAAGGGCGGCCCCGGCATGCAGGAGATGCTCTACCCGACCAGCTACCTCAAGACCAAGGGCCTCGGCAAGGAATGCGCGCTGCTGACCGACGGGCGCTTCTCCGGCGGCACCTCGGGACTGTCGATCGGCCACGCCAGCCCGGAGGCGGCGATGGGCGGTGAGATCGCGCTGATCGAAAACGGCGATACGATCGAGATCGACATCCCCAACCGCAGCATCCACCTGGCCATCAGCGCCGAGCAGATCGAGCGCCGCCGCGCCTTGCAGGCGACCCGCGGCGCCGACGCCTGGAAGCCGAAGGACCGTCAGCGGCAGGTTTCGGCCGCGCTGCAGGCCTACGCCGCGATGACGACCAGCGCCGACACCGGCGCAGTGCGCGACCTGGGCCAACTCCGCCGCTGAGAAATTCGCGCCAAAAACGGGAAGGGCCGCGGCGGCGGCCCTTCCCGTTTGCTTCCGGAAGCTTGCTCAGGTTGCGCGTTCGCGCTCGTCGGCGGCGCTGCGTGCCGGGCGCACCCAGAGCGCCTCGGCATAGGTTTCGAGCGCGGGCGAGGCATGCGTGATGCCGGCCGAACGCGCCCACATCATGGTGTGGGCAATCAGGATGTCGGCACCGGTAAAGGCTTCGCCCACCGCGAACCGGCGACCGGCGAGCCTCGCATCGGCGACCTTCGCGGCGCGGGCAAACTCGCGCAGCGCGGTCGCTTCTATCGCCGGCACCCGCCAGTCGGGCGGCAGGGCGAAGCGATGCTTGGCGATGGTCCACAGCGGCTGTTCCAGTTCGGAGAGAACGAAGAAACACCACTCGAAGTACTGCGCGCGCAGCGCCGCATCGAGTGGCACCAGCCCGGCCCGCGCAAAGCGCTCGCCGATGTGGGTGAGGATGGCGCCCGACTCGGTGACGACGATACTGCCATCGATCAGCGCCGGCACCTTGCCGCCCGGATTCACCGCCAGAAAGGCCGCCGAGCGGTGCTCGCCCTTGAACAGATCGACATGGTGATAGTCGTACTCGACAGCCGCTTCTTCGAGCGCCCAGGCGGCGCGCAGCGAGCGGGTGTTCGGGCAGCCGTAGAGTTTGAGCATGATGAGATCCCCGTTGGACAGTCCGCCCGATCGGTCGCGACGGCAAGCCGGCATGGTAGCGGAATCGGCGCGACGCGTTGCCGGGCCGACTGGCCCCGGAGCGGTGCAGTGGCATACTGCGCACCTTACGGTCACGCAGCGAGCGCGTCATGACAGACCCGGCCGGCAGCATTCTGGTCATCGGCATCGGCAACCTTCTCTGGGCCGACGAGGGCTTCGGTGTCCGCTGTGTCGAGGCGTTCGACGCCGCCTACGTCGCGCCGCCCGGCATGCGGGTGTTGGACGGCGGCACGCAGGGTCTGTACTTGCTGCCCTACGTTACCGAGGCACGGAAAATGGTGATCTTCGACGCCATCGACTTCGGCCTGCCGCCGGGAACCTTGCGCGTTCTCGAAAACGGCGAGGTACCCGCTTTCATGGGCGCCAAGAAAATGAGCCTGCATCAGACCGGCTTCCAGGATGTGCTGGCGGCCGCCCGGCTGGTCGGCCGCTTTCCCGAAGAACTGGTCCTGATCGGCTGCCAGCCGGTGGAACTCGACGACTATGGCGGCAGCCTGCGCGACGAAGTCAAGGCGCAGATCGCGCCGGCGCTGCGGCTGGCCCACGACTGGCTGCGCGCACGCGCAATCGTGCTGGCGCCGCGCGACGCGACGCCGGAGCGTGCCATGAATCCGGCCGGCCTGGCGATCGATGCCTATGAATCCGGCCGCGCGCAACGTCGCGCTCCCGATCTGTGACATGGGCGCAGCCGGGCAACCATCGCCGCATCACGACAACCCGGCGCCGCAGGTGCGCGCCGTGTTCGAGCACATCTGGCGCACGCGCATGGCGGAGGTGCCGATCCTCAATCCCAGGCTGCAGGTCGACATCGTGGGCTGGCGCGAGTGGCAGGGCGAATGGCTCGGCGTGCTGGTCACGCCGTGGTCGATCAATCTGATGCTGTTGCCCCGCGGCGGAGGCAGGTTTCGGGCGCTGGCGATGGACGAGCGGCAGAGCTGGTCATTTCCCTCGGGCACTTACGAATTCATGGGCGGCGACGAGGAAGGGCTGGGCGCCTACCAGATTTGCTCGCTGTTCTCGCCAGTGCTGCAGTTCGACAGCCATGAACAGGCGGTGGCGGCCGCGCGGGCGGCGATCGACGCTCTGATGGGTGCCGAAACCGGCGAAGCTGTCGTGGCGGCACGACTCGACGAGGCGCGCGCTGAAGTTCAGCCAGTTGCCGAGCGGCGGATGTCGCGCCGCCTTTTCCTGCGCGGTGGGCGCTGACCCGCCCGCAGCCGGCGGCTTGGCGACCCGGACGTCAAGTTGCGCTGCCGCATTGATTCGGACCTGGCGCGGGAATTGCGTGGGTAATTGTTCCGCACGACTCGGCGCGCGGTCGATCGCAGCGGAGTGACCTATGCACGAGATGTCGCTTGCCGAAGGTATCCTGCAGCTGATCGAAGATGCGGCGCGGGAGCAGGGGTTTTCCCGCGTCCGGGTGGTGCGGCTGGAGATCGGGCAGTTGTCGTCGGTCGAGACGGACGCGTTGCGCTTCTGCTTCGATGCCGTGACACGCGCTTCGCTTGCCGAGGGCGCGCGGCTGCAGATCGACAGCGTGCCCGGGGCCGGCTGGTGCATGATGTGCAGCAAGACCGTCCCGTTGGCGGCCTTGTACGAAGCCTGCCCGCACTGCGGCGGCTACCAGATTCAGCCGACCGCGGGCACCGAAATGCGTGTCAAGGATCTCGAAGTCGACTGAACCGGGCCGGCAGACGAATCGAAGGAGAGAATCATGTGCACCACTTGCGGCTGCGGCGCGGGCGAAACCCGGATCGACGGGGAGGCGCCGGACCACGACCATGCTGGCGAACACGCGCATGAACATGAGCATGTTGCGGCAGACGGCACTGTCTACCGCCATGTGCATAGCCACACGGCCCCTGTGCTCGCGAATCGCCACTTTCATGCGCATCGCCATGCCGACGGCTCGGAACATGCGCACGAGCACGGCCACAGCCACAGCCATTCACACGACCAAGCGCACGACCACGCCCAAGGCGCGGCCGACCGGATGGATTTCGGCGGCGGCCTCGCCGGCGCCCATGCGCCGGGCATGTCGCAGGCGCGGATGGTGCAGATCGAGCGCGACATCCTGTCCAAGAACAACGATTTCGCCGCGCAGAACCGCAAGCGCTTCGACGACCAGGGCGTGTTTGCGCTCAATCTGGTCTCGAGCCCCGGCTCGGGCAAGACCACGCTGCTGGTGCGCACGATCGAGGCCCTCAAGTCCAGGCTGCCGCTGGCGGTGATCGAGGGCGACCAGCAAACCAGTTTCGATGCCGAACGCATCCGCGCCACCGGCGCGCGGGCGATCCAGATCAATACCGGCAAGGGCTGCCATCTCGACGCGAACATGGTCGGCCGCGCGCTCGAGCGGATCGGTCTTGCCGACGATTCGGCGCTGATGATCGAGAACGTCGGCAATCTGGTCTGCCCGGCCGCCTTCGATCTGGGCGAGGCGCACAAGGTCGTCATCCTGTCGGTCACCGAGGGCGAAGACAAGCCGCTCAAGTATCCCGACATGTTTCGTGCGGCGAGCGTGATGCTGCTCAACAAGGCCGACCTGCTGCCGCACCTGACATTCGACGCCGAACTGGCGATCGACTACGCGCGACGCATCAATCCGGCACTGAAGGTCATCCGCACCTCGTCCACCAGCGGCGAGGGCTTTGACGAATGGCTGTCCTGGATCGAGCAGGGCGTTGCCGCACAGCGCGCCAGGCGGGCCGCCAATGTCGCTGCCCTGCAGGACCGGATTGCCGCCCTCGAAGCGGAACTGACTCAACTCAAGCGTTGATGGCCCGATGTTGATGGATCCGCGAATCCGCAACCATGCCATGCACATCCGCTGTCGCGGTCTGGTGCAGGGCGTAGGCTTTCGGCCCTTCGTGTGGCGGCTGGCGAGCGAACTCAATCTGCACGGCTATGTGCGCAACGACGGCGACGGCGTGTTCATCGAGGTGTTCGGCAAACCGACCGCGCTGGCCTTGTTCCGCGAGCGGCTGGCGCAGGACGCCCCGCCGCGCGCGCATATCGAACGCATCGAGGCCGAGAGCGGCGACCGCACCAGCGCGAACGAGGGCTTCGTGATCGCCGACAGCGCGCCCGGCGCGGGCGGCGAGATTCGTACCGCGATCGGCCCCGACAGCGCGGTCTGTGACGATTGTCTGGTGGAGTTGTTCAACCCGCGCGACCGTCGCCACCGCTATGCGTTCATCAACTGTACGCAGTGCGGTCCGCGCTACACCATCACGCGCAGCCTGCCTTACGACCGCGCGCGCACCAGCATGGCGGCATTCGTGCAATGCGCGCGCTGCGAGGCGGAGTATCGGGAACCGGCGCACCGGCGTTTTCACGCCGAACCCAACGCCTGCGCCGATTGCGGACCGCGGCTGTGGCTGGTCGATGGCGCCGGCAGCGAACCGGCCGCGGGCGATGCGGTGCGCGCCACGCTGGCCGCAATAGAGCGGGGCCAGATCGTCGCCATCAAGGGTCTCGGCGGCTTTCACCTGGCCTGCGACGCGCGCAACAGCGACGCGGTGGCGCGACTGCGCATCCGCAAGCAGCGCGAAGAGAAGCCTTTCGCACTGATGCTGGCCGGCACCGCATCGGCGCGCGAGTTCGTGCACATCGGCGACGACGAACGCGAACTGCTCGAATCGCCCGAGCGGCCGATCGTCCTGCTGCAAAAGCGCCCCGGTGCCGACGCGGCGCTGCCCGGTGTGGCGCCCGGCATCGCCCGGCTCGGCATCATGCTGCCCTACACGCCGCTGCACTACCTGCTGTTCCACGAAGCGGCGGGACGGTTGACCGGCACCGCATGGCTCGACTCGGTGCAACCGCTCGTGCTGGTGATGACCAGCGCCAATCCGCACGGCGAAACGCTGGTCGCTGACAACGCCGAAGCGCTCGCGCGCCTGCAGGGCATTGCCGATCTTTACCTGCTGCACAACCGTGAGATCGTCGCCCGTTGTGACGATTCCGTGGTGCGCGTCGCCGATGACGGCCAGCCGTCTTTCGTCCGCCGCGCCCGCGGCTACACGCCGCGGCCGATCCGGCTGGCCCGATCGGTTCCACCGCTGGTTGCCTTCGGCGGCTGGTACAAGAACAGCGTGGTCCTGACGCGCGGCGACGAGGCCTTCGTCTCGCCGCACATCGGTGACCTCGACAACGCCGCCACCTGCGAGGCATTGCTCGAGACCGTCGACCACATGAAGCGCGTGCTCGACATCGAACCGCGTTACGTTGCGCACGACCTGCATCCGGATTTCTTCAGCACCCGCTCGGCGCTTGCCTATGCGCAGGAACGCGGGCTGCCTGTTCTCGGCGTGCAGCATCATCATGCGCACATCGCCGCCGTGCTCGCCGAGCATCGCGTGGAGAAACCGGTACTGGGCCTGGCCCTCGACGGGGTGGGCCTGGGCAGCGACGGCGCCGCATGGGGCGGCGAACTGCTGCGCGTCGACGGCGCGCAGTTCGAACGCCTCGGCCACTTGCGCCAGCTTGCCTTGCCCGGGGCCGACCGAGCGGCGCGCGAACCGTGGCGCATGGCGGCGAGCGCGCTGCATGCGCTCGGCCAGGGCGGGTCCATCGCCGCGCGATTCGCCCATCAGCCGGCGGCGGCGACCATAGCCGGGATGCTAGAGCGCGACACGCGTTGCCCGGCCACCTCCAGCATGGGCCGCTGGTTCGACGCCGCAGCGGGCCTGCTCGGCGTGCGTGACCTGATGTCCTTCGAGGGGCAGGCGGCGATGCTGCTGGAAGGGCTGGCCGAGGAATACGGCGAGGTCGAGGCAGAGGACTGCTTTGCCGTGAAGGACGACGGCACCCTCGACCTGCTGCCGCTGCTCGCGGTGCTGAGCGTGGAGCGCGACGCCACGCGTGGCGCGGCGCGCTTTCATGCGACGCTCGCCGCGGCGCTCGACTTCTGGGTATGCAAGGCCGCCCAGCAGCGTGACATCGGTATCGTCGCGCTCGGCGGCGGCTGTTTCCTCAATCGTATCCTGTCGCACGCGCTGGGCGCGCGATTGACCGCGCACGGTCTCGATGTGCTGGCGGCGCGCGCCGTGCCGCCCAACGACGGCGGCCTGTCGCTCGGCCAGGCCTGGGTCGCGGCCCGGCATTTCATGGAGTGATCCGAACATGTGTCTTGCCATTCCCGCACGCATCACGGAAAAGCTCTACGACGACATGGCGGTCGTCGACCTTGGCGGCGTGCGCAAGGAAATCTCGCTGGCGCTGGTCGATGATGCCGAGGTCGGCGACTACGTGATCGTGCACGTCGGTTACGCGCTGTCGAAGCTCGACGCCGACGAGGCGGCCAAGACGCTGGCCCTGTTCGCCGAGATCGCCGCCGCGTTGCCGCCGCAATGAAGTATGTCGACGAATTCCGCGATGGCGGCGTGGCGCGCGGCCTGGCCGAGACCATCGCACGGGAAGCCTGCGCAGATCGCAACTACAGTTTCATGGAATTCTGCGGCGGCCATACCCACGCGATATCGCGCTACGGCGTGACCGACCTGCTGCCGCCCAATGTGCGCATGATCCATGGCCCCGGCTGCCCGGTGTGCGTGCTGCCGATCGGGCGCATCGATCTGGCGATCGGTTTGGCGCTCGAGCGCGGCGTTACCATCTGCACTTATGGCGACTGCCTGCGCGTGCCGGCCTCCGACAACCTCTCGCTGCTCAAGGCAAAAGCCCTGGTCGACAAGTCCCGCGCCGACATCCGCATGATCTATTCGGCGACCGATGCGCTGGCGCTGGCGCGTGCCGAACCGCAGCGCGAGGTGGTGTTTTTCGCCATCGGCTTCGAGACCACCACGCCGCCGACCGCCCTGGTGATCCGGCAGGCGAAGGCCGAGGGCCTGAACAACTTCAGCGTACTTTGCAATCACGTGCTGACGCCGGCTGCGATCTCCAATATTCTCGAGTCGCCCGAAGTGCGCCAGTACGGCACCCTGCCGCTCGACGGCTTCGTCGGCCCCGCCCACGTGAGCACGGTCATCGGCTCGCAGCCCTACGAATTCTTCGCTGAGGAATATCGCAAGCCGGTGGTGATCGCCGGGTTCGAGCCGCTCGACGTGATGCAGGCGATCCGCATGCTGGTGCGCCAGGTCAATGAGGGCCGTGCCGAGGTCGAGAATGAATTCACCCGGGCGGTCACGCGAGAAGGAAACCTCAAGGCGCAGCAACTGGTGAGCGAGGTGTTCGAACTGCGCCGCAGCTTCGAATGGCGCGGACTGGGCGAAGTTCCCTACTCGGCGCTTCGTATCCGCGGCGCGTATGCGGCGCACGATGCCGAAGCGAAATTCGCCCTCGACTACCGGTCGGTGCCCGACAACAAGGCCTGCGAATGCGGTGCAATCCTGCGCGGCGTCAAGAAACCGCAGGACTGCAAATTGTTCGCCACGGTCTGCACGCCGGAAAACCCGATGGGCTCGTGCATGGTGTCCTCCGAGGGTGCGTGCGCCGCGCACTTCACCTACGGCCGCTTCCGCGATATCGACGTGGTGACGATGTGAGCGCAGAGGTGAAGAAGGGCTACGTGCGCCCGCTCGACTTGAAGCACGGGCGGATCGACATGAGCCACGGTGCCGGCGGCCGGGCGATGGCGCAACTGATCGACGAGTTGTTCCTCAAGGCATTCGACAACGAGTGGCTGCGCCAGCACAACGACCAGGCGAGCTTCCAGATCTCTGGCGGACGCATGGTGATGGCGACCGATTCGCATGTCGTTTCGCCGCTGTTCTTTCCCGGCGGTGACATCGGCTGCCTGTCGGTGCATGGCACCATCAATGATGTTGCGATGGCCGGCGCGAAACCGCTCTACCTCGCGGCGAGTTTCATTCTCGAAGAAGGCTACGCGCTGGGCGAGTTGGCGCGCATCGTCGAGTCGATGGCGCGCGCCGCGCGCGAGGCCGGCGTGCCCATCGTCACCGGCGATACCAAGGTAGTCGAACAGGGCAAGGGCGACGGCGTGTTCATCACGACGACCGGGGTCGGCGTGGTTGCGCCGGGCGTCAACATCTCCGGCGATCGCGCGCGGCCCGGCGATGTCATTCTGCTCTCCGGCTTCATCGGCGATCACGGCACCGCGATCATGAGCAAGCGCGAGTCGCTCGCCTTCGAAACCGAAATCGTATCGGACACCGCGGCGCTGCATGGCCTGGTGGCCGCGATGATCGACGCGGTGCCCGACATCCATGTTCTGCGCGACCCGACGCGCGGCGGACTCGCCACCACGCTCAACGAGATCGCCCAGCAGTCCGGCGTCGGCATGATGGTCGACGAAGCCGCGATTCCGGTGCAGCCGCAGGTCAGCGCGGCCTGCGAGTTTCTCGGCCTCGATCCGCTTTACGTCGCCAACGAAGGCAAGCTGGTCGCGATCTGCGCGGCGGCGCATGCCGATCCGCTGCTCGCCGCGATGCGCGCGCATCCGCGCGGCACCAACGCGGCGCGTATCGGCAGCGTGCATGCCGATGCGCATCGCTTCGTGCAGATGACGACCGGTTTCGGCGGGCGACGCATCGTCGACTGGCTGTCGGGCGAGCAGTTGCCGCGCATATGTTAGGGGCGGTGAGGGGAGAGGGGAGAGGGGAGAGGGGAGAGGGGTGATCCGCCGTCGAGACGCCGATGCCAGTTGCCCACCAACTTTTGACTCCTTACCCCTCACTCCTCACCCCTCACCCCTCGCCCCTTACTCCTCACTCTTGCCCCCCGACCGCACGCATGCGCATCCTGTTCCTGACCCACAGCTTCAACAGCCTCGCGCAGCGCCTGTTCTGCGAACTGCGGGCGCGCGGTCATGAGGTGTCGGTCGAGTTCGACATCTCGGACGCCGTGGCCGAGGAGGCGGTGGCGCTGTTTCGCCCCGATCTGATCGTGGCGCCTTACTTGCGCCGGGCGATTCCCGAATCGATCTGGACGCGTAACCTGTGCCTGATTGTGCACCCGGGCATCGTGGGCGACCGCGGCCCGTCCTCGCTCGACTGGGCGATCCAGCAGGGCGAGCCGGAATGGGGCGTCACCGTGCTGCAGGCCAATGCCCAGATGGATGCCGGTGACATCTGGGCAGCCGAAACCTTCGCCATGCGTCTTGCGAAAAAGTCGAGCATCTACCGCAATGAAGTGACCGAGGCGGCGTGCCTTGCGGTACTGACGGCGGTTGAGCGCTTTTGCTCGGGCGCGTTCACCCCGACGCCGCTGGCCAGTGCGGCGGCGCGCGGTCAGTGGCGCCCGCTGATGCGCCAACCGGATCGGCGCATCGACTGGTTGTGCGACGACACGGCAATGATCATCGCGAAGATCAACGCGGCCGACGGCTTTCCCGGCGTCACCGATGAACTGTTCGGCATCGGCTGCCGGCTGTTCGACGTGCATGCCGAAGGGCAGCGGCCCGCTGGCGCGCCCGGCGACATCGTCGCCCGCCGCGACGGCGCGCTGCTGCGGCTCACCCGCGACGGCGCGTTGTGGATCGGCCATGTCAGGCGCGAAGATCGGGACGATGCGTTCAAGCTGCCAGCTGCGATCGCCTTTGCCGATCGAGCGGCAGCGCTGCCGGAATCTCCCGCAGACCTGATGCGCGACGATGCGCGCTGGAGCGAACTGCGCTATCGCGAGACAGGGCAGGTCGGCTATCTCGCGTTCGAGTTTTACAACGGCGCGATGTCCACCGACCAGTGCCGGCGACTGCGCGAGGCCTATGCCTTTGCCATCGCACGCCCGACGCGGGTGATCGTTCTGGAAGGCGGGTTCGACTTCTGGAGCAACGGCATTCACCTCAACATGATCGAGGCGGCCGCCAGCCCGGCCGACGAGTCGTGGGCTAACATCAACGCCATCGACGACTTCGCCCGCGACGTGATCGAGACCGATACTCATCTGACCGTGGCCGCGCTGTGCGGCAATGCCGGTGCCGGCGGCGCGTTTCTCGCGCTGGCCGCCGACCGGGTATGGGCGCGCGCCGGTGTGATACTCAACCCGCATTACAAGAACATGGGCAACCTCTACGGCTCGGAGTACTGGACCTATCTGCTGCCGCGGCGTGTCGGCGCCGATCGCGCGCGTCGCATCATGGCCAACCGCTTGCCGCTGCCGGCGGCTCAGGCCTTGCGTGAAGAACTGATCGATGCGGCGATCGACGTACCGCCCCCGGCCTTCGCCGCGCAAGTTGCCGAGCGTGCCCGAGCGCTTGCGGGGTCGGCCGAATTCGAATCGCACCTGGAGGCCAAGCGTGCGCGTCGCGCGCGAGACGAGGCGGCCAAACCGCTCGCCGCCTATCGCGAGGAAGAACTGAACAACATGCGTCGCAACTTCTACGGTTTCGATCCGAGCTATCACGTGGCGCGTTATCACTTCGTCGTAAAGAGCCCGAGTTCCTGGACGCCGCGCCACCTTGCGCGGCATCGCGAACTTGGCTGGCGCGTGCCCGCGCCGTCGTGAAGTAACCGCCCGGAAAGCCGCGTCGAAAGGCGATCTGCTGGCATGCAATGCCGGAGCCCGCATGGGCTGGGCGTTCCAGCACGGTATGCCTGTAGACGCCCTGTCCATGCGGCTTTCAGGCCGGTGTCGGTCAGCGCATTGGCTGCGCTACACTGCTTGCAACGCACCCCCCCGTGTTCACCGGACACCGACATGGACCGCTTCACGATTTCCCTCGACGAGGATTTGGCACGCGACTTCGATCGGCTGATCGCGGCCCGCGGCTACAGCAACCGCTCGGAGGCGGTGCGGGACATCCTGCGCGGCCAGCTCGAACGCTACCGTCAGGAAACCGAGCAGGCGCTCCATTGCGTGGCCAGCCTGAGCTACGTGTACAACCATCACGAGCGCGAACTCTCCGAGCGGCTGACCGGCCTGCAGCACGACCACCATGACTTGTGCATTGCCACCATGCACGCCCATCTCGATCATGAGAACTGCATCGAGAGCGTGATGCTGCGCGGGCCGACCGCCGAGGTGCGGCGATTTGCCGACGCGATTGCCGCCGAGCGCGGAGTGCGTCATGGCAGCCTCAACCTGGTCACGGTCGACCTGCAGTCGGGCGCCAAGTACCGCCATCCGAGCGGACGCGGACACACCCACGTCAAGCCGCGGAACTAGCAAGGCAATTCCACAACGATTGAGCCAGGGCGCGCCAGAGTCGGCGCGATGCGCTGCGCTCTGCGCACGAAACGGACCGGTCAGGCGGGCCGCTGCCTTGCAACTGGCGCCGCATGTGAGGCGAAGCGCGTCTTCCGCGCAACTTATCTTTTGATGTGGATCAAAAGATTCGCACGTCACGATTTTTTGCGCTGGACAGGCGCCGTTCGAGCCCTTGCGAACGATAGGGCCACGGCCTTGCTTAATGCCAGCTTAATTCGGCGAGCGATCACTTGTGAACACGGGCCGCTCGCGAACCGGGCGTGCCGAATTGCATAAATGCGAATGTCGTGCCCGCCCGGGCGCCGGCAAATCATCCGGAACGGTTTGTCGCCGAGAGTAGACAGGTTGGTCGATTTGTGGGGCAAATCACCAATTGACGCTTAAAACTTTCGGTTGCTAGCATCGGCCCCTCGACGTAGCGGGGATCCGATCGTGTGCCCGTCCCGCGCCGCTGCGTTGCGCAGATCACGCGCCGGCTGGACGGTTGCCAACCTGCCTCATCCGCCGGTAAAGGAAAACGAGATGACACGACTTTCCGAGATTCCGATTCGCGTTGACTTCGTCCCGGACGCGCTGTCGCAGCACCGCGGCATATCGCCGGCAGGCGTCGCCATCCTGAGCGAGATCGAGAACCTGCTCGAGCAGTACCAGGCGTTCGGCCGCAACGGGTCGATCGATCTGCGCTGGCTGTCGTTGCTGCCGGGCGATCTGGACCGGCTGCACGAAGTGCTTGGCACCGGCGAAGTGAGTGCGCAGGTGAATGCGCTGGGCATTTCAACCGCGCGAGAGACGGCGATCCAGTGCGTCTGGTGGGTCGAGCATTGCGGCCCCGAGGGCGAATCGCTCGGTCAGTGGATCGAGGTCACCGAGGTGCCGTCGCTGCTGCGCAGCGACCGCGCGTCGATCGCCTACGGACTCGAAGCGTTGCGCGATCGCATCGTGTCGTTTGGTGGCGAATCAGCGATGGCGCTGCCATCTGTTCAGGGAGAGCAAGCATGAAGACGCAGGAAACGATATTCGATGTGCTCCAGTCGCGTGGCGTTTCGCGCCGCTCCTTCATGAAGTTCTGCACGGTCACCGCGTCGACGCTGGCGCTCGGCTCGCACGAAGCGAGCGTGTTCGCGCAGGCGTTGGCCAGTGCGCCACGCCCGTCGGTGATCTGGCTTTCATTTCAGCAGTGCACCGGCTGTTCAGAATCCATTCTGCGTTCGTTCGATCCGACGCTCGAAAACCTGCTGCTCAACTATCTCTCGCTCGATTATCACGAGTCGTTGCAGGCCGCGGCAGGCTTCCAGGCCGAGGCGGCGCGCAAGAAGGCGATGGCCGACAACATCGGCCGCTACGTGCTGATCGTCGACGGATCGATTCCGACCGGCGACAAGGAATACTGGTCGGCCGCCGCCGGCGAATCGAATCTCGAAGTGCTGCGGGATGCGGTCCGCAATGCCGGCGTGGTGGTCGCGCTGGGCGCCTGCGCAACCTTCGGCGGCATCCCGGCCGCCAAGCCGAATCCTTCGCAGGCCACCGGCGTCGACGACCTGATGGCGCGCGGCCTGATCGACACCAAGCCGCTGGTAAACGTCTCCGGTTGTCCGCCGATACCCGAGGTGATTACCGGCACCATCGCGTACTACCTGGCAAACGGGCAGCTTCCGGAACTGGACGCGCTAAAGCGGCCCAAGGTGTTCTACGGCAAGACCGTCCATGACAATTGCGCGCGTCTGCCGCACTTCAATGCGGGTCGGTTTGCCCAGTCCTTCGACGATGCCGGCGCGCGTCAAGGCCATTGCCTGTTCATGCTCGGCTGCAAGGGGCCGCTGACCTTCAACGCCTGCACGACGATGAAATGGAATCAGGGCACCAGCTATCCGATGAATTCCGGCCACGGCTGCCTCGGCTGTTCCGAGCCGCAGTTCTGGGACAAGAGCCCGAGCTTTTATTCGGTTGCCGGTGCCTGACGGTGACGGCCGTCGCCATCCGGCCAGTTCCCGGAATTCGCTGACGCCAGCCCGAGTGGCGCGTTCCCGACAAATCAAATCCCAGATCCGGAGTCCGACATGAGTACAGTCGTCGTCGATCCCATCACCAGAATCGAGGGGCATTTGCGCATCGAGGCAGAAACCGATGCGCGCGGTGTCATCACCAAAGCCTATTCCAGCGGCACCATGATGCGCGGCATCGAGATCATCCTGCTCGGCCGCGATCCGCGTGATGCGTGGGCGTTTACGCAGCGCATCTGCGGCGTGTGTACCGTGGTCCATTCGGTGGCGGCGATCCGCGCGGTCGAGAATGCGCTCAACTACCCGATCCCGCCAAACGCACGGCTGATCCGCAATATCCTCGCCGCGAGCCAGATCGGGCAGGATCAGGTGGTGCACTTCTACCAGTTGAGCCTGCTCGACTGGGTGGACATCACCTCGGCGGCCAAGGCCGATCCGCTTAAAACTTCGAACCTGCAGAAATGCCTGTCGACCTGGACCAACAACTCCGCGGCCTACTTCGAGAGCGTGCGGCAAAAGCTGGTCACGCTGATCAACTCGGGCCAGCTCGGGCTGTTCGCCAACGGCTACTGGGGGCATCCGGAATACAAGTTGCCGCCCGAGATGAACCTGATGCTGTTCGCGCACTATCTCGAAGCACTCGAGTGGCAGCGCAAGGTGATCAAGATGCATGCGGTATTCGGCGGGCGCAATCCGCATCCGAACTTCGTCGTCGGCGGCGTGCCGTGCGCGATCAGTTCGGCGCCGAATGCGAGCGGCGGCTTCACGCCGACGCCTGGCTTCACTGCAGTCGACGCCAAGGGGCTTGCTGTGGTCAAGACCTGCATGGATGAAATGCAAGCCTTCATCTCTCAGGTCTATTACCCGGACTGCGTGGCGATGGCCAAGTTCTACAAAGACTGGTTCAAGAAGGGCGAGGGCATCGGCAATTTCCTGACCTTCGGCGATTTCCCGGAGAACGACGCGAACGATCCGTCGAATCTCTACGTGCCGCGCGGTGCCATCGTCAATCGCGACCTGTCGGCGATCCAGCCGGTCGACCTGAACAACCCGAACGAGATTCAGGAGTTCGTTGCCAATTCCTGGTACGACTACAGCCACGGCAAAACCGCGGGTCTGCACCCGTATGACGGCGAAACGACGCCCAACTACACCGGCCCGCGCGCCGCCTACCAGAACCTCGACAACAGCCAGCCCTATTCGTGGGAGAAGACCCCGCGCTGGAAGGGCAAGCCGATGGAAGTCGGCGCGCTGGCCCGGGTGCTGATGCTCTATGCCAAAGGCAATGCGCCGACGCGGCAGTATCTGAACGCCGCGCTGTCGGATCTGAAGCAGCCGCTGTCGTCGCTGTATTCGACGATGGGGCGCATTGTCGCGCAGTCGATCGACACCCGCGTGATCGTCGAGCGCATGCAGACCTGGTACAGCCAGTTGATGGCCAACATCGCCCGCGGCGAACTGGCCACCCACAACGCCGCCAAGTTCAATCCTTCGACCTGGCCGGCAAGCTCGAAAGGGGTCGGCTTCACCGAGGCGCCGCGCGGTGGTCTCGGCCACTGGATCAGCATCACGAACGGGAAGATCTCGAACTACCAGTGTGTGGTGCCATCGACCTGGAATTCGTCGCCGCGCGATCAACTCGGCCAGCCGAGCGCCTACGAGGCGGCCCTGGTCGGCCATTCGCTTGCGATAGCGGATCAGCCGCTGGAAATTCTGCGCACGATCCACAGCTTCAATCCCTGCATGGCCTGTGCCGTGCATCTGATGTCACCGGAAGGGCAGGAACTGCTCAGCGTGAAGGTCTGCTGAGGCAGACCCATTCTTCCGACAAGGGGCGAACCATCATGAATCCGCAAAGAATCCGGAACCTGCTTGCAAAGACGGCGACCGCCGTGGGATTGCTTGTCATGGCGGGCGCGGCATTGGCATTTCCGAACTACGGAACGACGACCAACAGCTACTGCACCGCGTTCAACCAGACTGCGCCCTATACGGGCGATTGCACGCTTTGCCACGTATCCGCGAGCAACACGGCAACCCGCAAAGATCCGCAATGGACCTGGTATCAAACCGCGCCAAAGGGCGCCTCGACGCAGATGCAGAACTTCTGCCCGGCAAGTCCGGCCAACCAGGCGCCGAACGGCACGATCACCACCCCAGCCGCCAACGTCACCGTCACGCAAGGCGCGACGGTCGCGTTCGTCGGTAGCGGTACCGATCCGGACAACAACCTGCCGCTGACATATAGCTGGAATTTTGGCGGTGGCGCAACCAGTTCGACGCAGCAGAACCCGACGGTAGCGTTCAACACTGTCGGAACCTTCACTGTTGCGCTGACCGTTACCGATGCGAAGGGACTTGCCGACCCGACCCCTGCCACCCGCACCGTCACGGTCACGGCTGCCGCAAACCAGGCGCCGAACGGCACCATCACGACTCCGGCAGCCAACCTCACCGTCACCCAAGGCACGACGGTCGCGTTCGCCGGAACTGGCACCGATCCCGACAACAATACGCCACTCACCTACAGCTGGAATTTCGGCGGCGGTGCGACCAATTCGGCGCAGCAGAATCCTTCGGTCGTGTTCGGTACACCAGGAACGTTCACGGTATCGCTGGCAGTGGCCGATTCGAAGGGGCTTGCCGACCCGACGCCTGCCACCCGGACGATTACCGTAACCCCATCGACTACCGCAAACCAGCCGCCTGCGGGAACCATCACGCAGCCCGCATCGGACGTCGTGATCAATGTTGGTCAGTCGGTCAGCTTCGTCGGCAGCGGCACTGACCCGGACAACAACACGCCATTGACCTACGCGTGGAACTTCGGCGGCGGTGCTACGAATTCGACCGTGCAGTCCCCGACCGTCGTCTTCGCCACGGCCGGAACCTTCACAGTGAGTTTGACTGTCACCGACGCCAAGGGGCTTGCCGATGCGACGCCGGCCACCCGCACGGTGACGGTACTCGCGCCGAACAACCAGCCACCGACCGCCAGCATCACCGCGCCGGCCAGCGACGTGTCGATCCTCAAGGGGGCGAGCATCTCCTTCGCCGGCAGCGGCAGCGATCCCGACGGCAATACGCCGCTGTCGTATCGCTGGAACTTCGGCGGCGGCGGCCTGCCCGACTCGACACTGCAGAACCCGACGGTCCGCTTCGACAACGTCGGCACCTACAGCGTCACGCTGACCGTGACCGACCGGCTCGGCGCCTCCAACGTCGCACCGCCGGTACGCATCGTCACGGTTCGCGAACCGCTACCGACCGGCTGTCGCGACAACGACAAGGACGGTTTCTCTCCCGACGGTGGCGTCTGCGGTCCGGTCGATTGCAACGACAACAATGCGTCGATCAATCCCGGCATGATCGAGCGCTGCGGTGACGGCATCGACAACGACTGCAACGGCAAGATCGATGCTGCCGATCCGGCCTGCAACGGAACGGACTGCCTTGCCGCACTGACGCAGCGCCCGCCAGTGGTGATCGATCGGGCGAGCTGGGATGCGGAAGACCGCGAACTCAAGGTCAGGGGCAGCAAGGCCCCGGCGGGCAGTGCGGCCAACCTGTTCAATGCGGCGACCGGCGCACTCCTGGCCAGCGTAGTGGTCGACAGCAGTGGCAACTGGTCGTTCGAGTTGGAGCGGCTTGCGACGGTACCGTGCAAGGTGCGTGTCGATATCGCCGGCCAGAGCGCAGAAGCCGTGGTAAGCGGCGCGCCGGCCAGTTGCGGCGGTGGCGGCGGAAACCCGCCGCCGGGCAATCTCGCACCCGACGGGCGGATCACTGCGCCGGCAAATGGCGTGCGGATTCGGCTAGGCCGTGCCGTCCAGTTCAGCGGTAGCGGAACGGACCCCGACGGCAACCTTCCGCTGACCTACGCCTGGGATTTCGGCGGTGGTGCGCCCGCCTCTGCCGTACAGAATCCGACCGTCACCTTCCGCAGCGCCGGAACCTATGTAGTGCGCCTGACGGTGAAGGATGCGAAGGGATTGGCCGATCCGACACCGGCGCAGATCACGGTGCGTGTGTCCAGGGACGACTGATGATGCTGGGAAGGCACGCCTGCGTCGCGACGACAGACTGGCGTGCCCGGCAGGGAATCGACAGCGGAAGGGTTCGAGATGAGGGTTGCAACAACTTGCCTGATACTGGCTGGCTGCTTGGTGATGTCGCAGCACGCCGCAGCCGGCAATGGCTGGCGGAGCGTAGGCGGTACAGGCGATCGTCATTTCGTCGTGATCGACGGTTCGGCAGCGGAAAACACCGCGGTGTACCAGGATGCGGCGTCGGCGCTGTGCAAGGCTGGCCGCACCTGCGTGGTGATGTTCTGGAACGACGAACGGACAGCGGCATCGAAGATGCCGCTGTCCGCCGACCAGGCTGGGTCGCGGGTCGCCCAGTTCACTCGCAGCCCGACAACCGGCAACGAGCGGTTGCTGTTCCGCTGCCGCGGCGGCGAGCCGGCCGGTACCTGCCTGAAGTAGGCGAGGGCGCGGTTCCACGCGTGTCGCGATCCCGGCACGGGTGGTCGAACTGCGGCCGTGCCAGCGCGATCTGGTGGAAGTCGGCGGCGTGCGCCGCGAGGTGTCGGTGCAACTGATTGACGATGGCCGGCTCGACGACTACCCGAGCGTCCATGTCGGCTTTGCATCGAGCAAGCGCGACCCGCTGCACGCCGCGCAAGCGCCGGCGCTGTTCGGGGAGGCCGCAGCGCAGCTTCCGGCAGCGTGAGTGACGCACCGGCAGCCGTGGGAACCGGCTGAAACCGCTTGATCCGCCCGCGTGCTGCAACCGCCCGGAGGATCTATCGGTTGGTCAAGGACAACCGGCATTCGCGCAGCGGAGTAAGATGAATGAGAAATTTCTCTCACTTCTTGTGTCGGCATGATGCGGAGGCACGATGAACAACCTGCCGAGTGATTGGACTGCCCTGCTTGTACTGGTATTCATGCTGGGTATCAAGCACGGATTCGATGCCGATCATCTGGCCACCATCGACGGCTTGACGCGCTTCAATGCGCGAACCAATCCGCGCGTTGCGCGATTGTGCGGCACGCTGTTTTCGCTTGGCCATGGCGCGGTGGTGGTCGCCATTGCGTTGGCGGTCAGTACGCTCACGAAGCATTGGCAGGTGCCGCAATGGATCGAGACCGCCGGGGCGTGGATATCGATCGGTGTACTGACCCTGCTCGGCCTGGTCAATCTGCATGCGGTGACGGCGGCACCAGCGCACGAAGTGGTTGTGCCGGTGGGCATCAAGGGACGCTGGATCGGCCGATTGACGCATGCTTCGCATCCGGGTTGGGTGATGCTGATCGGTGCGCTGTTCGCCTTGTCGTTCGACACGCTGAGTCAGGCAGCGCTGTTTGCGCTTACCGCGGCGCAGTTCGGCGGATGGGAGCACGCGCTGACGCTTGGCCTGCTGTTCATGACCGGCATGCTGGTCACCGATGGCATAAACGGACTGTGGATCTCACGCCTGATCGCGCGTGCAGATCAGATCGCCCTGGTGGCCTCGCGCGTGATGGGCTTGGTGGTGTCGTCGATGTCGCTGTTGGTGGCGGCATTCGGTGCGGCGAAGTTCATTTCGCCCGCGATCGATGCGTGGTCCGAGGGCCGCGAACTGCTCTTTGGTGCGGCGGTCCTCTGCTGCGTTGCCGGCAGTTACGTCATCGCCCTGCGATTGGTCAAAATGCAGAACCCGACGGCGTCCGTATCCGCGGTAACCGGCTCGATCAACTGAAGCGGCATTTCCTTCCCGTTACCCATTTTGGCCGGGGTAGCCCGAATTCGACCAACTTAATCCTCTCGACCTCGCGGACCGCAGTCCGGACTCCGACGATATGCTTGCCCTGTCCGGTGGCCTTGCGGGATTCACAGAGGACCGCAGCAGGCGACTCGCGAAAACGAAACGGGCGCCTTGCGGCGCCCGTCCTTCCCTCTGGCTGGGCCTATCCTCAGGCTGCCTTCTTCTTGCCCTTGGGCAACGCCGTCACGTTGGTCAGTGCCTTGACCGCGGTGTCGGTTGCGGCAGTCAGATTCGATTCGGCCAATTCTCCGACTTGTTTGGCGGCCTTGGCGATAGCGTTATATGCAGTGTCGGTCGCCTCGATCGTCGACTTGATCGCGGCGATCGCGGGCTCGCTGCCGGCCG
>WBZS01001395.1_pt1 | contig 19464 bp, 17 predicted proteins | sample 5204201 | NCBI WGS metagenome assembly WBZS01 (sample SAMN12344357, study PRJNA552823) | activated sludge metagenome | biome: Activated sludge suspended growth; feature: Nitrification reactor; material: Wastewater; isolation source: activated sludge from nitrification reactor of wastewater...
CCAAACAATTGGTTTGCCGGTTCAGGGGATGACGTGCGCCTCATGTGTCGCGCACGTCGAGGAGGCTCTGAAGGAAGTTCCCGGTGTCGCGGGTGTGATTGTCAATCTGGGCGCTCAGAAGGCCACGGCGAAATATGACCCGAACCGTGCCACATTGGCCGCCCTGACCGGCGCTGTCGATGCTATTGGCTATCAAGTGCCCACGGCCGAGACGGTGCTGGTCGTGAAAGGCATGACCTGCGCCTCCTGCGTGGGTCATGTCGAGCGAGCGCTCACTGAACGGGAAGGCGTCACCGGTGCCGTCGTCAACCTCGGGTTGGGCACGGCCCGCGTCACCTATGTCCCGGGTGTCGTCGAGATCCCGGCGCTCAAACGCGCGGTCCAGGCCGTCGGATACGAGGCCCAGGAGCGCACCGCCGGGGTCGACGCCCTGGACCGCGAGCGGAAGGCGCGCGAAGACGAAATCCAACGGCAAGGGCGCAATCTTCTTTTTGCCGGGGTCATCGGCCTCGTCGTCATGATCGGCACGTTCTACGACATGCTTGGGCCCCTCCAGGCCGTGGTGCCCGTGTGGTTGTCCTACAAGTGGGTCATCGGCCTGCTCACGACGCCGATCGTCCTGGGTCCCGGGCGGCAATTCTTCATCAACTCCTGGAAGGGGTTAAAGCACGGCGTGACCGACATGAATCTGCTCTATGCCACGGGCATCGGCGCCGCCTATGGCATCGCCGTGATCAATACCCTCTTCCCAACGGCCGGCTTTGGCGGCGATGGCGCCACGTTCTTCGAAAGCGCAGCGCTGCTTACGGCGTTCATCATCCTCGGCCGCTGGTTGGAGGCCCTGACGCGCGGGCGCACATCCGAGGCGATCCGCAAGCTCATGAAGCTTCAACCGAAGCTGGCGCGGGTGATCCGCGACGGCCAGGAACTTGAGATCCCGGCCGAGGAGGTACAGATCGGTGACCTGATCCAGGTGCGCCCGGGCGAGGGCGTTCCGGTGGATGGGCTGGTTCAGGACGGCTACAGCGCTGTGGACGAATCGATGCTGACGGGTGAGAGTCTGCCCGTCGAGAAGAAGGTCGGCGACGCGGTCATCGGCGGCACCCTGAACAAAACCGGCGCCTTCCGCTTCGCGGCGACCCGCGTCGGCAAGGACACGGCGCTGGCCCAAATCATCGCCTTGGTGGAAGAAGCGCAGGCCAGCAAGGCGCCGATCCAGAAACTGGCCGATTGGGTCGCCGGCCACTTCATCCTGGGCGTGCACGTCCTTTCCGTCGTCGTGTTTGTATTTTGGTTCTTCTTCGGCTATCAGCGCTTCTTTGACCCGGCCAGCGCGTTCATCCTGTCGCCCTACAAGCTCGGCGAGATCGGCGTGTTCGGGTTCTCGCTGCTTCTGTCGGTGACGGTCCTGGTAGTGTCGTGCCCATGCGCCGTCGGTCTCGCTACGCCCAGCGCCATGATGGCGGGCACCGGCAAGGCGGCCGAATACGGCGTGTTGTTCAAGGGCGCGGAAGCGATCGAAAACGCCAGCAAACTGCAGACGATCGTCTTCGACAAGACGGGGACGCTCACCCGCGGCGAACCCTCCGTGACCGAAATCGTCACCTCGCCCATCCCGGGTTCACCGGGAATGGATACCGTCCTTCGCCTGGCTGCGATCACCGAGAAAAACAGCGAGCATCCATTGGGCGAGGCCATCGTTCAAGGGGCCCGAACGCGCGGGTTGGCACTGGCCGAACCGGAAAGCTTCAACGCGATCCCGGGTCACGGCGTGGAAGCGCGGGTGGATGGACAGGCGGTTTTGCTCGGCAATCGCAAGCTGATGCGCGACCGCCTGGTCGACTTTGGCGATCTCGGGGCCGAGGCGGAGCGTCTCGAAGCTGAGGGCAAGACGGTGATGTTCGTCGCCGTCGACCGGGCGCCCGCAGGTCTGATCGCGGTGGCGGATACGCTCAGGGAGCACGCGGCGGAAGCTGTCCGTCACCTGCACAAACTGGGTATCGAGACCGTCATGATCACGGGCGACAACCGCCGCACAGCGGAAGCCATCGCGCGCCAGGTGGGAATCGACCGGGTGTTGGCCGAGGTGCTGCCTCAAGACAAAGCCGAGGAGGTCAAAAAACTGCAAGCCCAGGGTCGTCAGGTGGCGATGGTCGGTGACGGTGTCAACGATGCGCCGGCACTGGCGCAGGCCCAGGTGGGCCTGGCGATCGGGTCGGGGACCGATGTCGCCAAGGAAACGGGCGACGTCATTCTGATCAAGGACGATATCCGCGACGTCATCGTGGCCCTCGAAGTGGCGCGCGCGACGATGCGCAAGGTCAAGCAGAACCTGTTCTGGGCCTTCGTCTACAACGCGCTGGGTATCCCGCTGGCGGCCGGCCTGTTCTATCCCTTCGTGTCACTCATCATCAGTCCTGAATTGGCGGGTTTGATGATGGCGGTGAGTTCAGTGTCGGTCACGCTCAATACGCTGCTGCTCAAGGGCTTCAAACCGTCGATTCGGCGCCGGCACCCGACGTCCTCGGATCGCTCACGACAGCCGTCGACCCGGGCAGCGGCAGCGGCGAGTGGGGACTAACACAACGTTGCAGTTCAAAGCGTGATCCCTCGAACTGTCGCTGCAACCCGGGCGGGCTGATCGGCGTGGTCAGTGTTGAGCCCGAACGCCCCACAGTTTGTCGGGGATCCCAGATCAGCGGGGTCTCCGACAAACCCCTGGAGGATTTTCGATGAAACCCGAAAGCCATGAACAGACGATTGGGCGGCGAAGCGCCCTGATCTATGTGCCGATTTCGCTGGGCGCCGCGCTGGTGTTCTTCCTGGCGGCGAGCCTAACCGGAGACTACTCAGCCGTCGCCCGGCTTGGTGGGGCGATCTGGGTCGGGCTTCTCAGTCTGATCGTCGCCATGCCTATTGTGACGACTCAGGTCAAGAAGTCGTTCTCTTAGCCGCTGATGCGACCCGGCGCCTGCGGGGTGGCGACAGGAGCGTTGGCTCAAGCCACCCCTGTTCGTCACCCGTTTCCGGGCCGATCGATCGGACGCTGAGGCGGCCCGAAGACGGCGTCTATTCGACAAACAACCGGTTCGCCTCATTTTCGAAGGAGGTTCTGACTCATGATCACCATCAGTATGGATCCGGTCCTCTTCAGCATCGGGCCCTTCATGGTGCGCTGGTACGGCGTCATCGTTGGCGCCGCCATTTTGCTCGGCGTCTGGCTGGGAGCCCGCGAAGCCGAGCGCAAGGGGTTCTCAAAGAACGGGATCTATGACGCCTCGCTGTGGATCATCCTGGGCGGCCTGCTTGGGGCCAGACTGTTGCATGTGCTCGATCACTGGCCGGACGAATTTGCGGCCAACCCCATCCGGGCGCTTTACGTCTGGGAAGGTGGGCTGGCCATCTGGGGCGGCGTGGTCGGCGGATTGATCGTCCTGGGTGTGGTGGCCTGGCGCCGTGGCTGGCATCTGCCGCGTCTTCTTGATGCCGTGGCGCCGGGCCTGGTGCTCGCGCAGGCGGTCGGGCGGATCGCCTGCATCATCACGGGTGACGCCATCGGTCGTCCGACCACGGGGCCGTTTGGCCTGGCGTATACCCACCCCAACGCCATGGTGCCGGAGCTGGGAGTGTACTACGCGCCCATGCCCATCTATGAGATCTTTGCCAATTTGGCTATCTTCGCCGTCCTGTGGTTCCTGCGTGGCCGACGCTTGCCCGATGGCCGCCTGTTCCTCGTCTACCTGGTGCTGTACAGCCTGATGCGCTTTGGGCTGGCCTTCACCAGCGCCTATCAGATCGTGGCCTTCGGGTTGATGCAGTCTCAACTCATCGCGCTCGTGTCTTTGGCAGTTGCTTTGCCGGTCCTGGCCTGGACCACCCTCCGTCCCAGACCGAATGTGGTCGCCCGAGCCTGATGGCGTGAGCAAGTATTCGGTGGTGGCCTCCGCGCAGCGGGTGTTTTTTGAGCACATTCCAAGTTGGATTGGACCCGCGCAGCGATGAAAGGCGGGCAATGCCCGCCTTTCATCGCTGCGCGGGTTTATCCCAACCTGGAATTGTCTCTTGAAGGAAGGCGGGATGATTTGATCAACGGCGCTTTGCCGGAGGCGGCCTGTGGAATGCGGTCGACCCATCGGACGGTGATGATCGGCGGCTGAACGCCTTCCTGCCGCAGACTTGCCACGATACGATCGGTCACGGCAGCCACCAAGGCGGTGTCGGGCACGCCACTGAGCAAAACCGTCAGGCCTTCATCCTGGTCTTGAATGACCTGCCAACCGGTCACCGGCAGGATGTCCATCACCCGGTTGAACACCAGGGGTTGCACGGGTATACGCCGGCCGGCAGCGGTCAACATGTGTAGGGTGTTCTCGATGCGGCCCTGTATGTCGCCCAGGACGCCAAAGGCAAGCTCGCAGGCGTGCGGATCAGGCGCCAGCTGGACTCTGTCCTCCAGCGCGTAGCGAATGAGCGGCTGAGTCCGGCTGTAGAGCGTGGTGACGAGAAGTCGGGCGCCGAAGGCGCCTGGGGGCACGGGCCGATCTTGCTCGTCGACGACTTCCACCAGGATCAGGTCGTCGAACAGATGCAACCGGCGACAGTTCGCGCGCTCTGCCGCGATCTCCGCTGTTTCGGTGGCGCCATACTGGTTGAAGGGCTCGATGCCCCAGGCCGCACGTGACCGACGCCGCGTCTCCTCGGTCAGCACTTCGGAGCTGGTGAAAACGGTCTCGGGCTGGATCCGGAGACGCCCGGCAAGTTGCTCCTCCGCCAACAGACGCGCCATGGATGCGTACGTGATCAGAATCTGGGGGCGCCAGGCATTGAGCCGTTCAACCAGGCTCTCCACGGGATCACTGGCCGCGAGACGCAGGGAGGGCGTCCACCAGGTTTGCGCTGTCGCCGCAACCTGTGAGGACACGTGCCAGGGGCTGAGGGACGCGACCGTGGCCATCCGCCGCCGCAGAAGAAGATTAATCGTGGCTCCAGACCACTCCTGGCCTCGGGCAAATGAGGCCATGATCGTGATCCACTCTGTCGGCGAATACAGAAAGTACCCGGGCTGGCCGCTGCTGCCGGACGTGGCGGTGACGCGGTAGCGATCGCGGTACAGCGTGGATGGGTTTCCAGCTGAAGCGAAGGCACGCACCTCCTCGAGACGGATCGCCCGATCGGTGACGAGATCATCGAAACGCTCCATCAGCATCGCCTTTGTCAAGACTGGCAGGTCTTGCAGGGGCCGCTCCTGGAGCCCGTGGTGAAACGCCCGGTAGAACGGTGAATGGGCATACGCAAACGCTCGCAGCTTCGCCAGCTGGGCTCTTTGATAGGCTTCGATCTGGGAACGGGTCCAGCGCTCTCGAGCACGCAGGTCGCCTAGAGTCCGGAGCAAGCGCAGGGTTTCGAAGGGTGTCATCGGAGGGTTCCCTGATAGCAGGGTACTCCTGGCCCTGCGCCCGGACAATGGCGAAACGGCGGCGCCACATTCCGCCAAACGGCGCAATCCGATTGGGAGGGGTCACGATTAGGCTAAACGGCTTGGTGTCCGTTACGCCCTTTGGCGCTACCGACAATAGAACGCGTTCATTACAGTGAGCACGAAGCGCCTGGCCGCACGGTTCAACGTGTCAAGCCGTCCTCATCGGGAGTCGGGTCTCATGTCCAAACACAAACGCCTACCGCATCGTTCCGATCCGCGCCGCCCAGCCGTGCTTCGCGCGCTGGCTTTTGCGTCGATCTCGGTCGCCGTGCTCGGATTGGCCGCCTATTGGTTGGTCCCGGTGTGGTTCCGGCCCGCCCTACCGCCGCTGTCTGGAAACGTGATAGACGTTGCCGCAGACATGAGCGGATTTGACAAGGATGTGATCCGTGTCCGCGTTAGTGAAACGGTCACGGTACGCCTGACGAGCCTGGATTCGACCATGCACACGGATGGCGGTGGCAAGCACCAATGGGCGGTCGATGAACTGGGCGTCAGTGTGATTGCTCCGGCGATGGATTCAAGCACAGCAACTTTCATAGCCGACCGACCGGGCGTTTATACGTTCTACTGCGGCATCTGCTGCGGTGGGCGTGCCAACCCCTCCATGCAGGGCACCTTGATTGTGGAGAGCTAATCCATGCTGAGCGTGCCGCTCCGCCGTATGTTGGTCGTGTCTGCATTGGGGATTGCTGCCATCGGCGCAATCACCGTGGCTGGTCTCGGGCACCCCAATGCGCCATCCAGCCTGATGCAGGCTTATCTGCCTGCCATCACACTGCCGACCGTGCTGGTGGCGGGGCTGGTCGACGGGATCAATCCCTGTGCCTTCACGGTCTTGTTGCTCTTCATCACGGCCATGCTCGCGACAGTCCAAGCGGGCGAAGCCGCCAACCTGCAGCAGGTGCGCTTGCGGTTGCTGGGAATGGGCGGGATCTATATCGCGGCCGTGTTTGTGACCTATCTGGCGCTTGGTGCTGGCCTGCTCGCCTCCTTCGATTGGGTGGCACGCCAACACTGGCCGGCCCGGCTGGGCGCGCTAATAGCAATCTTGTTCGGCTTGTGGATGCTCAAGGACTACTTCCTACCTGATTGGGGCTGGCGGCTGCAAGCGCCCGGTGGCGTCGGCACGATCGCACGCCGGGCAGCTCGGCGCGCAACAGTGCCAGCCTTGGTAACGGGAGGTTTCTTGATCGGGCTCTGCACCGTCCCATGCAGTGGCGCCGTCTATCTAGGCGTCCTGAGCTTATTGGCTTTGCAGCCCACGGCTCTATTGGGATATGCCTATCTGGTGCTGTACAACGTGATCTTCATCCTGCCTCTCGTCGGGATCCTGCTCGCGGCGTCGGCCCGACCCGCTCTCAACCGTTTGGCGCACTGGAATCTGCATCGCAAGGAATGGGTGCGTCTCGCGATGGCCAGTGGTGTCGTGGCGATGGGCCTCCTCATCCTGGCCACTGTCTAGGCAGGTGCAACATGATGATCGGTGGAAGTCTACTGGGGTTCGGGTTGCTGCTGGTCTGTTTGGTCGGGGGCGCGGTGTTTGTCTTGGGCGGTGGTGCATTGATCCTGTTTCAGACACTGTTGGCCAATCGCCACCGTACAACAACGGCGATCACGAGCGCACCAAGCCGGGGCCTTTGCCCGCAGTGTGGGCGAGAGCTGCAGCCGAATTGGGCCCATTGTCCGAACTGCGGCTCACCGGTCTCTCAACGCTGACCCGGTGTGCGGGGCCGTGGGCTCCTTCGTTTTGGGCCGCTCAGGCCACAAACATCGTTCCCCATCTCGCGGGTGCCTGCCAAAAGCAGCAAACTGTCATTCCGCCAAACGGCGGACGGCTGCAACGCCATATCGCTCTATGTGAGGTTGAGCAAACGCAGTACCGTGGTTTTGACATGAAGAACTCGAACCCGTCAAAGGGCACCTGGCGCGGGCTGGTGCCGGTAGGCGCCGGTGTTCTCGGTAGTCTGGCCTTGATGACCATTTACTTGAGCCTGATTGCCCTGGCCGAGTCGCCGGCGCGTGCACTTGAGCAGGCGTGGGAGGATCGTGCCTTCATCCTGCCCACCCTGGCGGGCTTTGGCATCCAGGTGGGCCTCTATACCGTGCTTCGAAGAGGAGTCTACTTGCCGCACTCCGTCGCTCAGGGCGGGACAACGACTGCCGCCAGCGGCGGCGTCTCCACGCTGGCCATGGCTGCCTGCTGTGCCCATCGCGTTGCAGATCTCCTGCCGTTTGTGGGTCTCAGTGTGGCCGCGACGGTCCTGGCCAGTTGGAAAGAGCCGCTCCTCTGGCTGGCGGTTTTCAGCAACGCGGCGGGTGTTGCAGTCCTGGCCTTTACCATCTATCGCAGACGACGGCTCGCTCTGCAGCCGTTGCATCTTGATCGGGGGGTGACATGAAAAGGAACTTGCACGTGCTTGCGGCGGGGTTGGGAGCTGCGGTGTTGGTGGCCTGCACCCCAGCCTCGCAACCGCCCGCACTGGCCCCGACAACCGCGAGCGCGTCGACTGTGGCCGACGCTGGGTTGACCCGTGCCGACACGCAGGGCGCTGTGAGCTTTGAAGTGGCGCCGCTCAATCTCGATCCGACCGCTGCCACGCTGGACTTCACGGTGGTAATGAGCACGCACTCCGTGGACCTTTCCTGGGACCTAGCGGCCTTAGCCACGCTGAGCACGGACACCGGTATGCAGGTCACGGGCGCGTCCTGGCCCGTCAATTCAGGCCATCATGTGGAGGGAACGCTTTCCTTCCCGGCTTACATGGGCGACGGCCGTGAATTGCTTTCCGGGGCGCGTACCCTCACCCTCACCATTCGAGATACCGATGTGCCTACGCGGACATTCGTCTGGGATTTGACGCGCTGAGGGCCTGTCCTACTCCGGCATTATGCCGCTTACATGATGGAAGCGCCCTCGCTCGGCTTGGGTCGGGTGCATGGGCACCCAGAAGGAACAAACGATGTCAAAAAAACACCTGGGCCTGATGCTCATCTGCTGCCTGGTCCCACTCGTCGCATACGTGGCGATTCTTTACTTTGCGATCCCGGTCGATCGCGCCGTTCTGTTCGGGTTGGCGCTCTTGTGCCCGATTTCGCATCTCATCATGATGCGGTTTATGCCCCATGAGCACGGTGCTTCCCAATCCCCAGAGACACAATCGGTCACACATCACCATTGATCCGACCGGTGACCCGGCCGGAAACACCGAATCGCGACTGGTTGGTCGTTAGGCTACGCCAAACGGCTTACTCGCTGCCTTCGCCATCTGGCTGTAGGTCCTCGCCAGAGGATCCGCTATCCTGATCAATGACACCCGAGTGGTGTCATTGAGCGGCTCAGCCGCAATGTAGACAGCCCGTTCATTGGAGAAACACGTCCCCCATGTCACCCAAGAACCTGATCGGCCGGCGCGGATTCTTGCGCCTTTCCGGGCTCACAGCCGCTGCGCTCGCGGGTGGGCCACTGCTCGCCGCCTGTAACACGACCGGGCCGCTGAGCGTCTCCGCCACCCCCACCGCCGATTTCCTGCCCGACCTGGATCTCGCGCTCAAGGCCATGCCCAGTGAGGTCGCGATCTTGCCCGGAGCGGCGACCAGGGTCTGGGTCTATCAGGGCTCGGTCGTCAAAGGCGACGCGGCCAGCGTCCAGGCGATCCCGGGCTCCTATCTTGGCCCGATCATTCGCGTTCAGAAGGGCCAGAAGGTGCGCATCACGCTCCAGAATGACCTGCCCGAGGGGCAGGAGACGATCATCCACTGGCATGGCCTCCGAGTGCCGGCCTCGATGGACGGCCATCCGCGCGACGCCATCGCCCCGAGCCAGCAGTTCGTGTACGAGTTCGAGGTCACGGACCGGGCCGGCACCTACTGGTTCCATCCGCATCCGCACGGCCTGACGGCCTCCCAAGTCATGGCCGGGCTGGCTGGCCTTTTCATCGTCAGCGACGACGACGAAGCGACAGTGACGCTGCCCAGCGGCGCGTTTGACCTGCCCGTCGTCATCCAGGATCGCGTCTTCGACGGTAACAACCAGTTCAGCTACGGCAACGATATGATGACCACGATGATGGGGTTCCTGGGCAACCGGATCTTGATCAACGGCCAGCCCGATCTGACCCTGCCGGTGGCGACGCGCGCCTATCGTCTTCGGCTGCTCAATGGCTCGAACTCGCGCATCTATAAGCTCGCCTGGAGCGACGGCACACAACTCACGGTCGTCGGCACAGATGCCGGGCTACTGGATGCGCCCGTCGCGCGCGACTACGCTATGTTGGCGCCAGGTGAGCGGCTGGAGCTATGGGCGGACTTCAGTGGCCGATCCCTCGGCGATGAGCTCAAGCTGATCAGCCAGGCGTTTACAGGAGCAGAAGGGATCGTCCCGACCTCCGGTGGTTCGATGGGTGGCATGATGGGCGGGGGCATGATGGGCAACATGTCGGGCGCGCCGGCGCTGGGTACAGAGCAGGATCTGCTCACGGTCCGCGTCGAGCGTCAGGAGGCCGAATCCCTGACGCTGCCCACAACACTTGTTCCGCTCAAGCTGCTACAGGCCAGCGATGCCGTCAACGCCAACGCGCCGCGCCAGGTGGTGATTTCGCAGAGAAACATGACCTGGAAGATCAACGGCCGCGATTTCGACATGGACGCGGTGGCCGACGACGAGAAGGTCAAGGCCGGGAGCATTGAAATCTGGGACATCGTCAACGACGTCAATCCAGGCGAGATGATGGATCCGCTTGGGATGGCCCATCCCTTTCACATCCACGGTGTACACGTCCAGGTCCTCAGCCGCACGTTGCGCACGGACTATCCGGAGTTCACGCCCGGATACGAGTCGGTGAGCGCGGGTTTTGTCGACAACGGGTGGAAGGACACGGTCCTGATCATGCCGGGTGAAACCGTTCGGCTTCTGATGCGTTTTCACGAGCAGGCCGGCACCTTCGTCTATCACTGCCACAACCTGGAACACGCCGATCAAGGCATGATGCGAAACTACGCGGCCGAGGCGTAGACGTTCCGGTATCGTCGTGAGGAACTCAATGTCTACCTCCCAGGCTGTCTCGACGGGATTGATTCGGACCGCTTGCGATGGGATCTTGAAGGATCCCGCTGGCTATCCAACGGCCCTCTACCACGGCAAGGTCGTGTACTTCTGCACCCGCGCCTGCCGCCGGGTGTTCGAGGCAGATCCGGACCGTTTTATGGCGGGCGAGATCGAACACCCGACCCAAGAGGACCCGGCCGATCCGCCGGATCGGGTGGATCAGGTGGATCCCGCCGAGGCATGATCGGCAGCCAAAGGTCTCAGTCCATGAACCCGACATCCTTGAACCCAACGTTTTCCCACACACAGCGGCCGGTGTCTCAGGCGCGGCGCGTCGGATCCTGGCTGCGCCAGCACTGGGTGCTCGTGTTGACCGTGATCGTCGGCGTCTATTCCGGTCTCCCCTGGCTTGCGCCCGTGTTCATGAAGCTGGGCTGGACGGGCGCGGCCGGCGTGATCTACCTAATCTACGCCACACAGTGCCATCAACTCCCGGAGCGCTCGTTCTTCCTGTTCGGCCCGAAGGCGATGTGGTCGCTCGAGGAGATCCAGCAAGCCTGGCAGGTCACGCGCAATCCGTTCATCCTCCGACAGTTCATCGGCACCGCCGAAATGGGCTGGAAGGTGGCGTGGTCGGACCGGATGGTCGCGTTGTATGGCAGTGTGTTCTTGGCCAGTTTGTGGTACGGGCTGAACCGGCGCACCGGGAAGGCCATGCCCTGGTGGGTCGCTCTGCTCTTGGCTGCCCCGATGGTGATCGATGGCGGGACGCACTTCGTCAGTGACCTCGCCGGGCTTGGCCAGGGCTTCCGCGACACCAATGCCTGGCTGGCCGTCCTGACCAACCACGTCTTCCCGGCGACGTTCTATGCCGGCGATGCGATGGGGTCGTTCAACTCCTGGATGCGCTTCTTTACCGGCGGCCTCTTCGGCTTCGCCGTGGTGGGTTTCGCCTATCCCTATCTCGACTCGGCCATGGGCACCTGGGGGGGGCTGGTGCAGAAGTACCAGGCCCTGGAACACGCATGACCGAAAATGTCGCGCAACCTGTGAACAGCCGCGCTCGACGGACACCCGCCATAACCGCCCTGGGTGCTGTCGTGATGGGCGTGATCCTGATTGGGCTGGCGGCGTGGATCCTGGCGCCCACCGGGTTCGGGCCAGATCCCAATGCGCCGGTGGTCATCAACAATGTCGCGGTGCCGCCGGTTCCAACCTTGAATCCTGAGCGTGTGGCGGCCGGCGCGGCGCGCTATGCGCAATCCTGCGCGGCCTGCCATGGCGCCGATCTCCAGGGCGCGCCCAACTGGAAGCAGCGGTTGCCTACCGGCGCCCTGCCCCCGCCCCCACACGACGACACCGGGCACACCTGGCATCATCCCGATCCCGTGTTCCTATCGATCGTGACCCAGGGCGGGGACCCGGCTTACAATGGCGTCATGCCCGGTTTTGCGGCGACCCTGACAGAGGATCAGATGACGGAAATCCTGGACTTCATCAAAAGTCGCTGGAGCCGCGAACATCGGGAGTATCAATGGTGGATGACGGTCACCACCCAAGGAAATCAACCATGAACGCGGACCCTGCCCCGATCCGGGTGCTGCTGGCCGACGATCACGCGGTCGTACGCAAAGGCATCCGCGAATTTCTGGAGATGAATGGCACGATCCAGGTGATTGCCGAGGCCAACAACGGCGATGCCGCCCTGGAAGGGGTCCGCGAGCACCGGCCGGCCGTGGCCGTGCTCGACATACAGATGCCCGGCCGCTCGGGCATCGACGTGGCCCGCGCCATCCGGGCCGAGCAACTTCCGGTTGGCATCCTGATCCTGACCGCCTTCGATGACCCGCCCTACGTCAAAGCCGTCCTGACAGCCGGCGCCAACGGCTATGTGCTCAAAACAGCCGAGGCGCAGGACATCGTCGATGCCGTCCACGCCGTGTACGAAGGCCAATCGGCCCTTTCGCCCGAAATCGCGCAGCTGCTGGTGCGTCAATTCGCCACCAGCCCCCCCTCCGGCACAATCACTAACGGCGAGCCCCTGTCGGACCGCGAGTTGGAAGTGCTCCGGCTCGCCGCGCGCGGTCTGACCAACAAGGCGATCGGGGTCGAGCTCGACATCAGCGATCGAACCGTTCAGGCGCATCTGGCCCGGATCTACGACAAGCTCCAGGTCGCCAGCCGCACCGAAGCCGTCATGCGGGCCGTGGCGCAGGGCTGGCTGCCCACCGATCTGGGCGTCGCGTAAACGAACTCCCATCATGCGCACCCGGTTTCGCCTGCGCCAGGGCCTGACGCAGCAGTTCTTCGTGTTCGTCATTCTTCCCCTGACAACGGCCCTGGTTGCAGTGGCGCTGGGCAGCCAGTGGGTGCATCAGCAAGCCATGCGCGCGATGGTGGCTGAGCGCGATGAGCGCGCGATCGGGTTGGCGGCTGCCGCGCTGGGTGAGCAATTGGCCGTTCATCGGCGCCTGATCGAGGGCCTGGCCGGCGCGCTGGCAGACCCGAACTCTCCGCGGCTGACGAGCTATGGTGCCATGGCCTCCGACTTCGAAGGCGGGCTGGCGGTGTTGGCGTCCGATGGTCAGCCCCTGGACGCCAGCAACGCCATGGACATCTGGGCTAATCGGCCACTTCAAACGTTGCTCGCTGACTGGCCCCGCGAGACGTCGACTTATCTTTCGCCGTCCTTCGTCGATCAGACCGGCGCCCGTCTAGTGCTTTTGGCCGCGCGTGTCGACGACCAACGCCGATTGGTCGGCGCAGTGTCGCCCGCGGCTCTGATGCGGCGCAGCCTCGCGCTGGCCGACTCGCCGGTGATGGCCATATCGTGGGTCTTGGTGGACGCCGAAGGTCAGGCCTTTTGGAAGACCGGCGCCCTGTTATCCGAAGCACCGCTCCTGGAGCATCCAGGTGTGCCAGAAGCCTTGCGGGGTGCAAGGGGCACACACTTCCTTCCCGGAGCGGACGGGCAGGAGCATGTCGTGGCCTATGCCCCGGTCGCATCCACGACCTGGGCCCTTCTCACCGAGGAGCCCTGGGATCAGGTCGAGGGTCCAGTGTTGCGCGGCACCTTGATGGCGCCGCTCATCTTGATCCCGGCGATCGTCCTGGCCCTGGTGGTTTTGGGCTTTGGTCTACGCCAGATCGTGCAGCCGCTGCGGGCGCTCGGGCATCAGGCGGTAGAACTGGGCCAGGGTAACTTCGCGGCCATCGAGCAACCCGTTGGCGGCATTGCCGAGATCCAGCGCCTGCAGGCAGAGCTGGGGCGTATGGCCGAAAAAGTGCGGCAGGCGCAGGTCAGTCTGCGCGGCTATTTGGGGGCCATGACGGCCGGACAGGAGGAGGAGCGCCGGCGGTTGGCGCGCGAGCTGCATGACGACACGGTGCAGTCGCTGATCGCGTTGGATCAGCGCGCTCAGTTGGCCCAACTTGCGGCAGCTCAGGCGTCGCCGACCACGCGGGCCCGTCTGGCTGACGTGCGCGCCATGACCTCGGCCTTGATCGGCGATATCCGTCGCGTGATCCGCGCCATGCGCCCGATCTATCTCGAGGATCTCGGGTTACTCCCCGCCATCGAGATGCTGGCGCGTGACGTCGAAGGCGCCAGCAGCATTCCCATAGCCTATGCTGTGACGGGTTCAGTCCATCGTCTCGCGGCGCCGCAAGAGATCGGTCTCTATCGCATCGTCCAGGAGGCGCTGTCCAACGCCGCCCGTCATGCCCATGCCAAATCCATCACGATTCGTGTGAGCTTCACTGAACAGGAACTCCTGCTCCGGGTTTCCGATGACGGCCACGGTTTCACGCGACCGGATCGGCTCAGCGCCTTGATCCAGGACGGGCACTTTGGCCTCATGGGAATGCAGGAACGTGCCGAGCTCATCGGCGCCCAGTTGCAGATCCATTCCTCCCTGGGCCAGGGCACCAAAGTCGAGATCCGCCTGCCCGCATAGCCTCCCTACAGCACAACTTTCCGATCCTCCGTTCGGATCTGCTCCGCTGCCGCGGCTCCGCATACCCGGCGTGCGGCCCATCCGAGGCGCCTTGATCGGCGTCATGGTCGCGGCGGCCGCAACTATCGTGACGTGGTCTGGCCTGGAGCAGGCCCGGATCATCGATATTCACGCGCGTATCGGCGACCAATGAGCCAGACCGCATGGAAAAGGCCCGTCTCAGAACCCGCGAGATCAGGCGGGCGTCGAGACATCGACTGCGGTCGCCGAAGCGTGCGATCACCACGCATTAGGCCATTTGGCGCTATCGAAAATACGATCGTTTTGGTAGTGTTTTGGGCAGCCCAATTCGTTGATGACGAGGCCCCTCCATGCAACATCTCCGAACCGTCTTCGTGTCCGTGGCTTTGATCGGCGCCTTGAGCGCGTGCTCGAACAGCCCATCGGTTCAAGGGATCACGGTCGACGCCCAGCCCATGCTGTATCAGCCGGCCACCATCGAAGTGACCGCCGGTCAACCCGTACGGCTGACGCTCGTGAACGGCGACACCGTTGAGCATGACCTCAGTATTCTTGAAATGCCGACAATCGCAATGTCTACATCCCAAGACCCGATGGCCGGGCACAACATGAACGGTATGGCCGTGCAGCCCGATCTGCACATGGTCGCCTCCGCCGGTGGATCGGCCCAGGTTGAGTTCACCCCCTCTAAGCCGGGCACCTATGAGTTCATTTGCACGCTGGCTGGCCACAAAGAGGCGGGCATGCACGGCACGCTCACGGTTAAGGCGCCCTAGCCGGTCGCACGCCCGGGTTGGCGTTCGCGCCAGTTGAGCACCAGGGCTACCGACCAGGGAAGAGCTAAAGACAGAAGCGCCCAGCGAAAGTCGGAAGCGATCCAGAAGTTCACGACCGTCATCCAGATGAGCGCGGTCGAGCCGGTGAGGGCTGTCACGAGCCAGGCACCGGGTTCTGTCAGTCCCTTGACCTAGGCGACTCGGCGCTACCTTCGGCCTGCCAAACCTGATAGGGTTCCAGGCGTTCGACCGGTGGGCTGCCCCGAGCGCAGCACCGGTGTGGATTCAGAGGATCGACATCATGCGCAACGAAACGTTCCAGGTTGAGGGCTTTGTCAACGCGGGCTGCGCAGCGACAATCGAGCGGGCGCTTGAGCGCACGCCTGGGGTCCACCATGCGGTCGCCAACTACTTGAGCAGCTCTGTGACCGTGCACTTTGATGAGACGCGGACCTCGTCCGCTGCGCTCCAGGCAGCGATTGGCGATTGCGGCTATGTTTGCCAGGGCGACACGTGGCCCGCGCAGCATCCGCACGTATCCCATGAGGATGCCGTCATCGGAACGTCGGCATCCGCCCAACCACAGCCGGTCGGCGGCCAGGAGCCAGCGCCGCATCACGCCAGACCCGCTCACATGGCACAGGCTGCACGTTCTGCGGATTCGCCGATGGGGTCGGCCCATGAACCCGGGCAACATGATCCGGCGCATGGGTCCACCCCACATCAGGATCAGGTGCACTCCGGCCAGGCAGTCCTCCACGATCCCGCGTCGGGGCAGAGCGCTCCAACCAAGCGCCATTCGTCCCACAGCCATCCCGACGCGGCGGCAGTGAACGAGCCTGCGGACCAGGCCACGCACAGCGAGCATGGCACAGCGTCGACGATGGCGCTCCATGAAGACCACACGGCCCACGGCGGCAAGGCCGGCATGTCGGCGGCCGACATGGAGCGGGACATGCGCAACCGCTTCCTGCTGTCGCTGGTTCTGACGCTTCCCGTGTTTCTGTTTTCGCACCTGGCCACCCAGATCCTGGGCCTGCACCTGCCGCTGCCCTTCGGCCTGGACGATCGGCTCCTTGGTTTTCTGCTCACCACGCCGGTCGTCGCGTATGGCGCCTGGCCCTTCTACGTCGGCGCCCGCAACGGCCTGCGCCAGGGCGTGCTCAATATGAGTGTGCTGGTTGCGCTCAGTGTGCTCACCGGCTATCTCTTCTCGGTGGCCGCGACCTTCCTCTTCGAGGGCGAGGTCTTCTACGAAGCAGCCGCCATGTTGGTGACCTTCGTGCTCTTCGGCCACTGGATGGAGATGCGCGCGCGGCGCAGCACCAATCAGGCTCTGCGCGCGTTGTTGCAACTGGCGCCGCCTAAGGCGACCGTGTGGCGCGATGGACAGGAAACCGAGGTGCCCACGGAACAGATCGTGCCCAGTGACATCGTGATCGTGCGGCCCGGCGAGAAGATCGCTGTCGACGGCCTCGTGCTCGAGGGCGGCTCAGCCGTCGACGAGAGCATGCTGACCGGTGAATCCGTGCCCGTCAAGAAGGCGCCGGGCGACACCGTGATCGGCGCGACACTCAACAAGACCGGAACGTTTCGCTTCCGCGCCACCAAGGTCGGGGCCGACACCGCCCTGGCCCAGATCGTGCGCCTGGTTCAGGCCGCCCAGAACTCCAAGGCCCCGGCGCAGCGTTTGGCGGATCGAGCCGCGCACTATCTGGTCATCGTGGCGGTCACCGCCGGCGTACTGACATTCCTCTTGTGGTACCTCTGGCTTGCGCCGCTCTACATGCCCCAGGGCATGGATCGCCTGGTCTTCTCACTTACTTTTGCCATCACGGTCGTGGTGATCACGTGCCCGGACGCCCTTGGCCTGGCGACGCCCACCGCCATCATGGTCGGGACTGGGCTCGGCGCCCAACACGGCATCTTGTTCAAGGATGCAGCCGCACTGGAGGGTGCTGCGAGCCTCGACGTGATCGTGCTCGACAAGACCGGCACCCTCACCAAGGGCGAACCGGAAGTCGTGGAGATCGTCCTCCCTGAAGGTGGCGGGATGAGTGTCGAAGAGCTGCTGGCCACTTCGGCGGCGGCCGAAGCCGGCAGCGAACACCCGCTGGCTCGCGCGATTGTCCAGGCAGCGAAAGCGCGCCAACTCGATCTCCCCACCGTCGATCATTTTGAGGCCGTGCCTGGCTATGGCCTGCGCGCGCGTGTCGGTCAGCAGGCCGTCCTGATCGGCAATCAGAGCCTGCTGGAGGAAGCGGGCATCGGGCTCAGCGGCCTCGAGGACCGGGCACAGGCGCTCGCGAGTGGCGGAAGAACAGTGATCCATGTCGCCCTGAACAACACGATCGCCGGACTGATCGCGGTCGCCGATGCGCCGCGCGAGACCGCTTGCCAGGCCATCGCCGACCTGCGGGCGCTGGGCCTCGAGCCAGTGATGCTCACCGGCGACAACTGGGCCACGGCTGAGCGCATCGCCAGGGATCTGGATATCTCGACGATCCTCGCAGAGGTGAAGCCCGACCAGAAGGCCGAGCGCGTAAAAGAGCTGCAAGCGGGCATCGGCGGCCAGGCGCCACGCCGCGTGGCCATGGTGGGCGACGGCATCAACGACGCGCCCGCCCTGGCCCAGGCCGACGTCGGCATCGCGATCGGGGCCGGCACCGACGTGGCGGTAGAGACCGCCGACGTCGTGTTGATGCGCTCGGATCCGGTCGACGTCGCTCGAGCCGTGCGCCTGGGGCGTGCGACAGTGAGGAAGATGAAGCAGAACCTGGCCTGGGCGATCGGCTACAACAGCCTGGCCATCCCGTTGGCGGCCGGGCTCCTGTACCCGGCGTTCGGTTGGCTGCTGCAGCCGGCGTTTGGCGCGCTGCTGATGTCGGGCTCATCGATCCTGGTGGCCGTCAACGCCGTGCTGTTGCGCAACGCGAGACTCGAGCGCTGACCGTTGTAGACGACCGGATCAGAGATTGGGTTGCCCACAAGATATGCGCTCTGGCACGCCTAACGCAATCGCTCCAGGATGGCTCGCATCTAATCGATTTCCGACTGCTGCGAGTCGATGATCCGAGCGCACGGGGCCTGGATCTCGGGATCCGTGATCTGAGCCTGGCTGCACATCAACCCAGCGCCCAGTGATGAGGGATCATCGATCGCGGAAATTGGACGTCCCCCACCGGCCATTGCACCCGCACCAGAAGAAAACAGCCGACGAAGAGTAGAGCCGCTGCGGCGATCAGCCCACCGTTCAGCCGCGGGTTGGGATACATGTGTCGCATGCCGAGCAGCATGGTGATGAGCATCGGCGCCACCATCATGACCGTCATGTACACGTTGTTGATGTTGAAGTCGAACGACTCCAGCCGGTCGATCATCACGGACATGACCAGGAACATGATCACCGCATTGAACAACAGTTCCACGGCCAATATGCGATACATAGGCGTTAACCCCCGTCACGACAAAAACTGATCCGTGTCCTTTTCGACAAAGCCTGCCCGTCTACCCTAGCGACCATAACGAGCCGCTGGTATCGGACAAGGCTGTAAACCCGGTCAGCATCTCTTCGTCATCATTAGGCCAAACGGCTTATTTATGACGACCGTCATAAGAGAAAACACTCTTGCCGACTAGGATCACCTTGATGATGGGTCGGTCTGATCGAAGCCGCGAGATGGCCGTCCCCATCCATCAACGGAAAGAAAAGCCTCACGGACCGTCGGTTTTGATCCGCGAAGCCGATTTCTTCGTGGTGTGATGTCGTGACAAACATCGGTCTTTCAGTAGTCAGAAGGAGTTTCCAGTGACCCCCAAACGCACCAACAGCCTCGCGATCATCCTGGCGGTCGCAGGTATCCTCGTCGGCGGCTCGGGTTTGTTCCTTGCCGCCACAACACAAAACGAACTGGTTACGGCCAGGGCGACGACCGAGGCGTTGTCGGACCAGGCACAGACGGCGCTCAACCGTGTCGGCACGGTGCCCCTCGGGCCGGCGCATGACATCGAAGTCGATAATGTGGCCCACAATCCGATCGATCTGCCCGCGCCGCTCACACGCACGGAGCCGACCACCGTCAAGCTCACCCTGACGTTCCAAGAGCTCACGGCGCAACTGGCGGACGGGGCGACCTATGATTTCTGGACGTTCGACGGCACCGTGCCTGGTCCGATGCTGCGAGT
>WBZS01001396.1_pt1 | contig 19458 bp, 17 predicted proteins | sample 5204201 | NCBI WGS metagenome assembly WBZS01 (sample SAMN12344357, study PRJNA552823) | activated sludge metagenome | biome: Activated sludge suspended growth; feature: Nitrification reactor; material: Wastewater; isolation source: activated sludge from nitrification reactor of wastewater...
CGACGGAGCCCGTGACCGAAGAAGAAAAGATGATGCGGCCGCCGAACGAACCGGCGGGGCCGCCGAATGAACCGGCGGGGCCGCCGTAGGCGTTGGCCGGATCCGCAGTCCGTTGCGCGACCATCTGGCGCGCGGCGGCCTGGGCGCCGAAGTAGGAACCTTTGAGGTTGAGATCGGCGACCGTGGTCCAGGTCGCTTCGTCGACCTCGAGAAAGGGCCCCCACATCGTGAGCCCTGCGTTCGCGACGAAGATATCCAGCCGGCCGAAGGCCGCGACGGCCCGGGCAACCAGACGCTGGTTCTCGGTCACGACGGAGAGATCGGCTTCCTCGGCCACCGCCTGGCCGCCGGCTGTGCGGATACGCGTGACCACGGCCTCGGCCCGGTCGGGCTCGGCGTGGTGGGCGACCACGACGGCCGCTCCGGCGCCGGCCAGCGCCTCCGCCATCGCCGCGCCGATCTCGCGGCTTGCGGCCGTGACGATCGCGACTTTGCCCTGCAACGCTGTCGACATGGCTTGACCTCCCGCCCGAACGAGGCCGACGCCTATGGCAGGCGCGGCGCGAGCCGCCCGGCGGCGATCGCCTGTTGAAAGGTCGCAAGAGTCGTGGCGATCCCCTCAGCCAGCGGTGTGTGCGGCAACAGGCCGACCGTCTTCAACAACGGGGTATCGTCCATCTCCTCGGGAAAGCTGAGAGGCACATCGGCGTAGCTCAGCTGCCCGCGGATGGCCGGCACCGCAGCCTCGAGCGCCGCCACGACGTCACTCACATGCACGAGGTTGCCATGGAGGTTGAACACGTCGGCGCCCTCGTACGGGAAGCGCGCCGCCCGAATGAAGTCGCGGGCGACGTCGTCGGCGAACTGCAGGTCGAAGCGCCCGCCGAAGGGGATGCGATAGGGTTGGCCGAGGACGGCAGCCAGCATCGCGGTGGTGGGGCTCGAGGTCAGCCCCTGGTCACGGCCGGGTCCGTAGACCACATACGGCCGCAGCCCGATGCTGGCCACGCCATCGTCGCGCCAGTACACGCGGGCCGTGCCCTCATTGGCCTGTTTGTAGACGCCGTAATGAGTCAGCGGATGGAGCGGCGCGTCGTGCCCCAGCGGCCCTTCCGGGTAATCCTCGCTGATTCCGTAGACGGCTGCACTGCTGGCGTAGACGACCTGGCGCAGCCCCTGGCGTTTGGCCGCTTCGAAGACGTTGACGGTGCCGACGACGTTGACGCGCGCGCCCAACGCGGGGTCCGCCTTACAGAAGGGCACCTGCAGGCCCGCCAGGTGAATGATGTGGGTCGCGCCGGTGCTTGCGACGGCCGCCTCGACCGCGGCCAGGTCCGTGATGTCGCCCGCCAGCATCTGCACCCGCGCCAGCTCATCGTCGGTCATGATCAGCCGCAGCCGGCGCGGATCGCTGGCCAGGTCAAAGATCGCGGTCGGGACGTCCTCGCGGATCAGGTTGCGCACAACCCAGGCGCCGATGCAGCCCAGCGCGCCCGTCACCAAGAATCGCTCTTCGGCCATCGCAGATCTCCTTTGGGGGTCGGTGGTCAACCGGCGTACAGATAAAGCTCGCCGGGCTGGAGCATGTGGCAGCGCTGAAGGGGCGCGGACCGGTCGAGCTCGGAGAAGAGCAAGCCCGGGTCGACCCGGTTTTCGGCGAACATGTCGTTGTGCATCCCGATCAATACCTGCGCTCCGATCGTGGTCGCCAACGCGATCGCTTCGCCCGGCCAGAGGTTGCCGGTGATGCCCTGCTGATCGCGGACGTCGTCGCGCCCGTTGATCGGCAGCAGGGCCAGGTCGATCGCGCGTCCGGCCAGCGCCGCGAGCAACTCCGGGAAGACGAGCGTATCACCGGCGTGATACACCGTCACCCCGTTGAGCTCGATCACAAAACCCATCCAGCGAGAATGGCCGGCCTCATCGACCTCAAAGTCGTAGTGAGCGGCCGGGATGGCCGTGTAGCTCAGCGCGCCCGCTGTCACGCGCTCGCCCAGCCGCGGGACAGTGATGCGTTCGTCGGACACCCCGGCGCCACGCGCGACGTCACGACCCTGGAGCGATGTGATCAGACGTGCCTGGCTCGACGCGGCCATGAGCGGCCCCAGGGTCCTGGCGTCGGCGTGGTCGAGGTGCTCGTGCGTGGCGAAGACCAGATCGGCCGTGCGCAATGCCCCGGGCGCGAGCGGAAGCGGGACGCGCCGTTTCGGACCTTCGAGCTCGGTGATGGAATCGGACAGGTAGGGATCGATGCAGACAATCGTTGGGCCGCCCTTGAGGATGAAGCCGGCCTGCCCAAGCGCCCAGAGCGCCAGCTGACCATGCGGCACGGTCAGGCGTTCGATCCGATCGACCAAGGGGATACCCGACGATTGCGGCATAGCATCCTCCGGCACGCGTGGCGGCCCGACGCATCGGCCGATCGGCCCGCCTCAGGGGGCGCGCTTCAGCCCAGGCGGTTGATTATAGGGGCTGTGGACCGGTTTTGGCCGGGGAGTCTTACCGGGCATGCACACCGGCTTGGGCCACGCCGCTCATGGCCCGCCGATCTCGCCGACTGCGCAGACGGGCTGTAGGGTCGTCACCCTGTGTCGAGCAGCATCAACACCCGGTCGCGGTGAGCCGCCATGCGCTTCATCGTGAACTTGCGGCGCCGGCGCGTTGGGCATGGGTCGGCAGATCGAACACCAGTTGGAGCCAGGTGAAGGTCGACGACAACGTGATCCAGTGGTTGCGCAGCGTCTTGGCACAAAAGGAGGCGTGGGTTTCGACTCACTCACCGGGGCACATGGGTCGTCCGCAGATGGACCAGCCGGCGCGCACATCGGCGGCCGTCACCTTTGCCAGGCCCCGCTCGAGAGCGATGAACTCGGCGAAGAGCCCCAGAATGGTGTCGGTAACCGATGAGGGTATTGGGGCTGATGGCTTCAGTCGGCCTGGTCTGCAATAATCCCTCAATCGGAGGGCATCCTCTCCTGACGACCATCCATCAAGCGGCCCTCTTACCAATGATGAGCCCCAAGGGATCCACATCCTCGCGCAGGATGCGCAACTCTTCATCGGTCGGCTCAGCCGTCTCGGCCACTGGATCCAGGAAATCCAACTCGAACCCGGTGTTGGCGCGGATGTCGTCGACCGTCACACCCGGATGCAGGCTCTCGACGCGCATGCGCTTGCTGTCAGGGTCGTAGCCCATCAGCGCCAACGTGCTGATCACTTTGTAGGGACCTGTGCCGGCCGGCAACCCGGCCGCTTCCCGCGCGCCTGCTCCGGACAGATACCCCGGGGTGGTCAGGAAATCGAGCTTGGGGACGAAACGTCGTTTGTCGTGAGGCGTAATGATCAGTGTCTTCCAGCACAGAGAGGCCAGATCATTGGCGCCTCCGCTGCCGGGCAGGCGGACCTTGGGTCGCTGCAGATCGGTCCCGACCATGGTCGAATTGAGATTGCCGTATGCGTCGATCTGAGCCCCGCCCAGGAACGTGTAATCGACGACGCCGCGCTGGCAGGCCGTCATGATCTCGTCCATGCTGCTGTGCATCAGACCGCCCGTCATCGTGTACGAGTCTGCGACGGAGAGCGGCAGCCGCTCCAGAACCGGCGCCACCCCACCCGCCTCGAACAAGATGATCAGGCTGGGGGCATGCGTCTTTTGCGCCAGCATGGCCGCCGCCAGCGGCATGCCGGTGCCGATCACGGCCGTCTTGCCGTCCTCGAGCTGGCGGGCCGCCACACACACCATCAGTTCCATGAGGGAGTAACGCTCGGTCATGCGACCTCCTGGGTGCGCTTCAGGGGCTCCAGCGCGCACAACTCAGCCAGACGGGCTTCGCCTGCCGCCAGCTTGAGATAGGCCTCGAAATCCTGAGTGCCATAGATGTACGTGTTCAGGAACTCGGCGAAGACCGCGGGGTCCCGCTCAGCTTCCATCCACTTCGCCAGGTGGGCCTCATCGGAGTAGTGCACGTACGGCATGTTGCCCGGGTAGCTCCCGTAGGGCACATGACAGACCGCATCCACCAGCCAGTACGGGATTTGGGTGAGCTCGGGGTTGCGGCGGATCTCATCAGTGTCCACGATCCGCTCGGTCGTGATGATCAGACGCTTGCAGGCGCGAGCCAGGTCCCAATCGGCCACGCTGATGCCATCGATCTGGGCATTGCCATAGACGTCGGCGCGGTGAACGTGAATGACGCCCACATCCGGGTAGAGCGCCGGGACGGCGGCCAATTTCTGGCCTGTGAACGGACACTCAATGGTGCGTGCCGCGCTATGGTGGAAGGTATCTGTCCCCAGCAGCGTACGGGCCGGCAGGAACGGCACGCCCATCGCCGCGGCCTTGAAGCGCCAGCCCAGCGTGGCGTTGCTCCACTCGGTCACCTTGACCTGACCGCTCTCCATGTAGCGCCGCGCATTAGGCGACAGGCCGCGCACCTCGAGCCCGACGACATAGGCGGCGTCGCAGCGGTCGAAACATTGGCCGGCGGCCAGGATCTCGAAGTCGTGCGTGGTCGTGTGACCGGCGAAGCCGAGGTTGCGCCTGCGCTGGCGCACGATTTCGTGCAAGACCGCCGTGGCGATGCGCACGGTGCCGAAGCCGCCGGATGCCAGATAGGCGCCGTCCGGCACGAAGCGCTCAACCGCCTCGCGGACGGTCATGACTTTGTTCGCAAGGACGCGCGACTTCTCGGCGAACCAGCGGCGCGCCACTTCGACGTCGGGCTCCGAGAAGAGAGTCCCGATCGGTTCCTCTTTCACGTTGATCGCCATGGCAGTCTCCTCAGACGGTCGCTCGCTCGAAGATCATCGCGGCGCCCATGCCGCCGCCGATGCACAACGTCGCCAGGCCCCGTTGCGAGCCGCGCTTCGACATCTCGTGCAGCAACGTCACGGCGATGCGTGCCCCTGAAGCGCCGATCGGATGACCGAGCGCGATGGCGCCGCCGTTGACGTTGACCTTCTCCGCCGGAAGCCCAAGTTCCTGTTGAACGGCCAGGGCCTGGGCGGCAAAGGCCTCATTGGCCTCGATCAGATCAAGGTCGTCCACGGTCAGGCCGGCGCGCTGCAAAGCCTTGCGCGTCGCCGGGATCGGGCCGAGCCCCATCACCGCCGGGTCGACGCCCCCTACCCCGTAGCTCTTCACTACGGCCAGTGGGTGCACGCCAAGGGCCGCGGCGCGCTCCCGGCTCATCAAGACGACCGCGGCCGCGCCGTCATTGATGCCCGACGCGTTGCCGGCGGTCACGGTGCCGTCCGGCTGGAAGGCCGGCTTGAGCTTGCTCAGGCCCTGGAGCGTCGTCTCGGGCCGCGGAAACTCGTCGCGGGTGACGACGATCGGGTCGCCTTTGCGCTGCGGGATGCTGACCGGGACGATCTCGTCGGTCAGTCGCCCGGAACTCAGCGCCGCCGCGGCCTTAGCCTGACTGGCGCACGCGAAGGCGTCCTGGTCCTGACGAGAAAGCTCATAACGCTTGGCGATGTTTTCGGCCGTGATACCCATGTGCACGCCGCTGCCCGCATCGGTGAGCCCATCTGTGAGCATGCTGTCCAGGAGTTGAGCGGTCCCCATCCGCAGACCCTTGCGGGAAGCGGGCAACAGATGCGCCGATTGCGACATCGACTCGACGCCGCCGGCCACGATCACGTCAGCGTCTCCAAGTCGAATGGCCTGGGTCGCCAGGATCATGGCTTTCAGACCCGAGCCGCACACCTTGTTGATGGTGTAGGCGGGCACCTCCACCGGCGTGCCGGCGGCCAGGGCAATCTGACGCGCCACGTTCTGACCCACGCCGGCGTCGAGCACACAGCCCAGGATCACTTCATCGACGTAGGTGGGCGAGATGCCACAGCGACGCAACGCATCCTGGACGACGAGCGCGCCCAACGTGACGGGCGACACGTCCGACAACGCCCCCAGAAAGCTACCGATGGCCGTCCGACAGGCCGCTGCTACCACGACTTCGCGTTCGTTGTTCACCTGACCTCCTGTTCAGACAGCGAACGGCAGACCGCTGACCGCAGAGTCGCTATGGGCCCGGTGGTCTGCAGTCCGCCGTCCGCGGTCCGCGGTCTCTCTAGAAGTTCACCGCCGCGCTGCCCTTGAGCCCGAGCATGGCCCGGGCTTCCTCGGGCGTCGCCAGTTCGCGGTCGAATTCCTTGGCGATGCGCACGGCCTTTTCGACCAGCTGCGCGTTGGTGGCCAGTTGCCGGCGGCCGACGAAGATGTTGTCTTCGAGGCCGACGCGCACGTGGCCGCCCATCATGGCCGCCATCCCGGCCATATTGAACTCCATCGGATAGCCGACACCGATCACCGACCAGCGGTAGTTTTCGGCGCCGAAGAGCCGATCCGCCGTCTGCTTCATGACGATCAGATCTTCAGGGGTGGCCGCGAGGCCGCCGAGCACACCCAGCACGAACTGGATCCAGAACGGCGGCTGAACCAGCTTCTCCTTGAGCAGGAAACGCAAGTTGTACAGATGGCCTACGTCATACGCCTCGAACTCGGGCTTGGTGTTGTGCTCGGCCATCGTCTTGGCGAACGTCTCCATGTCGCCGAAGGTGTTGCGGAAGATGAAGTCCTTGGTGCCCTCGGCGTAGGCCTGCTCCCAGCCGAAGCGGTAGTCCTCGGGCTTGAAGCGGCGCGCGACCGGGTGGATCGAGAAGTTCATGCTGCCCAGGTTGAACGAGGCCACCTCAGGCCTGTAACGCGGCACCACACGCAGGCGTTCTGTCGGGAGCATGCCCATGCCGCCGCCCGTGGTCGTGCCGACGATCATGTCGACGCCCGAAGCGCGGATGCCAGCCAGGATCGGCGCGAACAGATCCGGATCCGACGAAGGCTGGCCCGTCTCCGGGTTGCGCGCGTGGATGTGCACGGCGGCCGCGCCGGCTTTGACGCAGGCCACGGCATCCGCTACAAGCTGCTCAGAGGTATAGGGCAATTTGTCGGACTGGGTCGGGATCGTGATCGCGCCTGTGAGCGCCGCCGTGATGATGAGTTTGTCAGCCATGGTGTTGCCTTTCGATCTGCGAAATTGAGCGGGCCGGATGTCTCAGGCTTTGCGTTGCCGCGCCAGCATCTCCATCAGATGGGTGGCCAGCTTGGTGCGTGTCTCGGCGATCGACTCGGGCGTCCAGGATTGGAAGCCCGAGCCCGACTTGAAACCCAGTTCCTTCGCTTCCACATGGCGCCGCAACGTCGCCGACGGCGTGGGAGAGGCGTCGAGATACGGGAGGATGTAATCGTGGATGGCGAGGGTCAGGTCGAGGCCGACGAGGTCGGCGTTCGCCACCGGGCCCAGCACCGGCAGCCGAATGCCGAAGCTGTTGCGCACCGCCACATCGACGGTCTCGGCGTCGCAGATGCCTTCATCGATGATCGCGAAAGCCTCGCGCCACAGCGCGTGCTGCATCCGATTGGCGATGAACCCGGGGACGTCCTTGTTGACGCGGACCGGCTGCTTGCCGCAGTCACGCATGAGCGTCATGATCGCATCCATGCACGCGTCAGCCGTTTCCTCGGTCCGGATCACTTCGACGAGCGGGACCAGATAGGGCGGGTTCCAGAAGTGAGTTCCGAGAATTCGCTCGCGCCGTTTCGCGGGGCTGGCGATCTTGGTGATGCTGATCACCGAGGTGTTGCTGCACAGGATGGTTTTGTCGGAGCACAACTCTTCGAGCTTGACGAAGAGCTCCTGCTTCAGCGCCAGGTTCTCGACGATGGCCTCGACGACGATGTCCGCGCCGCGGCAGGCCTCGGCCAGGTCGCCCGTACACGTCACGCGTCCGAGGATCTCGGAGATCGCACCGCCCGCCACCAACCCGTATTCCGCCATGCGGGTCAGGTTGGCCGAGATCCGTTCATGGACGGTCGCGAGGGCCTCGGGAACCGCGTCCTGAACGACGACCCGGTGTCCGCCCGCGGCAAACACCTGAGCAATGCCGTGCCCCATCAGCCCGGCTCCGATGACGGCAATCTGGTTCGCCACGTCCGCCTCCTTCTCATCTGTTTCCTGGTCAGACCCATCCGATCGTGGATGTCCGCATTGCGGTATAGTTTTCCGCATAGCGGACACGGCCACTATACGAGTTACCCGTTTGGATGTCAATAGCCTCAAGACGGATAAGGAGCTTTGTACGGAGAGGAGGTGACGCCCATCATGCGGTCGACGCCCGAAACGTGCCGCACCGACTCGATCCAGCTGTGCCTCCTCCTGGCCTGAAGGCCGATTTCGGACTGAGGATTGACAAGCCCACATTGCGGGTATATCTTGAGGGCTGTCCACATTGCGAAATGAAAATCCGTATCGTGGACAAGACAAGCAACCAAGGAGTCTTGCCATGTCGTCCCTGGAGTTTTTTGACTTGAGCCATCCATGGGGATTTCAGGCCCCGAATTGGCCCTATTTCCGCGATGTCGAAATCGAGCGCATCCACTATCACGCCAAGTCAGGCGTCCTGACGCAGCGGATCACCACCACGATGCATTCAACGACCCACATCGATGCGCCCGCGCACGTGGTGGAGGGGACGCCGTTCATCGATGAAATCCCGCTTGAGAAGTTCTTCGGCACGGGCGTGGTGGTGTCGATCCCCAAAGACAAGTGGGGCATGATCACGGCCGAGGACCTCGAGAAGGCCGAGCCCAAGATCCAACCCGGCGACATCGTCATCATCAACACGGGCTGGCACTCCAAGTACGGCGACAACCAGGATTACTTCGGGCGGGCGCCCGGCCTGGTTCCATCAGCGGCCCATTGGCTGGTAGAACGCGGGGTCAAGGTGGTCGGCCACGACACGCAGGCCAACGACCACCCGCTGGCCACCGCCATCGGCCCGCACGGTCCGGGCGGCCCCCTGCTGCCTCACCTGCTCAAGGAGTACAAAGAGTTCAGCGGTCACGAAGTGATCGAGGACTTCCCCGATTGGGAGCCGGTGCACCGGATCCTTTTCTCGAACGGGATCCTGGGCATCGAAAACGTCGGTGGCGACATCGACAAAGTGACGGGCAAACGCGTGACCTTCTCGTTCTTCCCAATTCGTTGGACTCGTGGCGACGGCTGCATCATTCGCCTCGTCGCCATGCTCGACAAGACCGGTGAGTACCGGATCGAAAAGGGCGCCTGACACGGCCTGACATGGTCTGAAACAGACACCCAAGGGGAATCGTCATCATGGCTTACAAACTCAATCAACTAAGCGACGCCCAGAAGTACACGGCCCCCGGGCATTCGGCGACCGTCCACACGATGCACCTGCAGCACAAGAACCTGGGCAGCGAGGCGCCGTACTGGGTCGGCTGTTCGTACTACCTTCCCGGCGCCCAGGCGGACTGGGGCGCCACGCCGCTTGACAAGATCTACGTCTGTCTCGGGGGCGAACTGACCGTGCGGCTGCAGAACGAAACCCTGAAGCTGGGCCCGATGGATTCCATCTGGATCGGCCCCGACGAGCCGCGCGAACTGGTCAACCAGAGCAACGAAGTCGCCACCCTCCTGGTGGTCATGCCGTATCCGGCAGCGAAGTAGCCTCATCATGCTAGACGCCATCCCCAGCACCCAAGAACTGTTTAGCGTCACCGGCAAGGTGGCCATCGTCACCGGCGCCACCGGCGGCCTCGGCAAGGTGGCCTGCCTGGCGCTGGCCAAGGCCGGCGCCAAGGTCGTGCTCACCGGCCGCAGCGTCGACTCACTCGCGCCGCTGACCGAGCTGATCACGAACGCCGGTTACACCGCCACCCACATCGCCGGAGATCCGGTCTCCCACGACGACAACAAGCGCATCGTCGCCCACGCCGTGGAGACCTACGGCGGGCTCGACATCGTGCTGACCGCCGCGGGCGTCAACAAGCCGGCGCCGATCGTCGAGCAATCCGTCGAGGATTGGGAAACCATCATGGACGTGAACGTCAAAGGCACGTACCTGATGTGCAAAGAGGCCGGCAAGGTGCTCATCCAACAAGGGCGCGGCGGCAAGGTCATCCTGGTTTCGTCGCAGCGCGGCAAGCTGGGCCTGCCCAACTACAGCGCGTACTGCCCCTCCAAGGGCGCCATCGACTCGCTCACTCAGACGCTGGCGTGGGAGTGGGGCAAGCACCACATCAACGTCAACGCGATCGCGCCGACGGTCTTCCGCACGGGGCTGACCCAGTGGATCTTTGAAAGCCCGGAAGTCACGCAGCGCTTCCTGGCGCGCATGCCGATCGGTCGACTGGGCGAACCCGAAGACTACATCGGCTCCGTGCTCTTCCTCTCGTCACGCGCTTCGGACCTGATGACCGGGGCCATTCTGTATGTCGACGGAGGCTACACCGCCGGTTGATGCGCCGTTCGTCGGGGCGACGTTCCGCTCAATCGGATCGGGCCAGCCGGGATGTCATGCGGCTGGCCCGATCCCGTTCTGCAGCTATGGCCGGTGGGTCGTAACTGCGATTTTGGGATTCTCGCCGCGGCAAAAGTCCCTCCCGATCATCGTCACTCACAGGCTCGGCGTTCGGAGGTCCAATTGAGGTGGGCGGTGTATACTGCCCGCAGCTCACCGCATTGCGGAATGACCGGCTGAATGGCGGTACTATCCCGTTGTTCCTGTGGTGTGAGCCGTGAGTGGTGCCGGGCGAAGGCTCAACGCCGCCCCGCCCGCAGAGCCGCCTCAAAGGGGCCATTAGAAAGAGATCATGCCCGTCGGATCATCCGACGACGAAGCTTATGGCGACTGAATCGAAACCCTCCACCAATCCCCAACGCGACCTCGGGCAGGTCCAGGTGATCAGTCGGGCGGCCCGGATCCTGCGCGCCATCCGCGATGCGGACGGCCTCAACCTGGCTCAGCTGGCGTCCAAGGTTCGTCTGCCGCGCACCACGGTCTATCGGATTGTGAGCACGCTCGAGGCCGAGGGTTTGCTGACCACTGTGGATCCGGGCGGCCAGATCGAGCTCGGGGTCGAGTTGATCTCGCTGGGCGGCGCGGTCCGCCACGACCTGCGGCGCGAACTGCGGCCCTTCCTCGAGGAGCTTTCGCTCAAGGTCGACGAGACCGTGGACCTGTCGATCCGCGACAAGGACCACATCCTGTTTCTCGATCAGGTGACCCGTCTGCAGCGTCTGCGAGCTGTCTCAGGCATCGGGATGACCTTTCCGCTGCATTGCACCGCGAACGGCAAGGCACTGCTCGCCACCTTGAGCACCGAAGCGGTCATGCAACTGCTTCCCGTGGAACTGCCGGCGTTCACTCCAGCGACGATCCGCAGTCGAACACAGCTGATCGAAGAACTCGCGGCCATTCGGCTTTCGGGGATTGCGTACGACCGCGAGGAGCATTCGCTGGGCATCTGTGCCGTCAGCGCAGCCATCGAGGCGCCGCTCAGCACGACGCTCGCCATCAGCATCCCGGTGCCCTCAGTGCGTTTCTACGGGCAAGAGGACCGCTTTGCGTCGGCTCTTCTTCAGATGAGTGAAATTATTGGGCAACGCATGCCCGGCATTCGTCGCTACCCGTCGTAAACGGGCGAGGCAGTCCCGAGCACTTCCACAAGTTGATATTCCGGCCTATTCGGAGGTTCGTGACCGAGATCCCGCCGCCGAACCAAGCCGGGCCAGACACGTCTCGATCGCCGTCACGATCAACAGGCTTCGCTTGACGGCGGTCTGGTCTTCAAGAATCGGATCGGGAGTTGGACATCAGCTGAGAATACCAGCTGATTGTCCAACTCCCGATCTGTTTGGAACCACGTCCGGCTGTGAGGCGCGCCAGACACCCGTGAGCGAGTCCCTGGTGGCGAGTCACAGACGTTGCTTCCGCCCGGACGACCTAGAGAATGGACATCGCGGCGACGAACCCCTGGTGCACCGCATCGTAGACCTTGCCGGGAGCGGAGCAGTCACCGATCACCCAGGTCGGCACGTCGTTCGCGGCCGACCTCAAAGCCTGGGCCTCGTTGGCCTTGGGCTCCATCCCCAAGGCGTAGACCACCGTATCGGCCGCGATCGTCCCCTCAACGCCCGCCACATTCACGGCCGTCACCCCCTGCGGTGTGATCGACGTGCAACGCAGACCCGTCTTGGCGGTCAGTCGTTGGTTCAGCTCATGGATCAGGCCGACGCGGTGCATCTTGTACGCATCCGGCGCCAGCTTGTCCTGAAGCTCGATGACCGTCACCGTGCGGCCATTCTTGGCCAGGTGCAGGCCGACTTCGCAACCCACAAGCCCGCCGCCCACCACCACCACCGATGACCCGACCTGGTCCATGTGCGTGTACACGTCGAGCGCCCGCATGGCGTTTTCGATACCCGGGATGGGGACTTCGATCGGTCGGGAACCGACCGCGACAATGACGGCGTCCGCGCCAAATCGGTTGACATCCGCGGGCGAGAACTCGGTGTTCAGACGCACGTCCACCTTGCGGTGAACCACGCGCCGCGCCATGACGTCCTTGAACTTGCCAAGGTCACCCTTGTAGGCATCCGTATCGGCGAATTTGAGCAGGCCGCCTAACGCATCGCTCTTTTCGACCAGAGTGACCTGATGGCCGCGTTCAGCCGCGATCACGGCAGCCTCCATCCCGCCGATCCCGCCGCCGATCACCAGCACCTTCTTCGCGCTGACGGGTTTACTCTCCAGCACGGCCTGATCGAAGTAGAAGGCTTCCGGGTTGACCGAGCAGCCAAACAAGGTGGACAGATCATGGATGTTGTCCTCGAGCGGTCCCGGGAAGCACTTGTAGCAGCGCAGGCAGGGCAGGATGTCGTCCTCCTGGCCCGACTGAGCCTTGTTGGCGAACTCCGGGTCGGCGGTCAATTGACGAGCCAGCGCCACGAGGTCGCATTTGCCCTCGGCGATCAACTGCTCGGCCAGCTCGGGCGTGGTGATCCCGCCGACCACGGTCACCGGAATGGAGACGGCCTGTTTGATCGTGGCCGCGAGGTCGGCGTTGAGTCCATGGGGAGCAAAGACTGACGAGAACTGGCCGCTCAGGATCGGATCACGATAGAGCCCAACCGACACATGAATGAGGTCACACACGTCCTCGATTAGCTTGCAGAACTCGGCGGTCTCGGCCACATCCATCCCGCCGGGTGTGCGTTCGTCACCGCTGACGCGGACCTCCAGCAGGAAATCCTTCCCCATCGCCTGACGCACGGCCTCAATGACGCGCCGCGGAAAGCGCGCGCGGTTTTCCAGCGAGCCGCCGTAGGCATCCGTTCGCCGGTTGGTGCGAGCCGACAGGAACTGATGCAACAGCCAGCCATGGCCGGCGTGGATCATGACGCCGTCGAAACCGATGGCGCGCATGAATTCGGCGCAGGTGACGAAGTTGTCGCAGACCGACTGCATCAGCGCTTCGTCCATGGCCACGACCTCGGCGCCGTCCATGCGGGTGAAACTCATGGGCCCGATTGGCGGCTTGAGCCCCGGGATCTGCAGCTTCGATTCGCCGCAGTGCGAGAGCTCGATTGTGGCCACGGCGCCATGGGCCTTGATGACGTCGACAACTTTTTCCAAGGCATGGAAAACCGGATCGTCGTAGTTGGTGTAGTCGATCGGTGGGAAGGGCTCCCGGTTGGCGTATTCGAAGTCGACCGGCGTCTCCCCCACGGTGATCTGAGCGCATCCCCCTTTGGCCTTGGTCGACATGTTTTGAAACAGCACGTCGGACAGAAACGGCAGGGTGGCGAAGTTGCCGCAGTAGATCGGCGCGGCCACGACGCGGTTTTTGAGCGTCAACGACCCTACGGTGAAGGGCGAGAATAGGTTTGGGAATTTCGTCGTCATGGATCGACGCCCTTTCTTTGTCGGGATCAAGACTTCAGCGCCCAACCGAAGCAGCGCTCGTATCGGCCTGCTGGCCCCTGGCAAGTGACGGGCTCTGTGCCTGCGCCGCTTCCGAGAAGATGCCCGAGGCCCTGATGAACGCGCCCGCGATGGCGCCGATCACGGCCACCACGACCACGATGATGATCGAGATCGTGTACAGGCCGGTGGCATGCAGCGCGTACGACCCGGCCGCCACGGCGATCGTGCCGCCGAAGATCGACAGCCCCATCGTCAGGCCACCCACCCTGCCGGTGATGCTCTCTGGATAGTTGTTGGAGATGAACGTCAGGCTGATCGGGTTAGGCATCCCCATGAAGAAGCCCGCCAGGATGAGGCAGACCGTCAGGAGCGTCTGATTCCCATTCACCATCGGGAGCAAGACCGACGCGCAGAAGACTGCCGTCAGGGCGAATGCCACGAGGATGGCCAGGTTGTACCTGCCGCGGAAGATTTTCTCGACCACCACGCCGCTGGCTATGGAGCCCAGCATGAACGACAGGGTGTAGATGCCCATGATGGTCCCGGCCACTTCTGGGCCCATGCCCAGCCCGGCCGGCGCAGCCACTGCGATGTGCCCGGGCGTGAGGTCGTTATAGCCCTGCATGACCCACGACAGCGAGAACACTGCCACCAGCGTGAGCCAGAACGCGGGAAGCGCAAAGACCTTCTTGAAGAGGCCGTCGTCGCCATGGCCCGCCTGGCCGACGCTCTCGGCGGCCGGCGACTTCGGGCCAAAAGCATAGCCGACGAACAGGAGAAGCGCCACGAACATGACGCCGCCGAACCACACAAGCGAGGTCGGCCAGCCTGAGCTCGTAGCAATCGCCGGGCCCGCGATCAGGCCGATCGTGATCCCGAGCGACAGCGCCGCACCCTGAAGGCCCTGGAACAACCCGCGCTGCGGCGCCGGGAACCATTCGGCCGCCAGGCGCGGACCTGAGGCGATGATCGGGCCGCAGCCGAGGCCCTGCAACGCTCGCAGGGCAACCAGGCCCAGGAGGCTGGTTCCAAGCACGGGCACGAGCGCGGCGCAGACGGCCGCCAGCAAGCAACACCCGATGAAGGTCCTGGCGACGCCCCATCGGTCGACGACAGCGCCGCCGACCATGCCACCGATGGCGACCATCAGCGTGAACGGCAGCATGGCGGCTCCGGTCGTCGTCCCGAGATCCACGCCGAGGGTCTTGGCGATCTCGCCGACCAGCGGCGTGGGCGCGATGAGGATCATGCCCTGGGCCAAGGTGGCGACGATCACGGCGAATAAAACGTACCAGCGAAAAGCAGGGTAATTGGGCTTTGACATGAGAGCTCCAGATCGGTTAGGCCTCTCAACGACATCGCGAACCACCCGGGGCACGATTTCCGGGGCCTCAGGGGTTCGCGATGTTGTCGAGAGCAGATCGGTTGAAGGGATGGCGCCCAGTCTGTGGCGGCGATGGCTCACTCGTCTTCGGCGACTTCGACCGGCACCACCTGACCGCCGCGACGCGGGATCCCGGCCGGGCGGAATGCCGAGTACTTCTTGCGCCGCTCGCGGATCACGCCCTGGTTGGCGTAGTACTTGCCCATCGTTTCGCCGATTTCAAAGAAGTGGTCCTTGGCGCCGCTTCCGTCGGTCATCGACTTCTCGCGCCCGTTCGCCTGGATGACGAACTTCCAGCGTCCGTTCTCATCCTTCTCGAGGTCGCCGCCGCAATGGCAGACCGGGCATTCGATCGGATAGCCGCTGCTGTTCCAGTGCGGCTGACCGAGGGACAGGAGATTGGAGTGACAGACCGGGCACCAGCCCAGGTTGGGATCGCCCAGGTAGTCCACCGTTTCGTAGTTCTGGATCCCCTTGACGACGTTTTCGCCGAGCTGGCGGGCGCGCTGCAGGGCCGCGTCATCGAGCAGGATCTGGCCGGGGCGCGGCGCGCGGTTCGCCATCATCTGATCGACGACCTTGATATCTTGCGTCAACAGGGTCACGGTCACGCTCTCCATCACCATCGACATCCAGCTGCGCGTGGAACCGCCGTTGGTGATGATCCCGCCGACGCGGTGTTTGAAGTAGGCGGCGTTGCCGACCTGCTTGTGGAAGTTCGGCTCGTACGACAGGTGACGGTCCGTGAAGATGCGGTAGATGCCGGCCGGCATGAACGAGTAAGCGGGCACCGTGACGATTACGCCATCGGAGGCCAGCCACTCCTGCATGATCAACTCCATGTCGTCCTTATGCATGTTGACGCATTCGGGCGCACAGTGCTGCTGGGTGAACTTCACCGTGCAGCTTTCACAACCGGTGCAGGGCATGATGTTGTAGTCGTGCAGGTTGATCATCTTGACCTGCGCGCCGAGTTCCTCAGCCCGCATCAACGCTTCCTTCGTCAGGATTTCGCCGTTACCGTTCTTTCGACCCGCCAGGACTGCCAGGATTTTCATGATGTCTCTCCCAAAATAGGCGATTTCGACTATGCCGCAGCCGGTTTGTCGGACGAAGCGGGCACAGTGCCCGGCTTCCGCTGATACACGACAAACGCCACCCCGACAGCGATGACGGCGGCAAGAGCCAGGACGATGGCGCACACCCGATAGATGAACTGGCCATCCGGATTTCCGAACACACTCCCGATGGTAACCAGGATCGTCGGCGAAGCGGCCGTGCCCAGGTTGACGAACGTCATGTACAGGCCGTTGGCGAAGGTCGCCGCGGACTTCGGCGCCGCGTCAGTGACCTTCATGGTGCCATAAGGCATCAGGAGGCCGAACCCGAGGCCGATGAACGCCGCGCCGGCGAAGATCAGGCTCATATCGGTCGCGATTGAGAGCAGGAAGAAGCCTACGGCGTTGAGGAGCAGCGCCACGAAGGCGGAGAAGTGGCGGAGCAGGCCGATGATCCGAGCGAAGAAGACACCGCTGATCATCGACATGACCGTCATGATCATGGTGGCCAGCCCGGTTGAGGCCGCGTCGCCAAGCTTGTGGCTATCCACGACGAACGACAGGTAGCCGAAGATCGCGAAGTAGATGATCGCGTAGAAGAAGATCAGCACACAGACCGTCACCACGCCACGGTTGAAGCCGCTCTCCTGCTTCCCACTCGCCTGCGTTCGTTGCGGCTCGGGCAGCTTGAGCACCACGAGAACCAGGGTCACGATCGCAAAGGCGTAGATCAGGAACGACAGTCGCCACGAGAACGTCGCCAGGACGCCCGCCAGGATCGCCGTGATGATGTTGCCCAGGGCGACTGCAGTGCTTTGATAACCAAGCATGACATCGCGCGCCTGGCCGGTGTAGAAATCGGCGATCAGGCCGGCCGCATACGGCAGGAAGATGCCGGTGCCGGCGCCCAGCAGCGCGCGGCAGACCAGGATCACGGTGAAGTCCGAAGTCAGCATGGGTCCCATGCCGCCCACGATGTACAGGGCGAGGCCCACGAACAGCAGGGTGCGAGTGCGGAAGCGGTTGGCCAGCACGCCCGCCAGGAACCCAAAGGGAATGGCCACCAACGATGCCAGCGAGACCATGTTCATCAGCGCTTCTTGACTGACGTCAGGGAACGCTTTGCCGATTTCCGCGAGGGCCGGCGAGATCGTCAACCGCAGCATCAACAGGAACGAGATGGACAGGATCGTCACCATCAATCCTTTGTTCTTGGTTGCGCTCGTGTTCATAATTGCCTTTCTATCGATCCTCAGAGAGCGAATGAGAGCTCCGCGGCCGTTTTTCGACCCGGTCAGGGCGGCGGCATAGGCGTCCAATCTCTCGGCCACCCATACTGTCCGCTTCGTGGAATTACTATCCACATAGTGGATAAGCGAAATAGTAGGGCAGGTCCGTAGGGCGTGTCAAGTCTTGCCCTCACTGCGACTCAGAGACAAATGTCATGCGCAGGCAACGCCACACAACAGGGTTCGTCCGAGGGGGCCCACTTGGGTGGGCGGTGGTGATTACGTTGTGGTCGAGAGTTGGGAAGGTATGATCAGAGGATGCTGCAGGATCCCGAGCGCTGGCTGCCGCCCCCGGCGAACATCAACTTGGGCCCTTCCAGTCTCGCCATCTGGTCCATTCGCCTGGATCAAGCCAAATCGATTACAGCTGGGCTTGAGAGCCTGCTATCGGCATCCGAAAAGGAAACGGCGGATCGTTTTCACATCGAGCGGAATCGAAGTCGATACATCGTCGCCCACGGCAGGTTGCGGCAAATCCTTAGCCGCTATGCGGACACAGCTCCAGAGCAACTCGCCTTTGGCCATGGAGCCCATGGCAAGCCCTTCCTCTCACAAGATTGCCGGGGCGACAGCGTGCGCTTCAACCTGTCGCGGTCACAGGAGATCGGACTGTGCGCGGTAGCCTATGGTCAGGAGGTCGGCGTCGACGTTGAATGGGTGCGCCCGCTGAACGGCATGGAGCCCCTCGTCCACCGTTTCTTCTCTCCAATGGAAATAGCCGATTGGCATGAAGTCGACGAGAGCCAGAAGCTCGAGACGTTTTATCACTACTGGACCTGCAAAGAAGCTTTTGTCAAAGCTCGCGGAGACGGCTTGACTCTGCCCCTGAACCAGTTTGATGTGGCGTTCTCCCCGAGCGCCCCACCCCGGCTGGCACGTATCCAGGGAGACGCCACCGAGGCGGCCAACTGGCACTTACAGACCCTGACCCCGGCCACGGGCTATCGAGCGGCCGTTGCCTTGCCAGGTCTTCATTGGCAGGTCGATTGTTGGCGCTGGCCGGAGAGCGACTGAGCTCGCCACCCGGCGGGTTGCCGACCCAGCGAGGAACAGCGCTGACCGTCCAGTGGCACACCGCCTAAGGGGCGTCCAAGGCCGGATGGCGCTCGTGACCGGGGCTCCCTGCCGGCGTGTGAAGAGCCTTTCGCGAGAGAAGGAGAGGCGAGCGTTGGGCGTCAACACTGGAGAGATACCGGATCAGCTTGAAGGAGAACAGCAGATCGAAGATCACGTCTCCCTGGTGCAGATCGCACCCCAGCAGGCTCTCGATCTTGTTGATCCTGTAAAACAGGGTGTTGCGATGAATATGCAGGTCAGCGGCCACGCCCGTGGGGTTCTTCAGGTCCGACAGATAGAGGTATAAGGTCTGCAGCAGTTCCCGATCCGCTGGATCGTCGCTTTCTGCCAGCTTCCGCAGCCCGGGATGGCAGATCTCCTGCAAATCAACCTTGCCGGCGCAGGCTTCAAGAGCGTGAAATACGGCGTAATGAGCGTAGTGATGGAGAACGCCGGCCGCGTCGATCTGTCTCCCCAGTTCAAGTGACTTCGCTGACTGGAAATAGTATCGAGACATCTCGGAGAGATCAGCAAAAACGTTGCTGATTCCGGCGATCCATTTGTTGCCACCGAGATAATCAACCAGGTCAGCCTGTTCCTCATCCCCCAAAACAGGCGCTCCCTTCTTTCGGCTCAGCAGCAGCACCACATCCCCCCGGAAATCCACCGACATGCTGCCGGGCAGGATCTCGCGCAACCTGGAATGGCTGATGGCGTGAGCGCCGTCCCGGCCGGCAGCGAGTCGGGATCCACCGCGAACCCGTGGTTCTGCGACGTGATCTCGACGGCGCCGGTCTCGAGGAACTTCACCGGATGGTTGCCGCCGCGGTGCCCGAACTTCAGCTTGTAGGTGGAGGCGCCGAGCCCCAGCGCCAGCAGC
>WBZS01000834.1_pt2 | contig 19457 bp, 20 predicted proteins | sample 5204201 | NCBI WGS metagenome assembly WBZS01 (sample SAMN12344357, study PRJNA552823) | activated sludge metagenome | biome: Activated sludge suspended growth; feature: Nitrification reactor; material: Wastewater; isolation source: activated sludge from nitrification reactor of wastewater...
AAGCTCCAATAACTGGGATTAAGTTAGTTCCAATTCTGCAAGACTCGCCTAAAGCATAGCTTCCTTGTCCATAAACTCGGTTATTCCAACCAAAACCGCCAGCATTTCTACCAGCAATTAAATTAGAACGCCCGATAGCAAAAGCATCTTCAACAGCAGTTAAAGATGGATCCCCCAAAACGTTTCCAACACCAATACCGTATCCATTTTCTTGAGCTGTATTTTTAGTATTTAATGCGCCCAAAAGGAGTACAGTTCCACCAGCATTGTTTATAGTATTATTTTGACCTAATACGTGTAAACAATTACTACCAGAAACAGAACAGTTAATAGTGTTACTTACACCGTGAATTGTAGACCCAAGTAATCTAAAATCACCAGTCTGAACTTGGTTAAAACCTATGATGCTAGATGATCTAGTTTGTAAAAAGTTATTCGACTCCCCTTGTACTAAATCATCGTAACTGTTTTTTAGAATATTAGAAATTCCACTTATGACTGAACAGTAAGCACCATCAACGGTATTATTAAGCCCGCTAACAAAGTTAAAGTTTTTATTTGAGTTAAGACCTGTAAGTTTGTTAGTGCTACCAGATACTAAGTTACCATCCGTTTGTCCATTAGCCCCAATAACATTAGAACTACCAGAAATTAAATTATTTGTACCATTTAAAATTTGGTTAGATCTACCACCAGCCCCAAAGTTATTGTTAAAGGGAGAGCTAATAACATTACCTTCACCAAATAAAGATTGGTTTTGACCACTCAAAATTTGGCAACTACTACCAAATGCAAAGGAACTTAAAGCATCATTTCCAATAACGATAAAAGCACCACCAGCAAAAGATTGCGTAGCAGTATCTTTAATGATATTACGGCGACCCACAACCGTATTCATATCCTTAGTAGATGAAATTAAATTACCATCACCAGAAAGAATTGAATTGAAGTTACTTGAGCTTATAATGTTTCTAATGCCCAAAATGGCATTACCCAAACCGCCATTAATTTTATTATCGCTACCATTTAAAATACTTCCAAACGCACCAGCAGTAATGGCGTTACTATGATTTACGTTGAAAGTATTGTTTTGTCCTGATGAGTCGTGAAATACGGTAAATTTAATTGGGCAGCCTGATGAAGTTACACCAACAAAGTTACCTGTGTTTTCAGAAATCGGTGTAGTAAACACCTGACCCCCAATTGGTAAGTTACCAGAACAGGTAGGAATAACAATTTTAATTTTATTGTCAGCCCCTACCTGAAGTAAGTTACCTGAGTCCGATGAAATAATGTCTAAGTGATCTGCCGCATTTAAGGGCAAATGATTTCCACCGTCTGAAATAACTGGAGTTTTTGCAGCCATACTCTTGATTCTCCTATAATGGAAGCTGCTACTAAATTTCACAGCTTCCAAATTAAATTACTTAACTACCAAATTACAAATAACTTGGTACTTTAGCAATTACTGTTCCTGCTTCATCTAACAAATTAACCCAACCAGTTGGCGTGCCTAAGTAACTTGAATTAGTTCCATAGTGCAAATCAGGATGAATAGGACTTGTTGCGGTTGTAGGCGCGGCTGACAAAGCAAAATTAACTCTTGGAATCGTAGATAAATTTAAAGTATACGTACTTCCATCTGATTTTGTGAAAGTCGCTACTTGAGTACCTAGATTATATGTTGCTGAGATAGTGCTTACATCAGCAGGTACGGCAGCTAAAATATCTGCAATCAAACCAGATACATCAACAGGTACAATTGAGCCATCGCTCATTGTGTAATTGAGAGTATCTGTACCCGCATCATAAACTCCTGACACCATAAAGATGTCTAAACCTAAGTTATTTCCACGAACGCAGTTTCCAGCCGCATCAATACCAGCAACCGTAACAACAACGCCTGTTGGCAAATTTTGAATTGCTCGACAAACGGGGTTATTTACAATAACAGGTGGTAGGGCTACAACAGCTAGTACATCGTCAACAAGTTGTTGCCAATCTTGAATGCAAGATAATTGCTTAGGGCAGCAAGGGCTTGAACCTGAAATTAAAGAATTTACAGTCAAGACAAAAGCCGGATAAGCTGCTTTAATTTTTGCATAAGCTTGAGCAATTGCACTTACTAACCCTTGATAATCAGCAGGGCTGCAAAGGGTTTTACATTCACCTACAATTAAAGATGGTTTAGATACCTTAACTGCAATGTTATATGTATAAACATTGGCATCTAAGCCAGCCTGATAATTAACTTTATCAGAAGGAAAATGACAGCAAGGATCATCTAACTCAGGACAAGTTGATGGCACTGCTGGCGGAAGTGGTAAAAAAGTTAGCGATTGTTTTTCAGGGGTTAAAAATTCTGTGAACCCTGAATCGAGTGCGTAGTAACCGTGATACGAGTCACCACAATTCCGAACGTCCAAACAATCTTCCATTTGCGCTAAAAGTAAATCCAAATCTGAAGTTACTTCGTGTAACACAATTGTTGTGATGTTATTAGGAGTTCGAGTAGGTACGAAACGAGATAGGTCTACCATATATATAATTGCTCCTATGTATAAATTAGTTAACTAACTTGATAATAAAACTAAAACTTAGTTAACTGAATTTCAAATGATTTTAATTTACAAGAAATTTCTTTATAAAAGTTTATAAAGAACAATGTTACCCGCAGACACGTTTCTTTGAACGTAATCTTTTGAAGTAATTTTTATTGAGTAGCTTAAACAGCCTCCTGAGTAGTTCTCAACTAAGTTAATATCTGGCAGTTGAACTATTAAATTTAAAGAATCATTACTTACAGTGTATGTATAAACGACTCCCGAAACTGACGAAATAATTTCAATCTTATCTCCCGCACAATACTTAGCAGGTGCTAAAGAAATATCAGTAATTTCAACTTTGTAGTTACCATTTTCAGGTGGGCAGTATCTAAACCAACCGCCATTGCTTACATAACTTGGATCGTTATCAGTTACTTTAATGTCGAAATTTAAAGGGGTAACTACACCAGCAAAGATCGGTTGTGGAGAAAATATAGAGTAATTAACCTTGCAATCAAAACAGCCTTCAAGCACACACAACTTACGAAGGCAGGCTAGATGTGAGCCATAGAATTCTTGCATAGCAGTAAGTAGTGGTTGCATTTGAAGTAACTTAGTAACTTGGGAATCAACTTCAAACTTATATTGATTAAAAGTTGAAATATAGTCAGCCATTTTATTTTTTAACGTGACCATTTCCATCTTTAAATTACTTATTTCATTTGTAGTTGTACAGCAAACACAAGAACTATTGCATCCAGAATTGCAATTATTAGTTGGTAATTGATTACAATTACAATCTGTTTCATCACAGTGCTGACAAGGAATTCCTTCAATCAACGTCAAACAATTTGACTCTAAATAAACTAATATTTTTCCTAAAATTGTTTTAAGATTTTTATAAACAAGATCTTTGTTTGGGTCATATACGTCCCCTGTGATTAAACGTAAAGCTGTTGAAAGATTAAGTTCTTTATGAATACAGCAAACAATTCTAAACAAAGAATCATACAAGAAATCGTAATTCGTTGTTACACAAGAATCTTGAGAAGGTGTTTCAATGTTAATATAAACAGCGTTAGCTTGGTTACATACATTATACGTAGCGCGACCAATGTCAAGTAACTTAGTAATAGACCCATCCATCGCTACACTAAAATGGAAAAATGATAAATCAGGACGAAACGAGTCCTTTTTATAAAAAGTTACTTGTGAGCAAATTTCAGCCGCCGAAAGATCTGAAAAGATAAATACAATTTTATCTATTGCAGCTAATCTTTCCTGACTTGGAAGTTCGCAACAATCCGTTATTGGAAAAACACAATCCATTGCTTGTATCCTCAAAATGTGAAAACGAACATAAGTTCATTAATGTTTGTTCACCTAAAGTACCAGTCATTGTTAGAGCGATATTTTGTTGTTGTTCTAATCGCTTCAATAACAATTTCTTTAAGTTACCTAAATTTTTTACCATCTGATTCCAATACTGACTGCTAGTATCAGATGATGTAATTCTTTTTGATTGACCTTTTCCGTCAGATATAGTCCTAGCCCAAGTTTTAGAAACCCCATCTATATTACCTGTAGCTACTCTCAGGCGACGGCTAGCACTATCTGATTGACTACAAAACTCAATTAACCCTTTAACTTCACCTTTAGTTCTGGAATATTGAACTCTTTCACCTCTATTATAGTTACCTGAGTTATGTTGAGTATTAGACTTGCTAGTAGTTTTTGAAGTTCCTTTACTTGAACTACTACCCGTTTGTTTATAGTCATTGTGACCAAACGTTAAACCAGCTACACCACTTGTTGCATTTGAACAAACTTGTTCATTTTTAACGTGACTGCTATAGATTCTATCAGAGGAACCAGCAACTCTAGCTGTTAATGAAATTATAAATAAGTTCATACTCCAGCTAACTTCCCAATTCCATTTAACTGCTGACCTAAATCCAAAACCAATACTTTCAACCATATTATCACAAGTTAAAACTTCCCTTGTGATATCATCAGGACTATTAGCTACACACGTTGGCATAGGTAAGTCTAATTTACCTATATTAACATAATCAATTGGAGGAATTTCTAATTGAATAGTTCCAATACTTAAAGGTCTATTAAAGCTAGATAACTTAATTACAATTCCTAAAGTTCCAATAACCGGAATATCTGGAAATTCTAATTTAATTCCAATTTCAACAGGTAAAGAATTTCCAGTATCAAAATATTCCGTAAACTGCTGAGTAGTAGTTGATAATAGCGGCTCACCTGTTAAGTTTTTGGTACGACTTAATGAACTAGATTTTCTAGCCATTGAATTAAAATCTGCGCTATCACCGATACCTTCAGTTTTACCTTGCATCTGTTCAAAGGAACAAGAACGATTTAAACTACGGTTACTTGAAAGATCATAATGTTTAGCATCTTCAGTTAATCTGCCTTTTCCTTTAGAGATACTATAAGTTTTTGTATCCTCTTCGCCTTCTCTTTCAACTCTATTCCAAGAGTTTTCACGATCTTTCATTCTAGCTACAGCACTTCTATAATTATCAGTTTCTCCATCACCAATAATTTTAGAAATGGATGTCGAATCAGCAAGCATAGTTCGATTACTTGTAAAGTGATCTACTAAGTTATTTGATTTATCTAAGGCTGCATCTACTAAGTAACTTTGAAACTGTAAAGCTTGGATTGCCGGAGAAAAAGCAAAAGCCGCAGACAATGGAATAAGAGTTGGAGCAATACTACAAAGGTATTTTTCCAACTCTAAGTCTCCACCGCTTGCAGACTTAACAATAAAATTTTGAAGTTCAAAACTTAACATATTACTTTTCTTTGGCAGTGATCTATTTCAACAGGTAATCTAGTGCAATGGTCGAAACAGGTATCCTCCCAACAATGTGGAATTGGTATATCTATTTCTTGAATATCCGGTCTGCCGCAAGCTTCCAAATTTTGATACGGAATAATCTTTTCATTAAAAGTGGGAATGCAAAATTGCGACAACGCATCTGGATTTACCTCAATTTCTTTTTCAGGACAATCACAAGGAACTTGAGTATACGTAATTGCAGGTTCAGCTATTTTATTTCCTGCATCAAATGTACCTTTCCACTTTGGCATATAAGTTCCTTACTGTAATGTTGGAAATTCTGTAGGGTTTAATGTTGGTCTAGCTACAGATTCAACTACTTCACAAACATCGTGAACCCCACAAGGTATTGGACAATTCATCGGAGTTACGTACTGTGGTTCAGTACAGCTAATTAAGTCCTTTAACAGTGGAATAGCCACATCTACACCTGTTCGCAGCCAAACTGCAAGAGCAGCTTCCTCGATAAAGAATGGAATATCCAACTCTGTTTTGGTTGATTCGAGCATAATTTAATGCCTCATAATTAGGTAACTTACAAATTTCTTTAAAAGAACTTTCAATAGATGAAGTACCTACCATTCTAGTAGATAAGTTATACAAAAGTGTATAGTTTGCTAAAGTAACTTCATAAGCAATCTGCAAGTTTTTAAATAACTGATTATTTTTGTAAGCGTAGTAATGAAAGTTATCTGACGCATTAGATTCATTACTTGAATCGGCTCTATAAGTTGTTTTAGATTTTAACTTAGTGCCTGATTCATTCCAGCTATCTGCTTTAGAATAGCTTTCACCTGATCCATAACCATAAGTCCAGCTTCTTTTAACGTGGGCAGCATAATCATCAGAGTTACTACCGCTTGCTCTTTGGCTATGTTGGTTTTGATTCCCTTGAAACCAGTTACCTGACTCACCTTTTGCTTCTGAGTAACTTGCAGAATTGTTATTTACTGATCTATTACCACTACCGCGACGTACAGATGTTTCAGATTGCTTACTAGCATCATAAAGTCCTTTAGACCAAGCACTGTTTGAGTAAGCAGAAGAAACTGAGTAACTTCGTCCAACGGTAAAAATTAAAGAAGAAGGACTATCGCCTTTTGATTTACTGTCACTTTCAGTAAATTCTTCGGAGCGTGACCAGTTACATCCAACTTTATTACCTCCGCCAGTTGTAGTTCCGTTGTATTCTGTATGCGAGCTAGATAAATCAATGTTTGCACCTTCTCTAGCTGAGTCTGAATACCCGTAACCTTTTCCGTAACCTAAGTCTCTACCTATTGAACGGTGATTTTCTAAGTTACAACTGTTTGCTTCTGTTATTCCAGAGTCTTTAGTTTTAGATTTGTTAATCTCGTCTGACCGACTAACCCCAGCTTCTTCATCATAGCTATCAGCAAATTCAGTTCCTAAACTATTTGAGTTTCGGTCACTATGGCTTTCTTGTTTAGAAGTAGCTAACCCTCTACCTTTTCCAACAAAGTTATCTATGCTTCTAAACCGACGAGCCATAAGAAACTCTAACAGTTTTAGACGTACCGCAAAATAAGTTAACGTATCATTGTGTTGGTACTCTAAACACCACAATTGATTAAGTAACTGATCGCTAAAATCAGTATTATCACAACCTAAATCAAGCAAGCTGCTTTTTAAAAGTTGCAATAAGTTATACTGATTTAAGTTATTTACGGTAAAATTACTCATCTAGCTCTGATAAACTAAAGTTATTAGGTTCAAGAGTAGATACTGTTGGGTATGGCTGAATATGTTCTAAAGTATCTAGGTTATTTTCGAGCAAATCTGGTAAATGTAAGTGACTTTCTTCAACAAAATCGTATTCTTCTAAGTTACTTACATCTAAATCTTGCTCAGTAAGGTCAACCATAACGGCAGATTCATCATAATCTGAATACATTTCTTCAGTCTCATCCAGTTCTGGATCGCCGTATTGGTCTAAGGAATCTAAATCTTCTTCCGACTCAAACATTTCATCGGAGTCTAAAGGTGTAAAGTCACCTGACCACGCAATAAGATTCCCTTTAAGTCTATCACCTTTAAAGCCTTGTGTCAACCTAGCCGCAGCTTTACTTATAGCTTGCTGAGCTAACTTTCTAGCTAAGGTTTCTACAACTTTTTCAGCTAAGATTCTTAGTGCTGCTACAGCAGCTTGTATTAAAAATGCTGGCATATAAATTACCTATTGACAAAGTTAAAGTTTTGTGCTATATGGCGCACATTCATTGCTTACTCGTAAAATCTGGTCTCTGTAAATCAAATTGTAATGGCACTAGGTCGTTTTGTAATGGCGTCATAAAGCAATTATAGAGATAGGCTAGTCATTAGTCCCGTACTCGAATTTAAAAAATGATGCCATTACCATCAATAGCCCCTAGCATAGATTAGTTAATTTGTCAAGGCACTATTACTTAACTAATCTATATCATCATCTTTACTTTCAAATAAAGAATCGTACTCATCTTCTTCAACTACGGCTGCATCTACTTCACAATAACATTCATCACCATTATAAACGTGGTTATAACATTGACTATGACCTTGATAGGCTTCTTCTTCAGAATCATAAACGGTGTTATCAAGTCGTAAACAAACTTCACACTCATTATCTGAAGTTACTTTACGAATCCAGACAGTACGTTTATTTCCATACTGCTGTTCGATCTCAGACAAAACAGCTTCATTACCTAATTTAGACCCTTGACGGTATCCAATTTCAATTTGGCTTTTATCGTGAATTAAGTTATCTAAAGGATCCGTGTCTACAGCTTCTAACCTATTTGCTGCATAGTCTAAATTAAATTGAGATTGGTTTACTTGAAGGATTTGAACTTCCATTCTTTCTCGAACATCAGCAGCATCTGTAGCATTTTTAAGTTTTCTATAAATGTTGCCGTATTCCTGATGAAAGTATTTAGTAATTTGTAATTCCTGTTCCTCAGTCAAACCTAAGTTACTAAACAAATCTTTCATTGAATCTTCTAAGTCTAGGTTACTATACATACGACGCATAGCTGACCTAATCTTAGATTGCTTTAAAGAACTTATAGCATAAATATCAGGATTATTTACTGACCTCTGTCTAAGATACTTATTAAATTCACTATCTCTATCCAACTGTTTCTTCTTTAGGTTATTTAAGATTGTCTTAACAGTTTGCTTTTGCTTTTCTTTTTCTTTCTGTTTTTCAATTGGGTCGTAATCTTTATGTCTAGCCTTATTTTTATCAACCAACCTTTTATACTGTGCAATGTTATCTTGAAGGTGTCTCGTAAAAGCGTCACGATCCATTTTTAAGTTATGCTCAATTTTAAATAATCCCTCTTGTTTTAATCTGCCTACACCGCCAGCAGTTAAAATACTAACTAACCTACGAGATTTATTATATTCTTGAGTAACCAAATGTGTGTAAGCTGTTTCACTAAGTTTACCTTCACGAAACTCCCTATTAAGTTCTTTAACGTTTTTATTGTATCGGCGACGAACATCTTGTATTAAAGAAACCCAACGATTTCTTATTGTTTCTTGAGAGTTATTTAAAAGCGTATCTTCAATAGATTTAAAATAACGTTCTTTAGACAGCATCCTTCTAATTGCCATACTAGCAATGTACAAAGATTTTTGATTAGTTATTTCACTACGCTGTAAAGATGGGTGATTTGGTAACTCAGTATAGATTACTTGACCTTTTGAATTTTTTTGTCTTATTACAGGAGGTCTAAAGTAAGCTTGTAAATCAGTTTGAGTTTTTCTAGGAAATATATGGTCTAGCATCAAACTGTATTTTAAATATAAAGGACTGTGCTTACCTACTATCCGTCCATTTTTAATAGGAACTACAGTAGATTGCAAGTACTTTAATGGCTCAATTGAATTTAATAAAAATAAGATAGGATTGTGAGCGGCATACCTAGCTGTTTGGAATACATTAACAGTTCCACTTATAACATTAGATACCTTAGTTAATGCAGACAAAGTTGATCGTACTGCTTTTAAGTTATTTGAAGATGTTTGAGCTACAGCATTTTCAATAATTTTAAATACAGACTCATACTTATGAGGATTAAATTTTTGTAGGTCGTGAAAAAACGAAGAAACAACTTTAGGAGTTAAGCCAGCTCTATCACCCAAAGAAATAATTCTTCCTAAAGGTGTAGCTTTTAAAGCTGACTTAACTCCATCAGTAATTCCTCGTTTTCCCGCAGCTAACATAGCTTGGAAAAAAGATGGCATAGGTTACTTCCAATTTTTGTCTGGAACCCCTAATAGAAAAAGAAGCATATCTTCTTCATAGTGTTCAGTATTTTGTAAAATGATTTCAAGTTCTTTATAAGCTTCCTCAAATCCTTCTACAATTTCTAACTCTTCATTGGTTAGGAGTTCCTTTATTTGATCCATAATTTCTTATGTATTCAGAAATTGCTTTTTCATCTTCTTTGTTTCCAGAAAATGAAGTACCTTCAATGATCTTATCAAATTCTTCATTATTAAAGGATGAAGTAATTTTAGATTCATCGGCTACATTTAAAAGATCTAACAAATAAATAAAGAAGCCAATTCCTGGAATTTTGTAAGCATCTATTTTTTGTTTAGTTTGAGAGTCAATTGACTCTGCCATTTGTTGTTGTATCTTAGTTAGCTTTTGTAAAGCCTTAACAGGTACATCTTTTAAAATAATTGTGTACTTTGAAGGGTCTTTTGGAGCTTCTTTTAAAGCTGATGTAATTGGCGCTCGACTTATGTTTGCCAACAGTACCTTACCAGTTTTGTGTTCTTTAATAAGTTCCTTAATAAATACAGAAATTTTATCACCTTCAAATCCAAATACCTTACCTAGCATATCATTAAAGGCTTTAAACTCAGTAGCATCAACCTCTGAAACAATATTAACTAAGTTATTTAGCATCAAAGCCATAACTTCTGGATTTATCTTTACTTTATTTTTTAAAGGAACGCCTTCAAAAACCATCATTATTTTATCAGTATCTTCTGCATCAAACAATGATTTATCTTGAGAAAATGAAGTTGTAACTAGACTATCTGTAAACGCTTTTACAAGTAACTTAGTTAACAATAAGTAGATTGAATCTGATCCACCACCTAAATTGGTTGCTAAGTTATTTACTAATTTATCGTAGTGAGTAGCATCTACAGAATGAAGTAAAATTACTCTTTTATCTGTATCAACTAATGATGCAATACAGTCTAAAATAAAATCTACTTCTGGTTTTTCAGAATCAGGATATAATTTTTGGGCTCCCTTAATAAAAGCATCAAAAAATTCATCGTTAATTTGGGTAAGGCTTAAAGCTTTGCCCTGTTTAGTACCCATTAAGATCTCAGATTTTTCATCCGAGTCCACAAAATTTTGGATTAAAGTACCTAATACCTTATAAGGGGATTGGCTGCCTTGTGTTGGGTACACAGAAGCAGCCTTATCAGATAACTTTTTCCACAGATCGTCAGGAATATCTATGTGCATAAGTTATTTCACCTTAAAAAACATCCTCTTCAAAATCGTTACTTTCTAAAGATGGCGCACCATCAGTTTTAAGAAAGTTATTTGGGTTAACATTTTGAGTTATTGTAGATTGAGCAATTCGAGTTCGTTGTTCAATGTTTAATCTATCATCTTTGAAATTTGTTCCTAGTAAATGATCTGGTGTTCCATCATATTCAGTGTCATAAGCAGTATCGCCTACATAATAAACAGGTTCACCATTAACTAACTTACCAAGAACCCCAGCAATAATTGACTCTTCAATGTTAACACCTGCTGATTTAAGTTCCTCAACTGTTAAAGGTTCTTTTGTTGTACCAATTAACTCAACAGGGTCTCCATCAATTTGAGCCATAATTGTTTGACCGACTTCCCAGCCTGAGATAACAAACAAATCTTCCTCTTTTACCTCAATTTGAGTTACGTTGTGTTTAATAATTTCACTTCTATCAATTTTGCGAATAGGCATATAAGGGATTTTCCTTCCGTTTAGATTTTTTTAATTCTTGTCCTAAGTTATTTAGAACAAGCGAACTGAAATGAAGATGTCAGGACGCGGAATGACTGGCATACCATCAAACCCGATACCCATTTCCATATGCGGATTAAGTGAAATGGCACAAGTATCAATTTTCTTGAACCACACACCACCACCTAAACCACGCTGACCACCCAAAATATTACTATTCGATTTTTGGAAACAGCCAAACGTTGTCGTTGATGGGTTTACGAGAGCGAAGTATCCGCCTTTTTCGTATCCTGGCAATACGCCTTTAACTAAAACGTAACCATCTTTAAGAAACTTAGTAGACACGCCAGCATTGTTTAGATATTTAGAATCGCAAACGTGAAAAGTTCCTAAGTTACGTGATGCAAAAGCTGAGTTAATTTGCTTCATACCAAGAACATCACAACACGCAGCAGACAAGGTAAATTTACCTAAGTCAGCAGGGTTTTGATTTTCCATAATTTTTAGCAAAGTAACTGAGTTTACCCAATATTCAACTTTACTACCCCAAAACGAAACATCAGTTTCAGTAAAGTAAGCCGCAATATAATTGAATAAATTCAAAGGGCGGCTATTTTTAACATCCGTAATAAACGGATTAGCAATAACACGTCGAATCGGGTAGTACTGACGACGAACAAGATTGTTAAAAGAATCGTAGGTATTATAAATACCAGTTAACAATACTGCCCAAATTGTATATTCCATACGAACTAAAGTTCGGTAGAACATCCGTGCTGCTTCTCCCGCCATATACTTCGTTGAATCAAAAACACCTTGACGACAAGCACTATCTGGATCAGCTAAGCGTCTGAAGTTACTTGAGTGGAACTGTTTAGATTCCCCAAAAGCTCCAGAATGGAAAGAACACTCTGTCCCATAGATGTTAAAAACACTATCACTTACTGGAATAAGACCAGCAGTTGTGCGTGTTTTAATCATACCACGAACTGAATCTTCGGTTCTAACAGTTACCACATCAGTATCAACTACTTTAGGTGGAAGGATGTTGTTGATAGCACAAAATTCAGTGTACGGTTTCATCATCACTAAAGCTGCTGCCGTAACAATGGTTGTGCTATTAGGAATGAAACATTGTCCAAAATTTGGTTCCATATAGGTTACTTAATTCCTTTCGGTTAAAAATTACAATTAGGTAAGTAACCTAATTAAAGAATGATGTAGTTGTGACGACGCTTCAAAAGACCATCTGCAATTGCATCTTCAAGAATTTGTTTGCTATTGCGAGAGATAGAATTTTGATCGAAGCTGCCTTGTACGAATACGTTGACTTGGCATCCGTTACAATTCGGAGCAAACGAAGTCATAATACGATTATTAATAACATTTCCGTTTGCATCGGATACAACTGAGTGCTGAGCAACTCCCACAAACTCAATTGCTCCAAATTCTGGTACTACCCAAAGTACGGCTTTTTTATTTGCATCCAACCCGATTAAGTCACCTGCTTTCCAAACTTGGTCAGGGGCGACACAAACGGTGTCAGGGCAAACTACGCCACAGCTTAGTGGACTTAAAAAATCCAACGGGCAAGGCGCACCGCAGCACAGGTTACATCCAGCACAGTTATTTGCGTGAATGTATGGAAATTGTGCGTTCATAGATATAATTCCTTTCGGTTATAAGTTAGTTAATTAAAAAACTAAACTTAGTTATTACTAACTAAAGTTTAAAATTGGAAATTACTTCACCGCTAATTTCTTCAGCGATCTTACGCAATTTTTCCATATCTGCTTCTTCTTTGTTTTCCACTGCTGGTTTAGCAGGAACCACATTGCGTTCAACTTTCTGAACACCTTTCAAAGAAGTAGATTGAAGAAACCCAATGTATGAAGCAATAGCTTCTTTATTTCCAGCCGCTTTTAAACTTACTAAAACTGATTTATGCGGTTGAATAGTTTCTGTTGAAAAAGAACCAGCTTCGATAAGTTTGTCACATAAGCCTTCAATATCTGCATCTTTTTGAGCTGACTTAACAACCACTTGGTCAGTTGCAGTTTTAAATAACTTAGCAATTTCATCATCTTCAGGTTTGTCTTTAACTTCACCTTCGTTACCTTTATTTGCAGTAACCGCAGGATCAGCAGGATCATCTGGAGATTCTGTGACAAACTCGTCAAAGTTATTTGCAACAACTTCTTCAACAGCGTCACCAATTTCTTCCATAAGTTCTGTGGAAATAGCTGCTCCACATCCACATTTAACAACGATTCCATCGGTAGGGTTCAAAATATTTTCTTGAACCTTAGCGACAAGACCTTTAGTATTAATAATTCTTGGCATAAGTTCTAAACTCCTAGCTCTAAAATTACAGGGAATCATATTTGATTTTTCTGTAACGTCAATTAAAGTTATCTCAAAATCGCGCCACTCTAAAATTTCTCCAGCTAAAGTTATTTTAGGGTTTTTTGCGCCACTTGAGGCGAAAAGTCTGCCTTTTTTGTGAGCGTCTAATAGATTAGGTAATATTTCTGTATCATACAACCCAATTATAGAAACGCCACCTAATTCATCATCAAAATAAAAATTAAGTAACTTACCAATAGATTTAATTCCTAAATTAGATATTCCGTGATTATAAATAATTACGGGATTAATAGTTCTAGGAAATTTAGTATTGGCTGTGAAAAATTGATTATCACAGTCGTTACCCATAGGATGAGTTATAATTTTTAATATTTGAGAATATTGCATACTTAAACAGGGAAATTAAGTTCTCTACTTAGTTCTTCTTTCTGATGTGCTGTAAAGAAATTAGATTGATTCAATACGCCAATTTCAGTTAAGTCGTGTGGCATACCATTTAAAGAACCTGTATGAACATTTGGAGTATAAAAACCCCAATCAGGGAAATTCAAAGTTACTATAGTTTTATAAAACTTTTTAAATGTAACCCGCTTGCGATGCTTTAAGTAATGTACGTTTAAGTACAAGATAGGTTTTTGGCTATCTGAGTTAGTACCTGTAGATTCTGCTGACGTGCTAGCTGTTTGAAGTAATATAGCTTTTTGAATTTCGTATCCAATATCGTTATACAATTTCCATAACGCAATTAACATCTTTTCATCGGCTTGTACCAAACTGTATAAGTAACCACTAGGCGTAATTAAAATACCGCCGTTTTTAGATTTAGCGATACTACCTTCATAATCAACTTTTGCGTCAATAGAAACAGCAATATCATTTTCGATAATTGGATTACCTTGATCGTCAACTAAGTTAACAGTTTTTACGTTAGCACCTAACGCACCGTGACGAACTGGCAATGAGAAATTTTGAACGTGATACAAAATAACAGCTAAGATTTGTTGGCGAATCCACCAATGATGAATGACAGAATCTAAAGTTCCTTTTGATCCAGAATAAGAATCTGATGTGGGAAGGTATCTAAAGTTAAGTACTTTATCTTTTGCAATAAAGTTAATATTTTCAATTATTTGAACTACTTCAGGAGCTTCCATTGGAAGGGTGTTAAATAACCTAGCAAGCTCATCAATAGTTACCGTAGTTCTAGCAACCCCTTCAACTAACAAATCAAAATCAATGGCTGAGGAACTGCTAAAGTGGCGAGTAAAAACACCACCAGTTGGAACATATCCTAGTATGCGACCGCGATTGTCCCGAACTTCTAAAATATCTTTAAGACAAATATCGTCTAAGTTAACTGGTACTAAAGCATTCAATCCAAAAATATCTCTTCGTTCGTAACCTATTGATCCATAACTAACTCCATAACGAACTAAATCATAGTTCATCTTAGCTTCAAAATCATCAAGATCTACTACGTAATCTAAAGCTCGTTTAAGGAACTTAGTTAAGAATTTATGTTGCCAATCATCTCCAGACACAACTGGCTCAGAAGTAAATGTACTTATAGATTTAAGTAAAAATCCTGTCATTTGTTCAATAACGGGGTCAGTACTAATCATCTTGTCATAAATATCTGAACCGTACTTACAAACAACATCTTTAAGTTGTGGCTCTACTAACTGCAAAAACCTGCCTGGAAAAACCGCAGCAGCTTCTTTAGGAAAATAGTTTTTAGCCAAGTTATTAAATACTTTTTCAAATCTCGATTTCTCAGAGATTATATTAGAAGTTAACTCGGCTTCATATTGTTTAAATTCAATCGGTTGTGCCATAACTATAAGGTGTAACCAAAAATATTTTCATTTGGTGTGAATGCTGTTGTAAATAACTCCAAGTTTTCGTTTGCCTCAAATGCTGAAACTGCATAATCAGGAACATTAATTGCAACAGTTCCCGATTCAATTGCAAACGTTCTTAGTGGAGTAGAAACATATACTTTGCGATTTGACTTGTTTCTAAAAGTTCTTTCAGGAAAAGAAATTGTTGTTGTGGTTCTATTCCCACCACCGCATCCACATCCTCCTGTTTGTTGAGGCTGCGACTGCCAATTGTTTTGTGCGATTCGTTTCCAAGCGATCATAAGTTACTTAGTCTCCATAAAAATGAACTATATGTGCATTAATATAAGAAGATATGGCTCCCGACGCTAAAGCACTTAATACTAAGTATGTTAAGTCTTTTGAGTCACTTAAAAACCAATGCACCAATAAGCTCAAATAAAAAGATAAACAAAAAGAACAGTTTAGGACTTTTAAATTAAGTAACTGACGAATGCTTAAAAAAATATTGAACATTCCATTTTTATGGCAAAAAGCAAACGTTAAGTAACTTACAGCCAGTCCCACAATAATTGCATTTACTAAATTCATTGCATACCCCTTATTTGATTTGCATAATATTCTTGTAAGTTATTTAAGTCCAAACTTTGCATCCCATACCCCTTTAACTGAGGCGCTGTGAACTTACTTGAAGATTGTACCTTGATAAGTGGGAAATAGTCAACAGTGAGGAATAATCCATAAACAGTCATAGAACTAGCTACGGCGCTATCTATTTTTGATTTACTAGATTTCTTAATAAATCGATAATTTCCTAAGTTACTTTTTAGTTTTACAGATAAAAGCTGTTCCTCAAATAACTCCAAGTTATCGCTCTCACCATCCACCAAGTAACCAATTGTATTTGTTCTAACACACTTAGTCATATAGGTATCACCAAGAACTCTAGGCTTACCTTGTTGCACAACTTGAACGGGAGCGTACTTCTCAAGTCGGTCTGCATAACTTTGAATATGTAAGGGGTCAATGAAAATCTTTTCAGGGAATTTTTTAGATAACCTACGCTCAATAAATTTAAAGATGGAATCAAAATCTAAAACTTTACCATTTTCAGGAACCCACGTTTTAACAAATATAATAACAGGGATTTCTTGAGTTGGATGCCAAGCGGCTTCCGTATAACTAAACGTATCATCTGTTAAACCAGCATCAATTCCACAGACAAATTTTCTACTAAATATTTCTGGAATATTAGAAAACTTAACAGCGTCTAGCCGATCTTTATCTAAAAATAATAAACAATCTTCTGCGGAGTAACTTAGCGCCTGAGCGGGAGTTGATGGAAATTCTCGCTCAAAGTCTTTAACATTAATACACGTAGCGCGGGCTTCTTTATACCAATCCTCATCACGATTAGGATGCTCAAACCAAGCACAAAAAAATTGCTGAAATGTTGATTCAGGTTGAGCGGCTAATTCCCACACCTTTCTACCTAACCCATCTGTATCGTTAACTGTAAACACAATGTGCATATCCCCACCATCATCAATAGTAGGTTTAGCAGCTTGGTACAGTTTCTCACCATTCATAATAGAATCTGCTTCGTCCATAAACACACAAGAACCAGCAAATCCACGCGCTGAGTTTTTAGTAGTTCCAAAGGATTCTATAATTCCACCATTTTCAAAATTAATAGTCTCACTAGAACGCCGACCTTTTAAAACTAACTTAGCTTTAGTTTTACTAGGCATATTATCTAACACAAAATAAATACGACGAATAACTTCTTTAGCTGTTTTTTTATTTTGGCTGATAACAATTACTCTGAAGTTATCTCGAAAAGCGCACATAAATAAGATGTAGTAAATATTCATCCACGTAAAACCTTCTTGTCGAGCTTTTAAGGTTACTGTATGTTTATTATTTACTAAATGATATAAATAGTCTTTTTGAATTTTCCAGAGCTTAACTAGATATTTTGAAGGGTTATGGCGAGGATCTTCAATAAAACAGTTTGCTTCCACCCATTGAACGATATCAACTGTGCGTGTAACAAACTTAGCTGAAAATCTTGCTGTTAGTGATTCTAAGGTAGGCATAAGTTATCTCAAATAAAACGGGAGAAACCAACGCCACGTACCCACCGCATAAATTGGTTTCTCCCTACTACGATTTAGACGGGACTGAAATCATCCAAATCGTAATTCGTCGCTAATCTCTTTAGCGACTCTTGCTGCTAGCTCACTTGAGTTATGTTTATAAAAAGCCGCATCAAAAGGGTTACTTGCAAAAAAAGTTTCTACAATTAAACCACCGTGACGACAGAATCCTAAAAACTTTCTAGGCGAGGAAGTATCTGGTTTAATACCACGATCCCGAATCGCCAGCGTCTTACTAATTGCGCTAGATAATTTAGCAGCAAAGTTACCAACTCGGTTTAAGTGCTGTTGAGCGTAAAGAACTTCAACTCCAGTCGCTTGACTGTTTACTGACGAATTCAAATGAAACTCAACAGCTAGTACGCCGCCGCCGATCATCTTAATTGCCGTAACCAAAGGTAAGTTACGTGATTGTAAGTTTGAGTCTACTAAAGGATTATGACCTAACATCCTTAATCCGGTCACGACCTCGTCTCGGAATGCCACCGCCCACTTTGCCTCAATCAACCCATTGCCAGAACAGCCAGGATCGCTGTCTGAGTGTCCAGCCGAAATTAAACTTTTTAAGTAACTCATACAAACTCCATTGTTATAAAATCACTTGGACTGGTCAAAGCAACCGTAAATACTAAGTTACTTTGATCCAGTGTAACTCCACTAACAGGTATCTTATTATTAGGTACACCTGTTCGCACAATATACACGTATACGGCGGCTTGTTCTTGAATTAAAGATGGGTCTACTTCAACAGCTACACGCAGCCTACCCGTAGCCGACGGAAACACATCCAAAGATGATTTGCCGCCACGATACTTTAGGTCGTAGGCGACATCAACAATTCCATTGATTATTACATTAGGTTTTTTAATCATAAATCAGTCCATCTCATCAAAGTCTAAATCCAAACCATCATCTAAATCCAAATCGGCTGATGACGGTGTTTCACCTATCGCAGTTAGGTTACTTAACCGCACAGGCTCATTAGTCAAAAGCCGTGCTGGGATCACCGTCATCTTGGAACTAATATAATCCAGCATCTCATCTTCCGTCAATAGGGCAGCGTCAATGGCATCTCTAAACAGTGTCCGTTCGGCTTCTCGATCTGTTAGCATCTTAACATAACGCTCTTTAAAGAACTTAATAACATCAACCTGAGCCTTGACCACACCTAGCAACAACACTAGATTCCTTAGCCCGCCGAGAAATTCCGCCTCCATCGCCTCAATATCATTAAACAGCACTACAGCCGCCGCGTCGCCTCGATTCGCCTTCCACCGCCATTCCTCATATTCCTTTAAGTTACCTAGCACCACAATCTCCCACCGACTATATCCCGCCTCAAATCCGATCTTAAACAGTTTCCATCCGTCACTAGGTAATCTATCCGCCACCAAAATCCGGTGAAAATCCCGCACTGCCTCACCAAAAAATCGGCGTGCCTTATCCTGTCGTGCCAACTCAACTAGCACCACATTACTTGGATTCAAATCGCCAGCATCAGCCAGCGCCTTGCCATACTCGACTAAACCTTCCAACATAAATAAATCCTCTCTCTTAGGTTACTTAATATCTTAACCCATCGCGGAGGCATCAGTCAACTCATTTAAAACTATTAGGGAATTAGGTAACTTAGTCTCGTTTTCAACTTTTACTTGTTTCAAACAATATACCAATTCAAACAAGAT
>WBZS01001397.1_pt1 | contig 19432 bp, 15 predicted proteins | sample 5204201 | NCBI WGS metagenome assembly WBZS01 (sample SAMN12344357, study PRJNA552823) | activated sludge metagenome | biome: Activated sludge suspended growth; feature: Nitrification reactor; material: Wastewater; isolation source: activated sludge from nitrification reactor of wastewater...
GTGCCCCACCCGACCCTCGCCCTCCTGCCGCGCAACATCGCCGACTTCGCCGAGGGGCTCGACCTGCCGGCCTCCGAGGTGCTGCTCTACCTCGCCACCCGTGAGGTCGCCCGGGCCCGCCTGTTCCAGGGGGTGCCGTGGCTCGCGGCGCACCTGTCGGCCGCCGTACGCGACTATGCCTCGGGCATCGTCATCGACACCGAGGCCATCGAGTCGAGCCTGGCGAGCATCGACCCGGCCAACCCCGAGGCGGTCCGGGAGGCGTTGGAGGGACGGATGTTCGCCGCCCCCGACCGGACTCCGGCCCAGCAGGCCGCACTGCTCCGCCTGGAAGCCTCCCTGGCACTGGTCGAGGGGTGGATCGACGTCGTGGCCGCCGCAGCGGTGGCCCCCACCCTCCCGCACGCCCAGTCCCTCGGCGAGGCGATCCGGCGACGGCGGGCGACCGGCGGTCCGGCCGAGCAGACCTTCGGCGCCCTCGTCGGGCTCGAGCTGCGGCCGCGCCGGCTCCGCGACGCCGTCAACCTCTTCGGCGCCCTCGAAGCCCACGGGGGCGCGGCCCTGCGCGACCGAGCCTGGACCCACCCCGACCTCGCCCCGGGGGCCAGTGACCTCGACGACGTCCTGGGTTACGTGGAGCGGTTGACCACTCCGGTGGCCGACGACATGGACGCCGCCCTCGACGCCTTGCTCCGTGAGGCCGAGGGACCCGGCGGCACGCCGGCCGACCCGCCGACCACGGCGTGACCGACCCCGGCGTGACCGGCCCCGTCCTGGCGGCGGCCACGGCCCACCTGCACGCCGATGCCGTTGCCGCGCTCACGGCATACCGGCCCGTGGACGCAGCGCAAGAGCGGCTCCGGGCCGACTACCTGGCCCACCTGGCCGGGCATCCCGATGCGCTGGCCAAGGGTGGCCCGCCGGAGCACCTCACGGCCTCCTGCCTGGTCCTCGACGAGGACGGTGCCCACGCGTTGCTGACCCTGCACCGACGGGCCCATCGCTGGTTCCAGTTCGGCGGCCACCCCGAGCCGGCGGACGCGACGCTCCTCGGCGCGGCCACCCGCGAGGCGCGCGAGGAGTCGGGCCTGGCGGCCGTGACCCCGCGCCCGGACATCGTGGAACTGAACCGACACGCCCTGGTCGGATCGTTCGGTCGCTGCCGCGAGCACCTCGACGTGCGATTCGTCGCGCAGGTGCCCAGGAGTTCGACGCCGGTGGTCTCGAACGAGTCCCACGACGTGCGGTGGTGGCCGGTGGCCGACCTCCCGCAGGAACCCGACAGCGACCTCACGGCCCTGGTCTCAGCCGCCCGTCGCCACCTCGGCCTCCGAGCGCTCGACTGAGCCGGGTGCGGCCGCTGCGGCCGTCACCGCGTCGAGGTACCGTCGTGCCCGTTCGACGTGCGGGTAGGAGCCGAGCAGCGTCCAGAAGTTCGGTCCGTGCCCGGGCACGAGCAGGTGCGTGAGTTCGTGCAGGAGGACGTAGTCGCGCACATGGCCGGGCATCGACTGGAGTCGACGGGACAAACGGATCGTGCCGGCGCTCGGCGTGCAACTCCCCCACCGACCCTGCATCGTGTCGACCCAGCGGACACTGTTCGGTCGAGCGTGACCACCCAGATAGTGCGTCGACAGGGCCGCCGCCCGTGCCCGCAGCGCGGCGTCCTCCTGCGGCTCCCGTGCCATGTCCGAAGGGTAGGGACCCTCGCACGGGCCGGGGGGGAGCCACGCGGATCGCCGGCCACGGGTCGGTTCGGCCGTGACCACTGCGATCTCTGTGGCTTGTGAGACTCAGGTGGCTGCTGTGGTCACCCGGGGAGCCTTCATCGGACGCCACGCCGGTCGTCGCCGTCAGGAGTGTCCCCGACCTCGTTTAGGCTCGTGCGGTCCGGGCCGCTCCGGCGCACCCCTCGCTCTCGAGCGAGGCGGGCGCCGCGTGGCGGCACTACATCCCCACAAGGAGAGACTTTCGATGGCTGAGACCTACAAGGGCGAGTTCTACTGCGTGAAGTGCAAGGCCAAGAAGGAGGCCGAGGGCAAGGTGGTCGTGTCCGAGAACGGTCGCCGCATGGCCAAGGGCCAGTGCCCCACCTGCGGGACCAACCTCAACCGCATCCTCGGCAAGGCCTGACGCCCCCGCGTCTCCCGACGAGGGCCCCCGCTTCGACGAAGCGGGGGCCCTCGCGCGTGCCGGGCTGCTCGGCGCGCCGGCCTGCTCGCGGCTCGCCCCGACCGACCCGTCCGTCGCGCCCGGAATTGGCCTGTGGACGGCCGCTGACGGCCACTGATCCCGTGACAGATTGGCTGCAGCCGTCCGGTCATCAGCAAGGAGGGGCACGTGCCGCCGCAGCCAGAACGTCGTCCCGCCGTGGCCGGGGCGCATCGCGGGGGGCCGGCCCCGGGTGCCGACCGGCTCTCCCTCCTCGGCGTGATCGTCGATGGCACCGGTCCGCTTGTGGACTGCGTCGCGACCGCCCTGCGGGCCTGCGGGGTGGGTCGCGTGATCGGGGGCCGGTATGCCGCGGAGTCGCTCGGGTGGACCACCCCGCCGCCCACCCGCCGCGGCCGTCGGGTCGCTCACGTGGACGAGGCGCTCACGGTGGCGGCCGTCATCGCGGTGACCCACGGGGCACTCGATCCGTTGGTCGCCGCCCCCTGGCACCGGGCCGGCATCCTCCACCTGCCCCTTGAGGTCCACGACGGCTGGGTCCAGGTGGGCCCGCTGGTCATTCCTGGGGTGAGCGCCTGCCTGGGTTGCCGGGCTCGCACGACCGGCCAACGCGAGCGACCGGTGAGCGGGGTCGCGTCGTCGGCCGGGGCCGGATGGCGGGATGCCGACCCGCTGGGCATCGGCTCTACGGTCGGTCCGGCACCCGATCCCGGCGTGGCCGTGCTCGCGGCGGCGGTCGCCGGCCTGACCGTGCGGCAGGCGCTGAACGGCGACCACTCGCTCGCGGGCATCTCGTGCGACATCGTCGGATCGCGGCCGGAGATCGTCCATCGCTACTGGCGGGCGCACCCCGACTGTCGCTGCGTCAGCGGCACCGCCCGCAGCGCCTGATCCCACCGGGGGCGACAATGGGCCCATGTCCCAGATCCCCCGGCGCACGCTGAGCCGCACCGTGAAGCTCGCCGCCCTCCCCCTCGGGCATGCCGGTCGGGCCGCGGTCGGGCTGGGCAAACGCGTGGGTGGCGCCACGGCCGAGGAGGTCGCCGCGCACATGCAGGCCCGCACGGCCGAGCAACTCTTCTCCGTGCTCGGGCAGCTCAAGGGCGGCGCGATGAAGTTCGGGCAGGCCTTGTCGGTGCTCGAGGCCGCCCTGCCCGAGGACGTCGCCGCTCCGTATCGCGCCACCCTCACCCGACTGCAGGACTCCGCCCCGCCGATGCCCGCAAGCACGGTGCACGCGATCCTCGCCGTTGAGCTGGGTCCTCGCTGGCGCAGCACGAAGTTCCTCGACTTCACGGACAAGCCCGCGGCCTCCGCCTCGATCGGTCAGGTCCATCGCGCGACCTGGCGCGACGGCCGTCCGGTGGCGGTCAAGATCCAGTACCCCGGTGCCGGACCGGCCCTGTTGAGCGATCTGGCCCAATTGTCCCGGGTGGCTCGACTGGCCGGCACGTGGATCCCGGGGGTCGACGTCAAGCCGATCATGGACGAGTTGCGGGAACGGATGGAGGAGGAACTCGACTACGCCGTCGAGTCACACCACCAGCGGATCTTCGCCCGCGCCTTCCGCGACGACCCCGACGTGCACGTGCCCGACGTCCTGGTCGCCACCGAGCAGGTCATCGTCTCGGAATGGGTCGAGGGCACCCCCCTCTCCCGGATCATCGCCGACGGCACACCGCAGGAGCGCGACGAGGCGGCCACCCTCTACCTCGAGTTCCTACTGCGCGGCCCCAACCGCGCCCGTCTCCTGCATGCCGATCCCCACCCCGGCAACTTCCGCCTCACCCCCGACGGGCGCCTGGGCGTGCTCGACTTCGGCGCGGTCAACCGGCTGCCGCACGGCCTGCCCCCGGCCATGGGATCCCTGCTCACCCTCGCCCTGGCCGGCGACGCCGACGGCCTCGAGGCCGGGCTGCGGACGGAGGGGTTCATCCGCCCGGGGGTGACGATCGACGCCGGCCAACTGCTCGACTACCTGCTGCCCTTCCTCGAACCCCTGGCCGTCGAGGAGTTCACCTTCGACCGTCCCTGGTTTCGGGGTGTCGCCGCCCGGGTGCAGGACCCCCGGCGCCCGGACTTCCTCGTGGCGACCAAGCTCAACCTGCCGCCCGACTACCTGCTCATCCACCGGGTGTGGCTGGGCGGCATCGGGGTGCTCAGCCAGATCGGCGGCACGGTGCTGATGCGCGAACTGCTCTGCGCCCACCTGCCCGGCATCGACGAGTCACGGCTGCCGCCGGCCCCCTGACGCCCCGGGCGCTCACCACCACGCGCTGTCGAGCTTGCCCTCGATCGCTCGGGCGTGATCCCGCGTGCACGCAGGACAGGTCCAGACGGTGCGGCCGTTCTCGCTTCCTCGGCTCCACTGGGTCATGACCTGCGGGTCATCCGCCCCGGCGATCACCCCGCACGTCACACAGACCACGGTCGGCTCGCGGTCCACGGCTCAGGCCCGTCCGCCCGCGGTCCTCGCCGCCGCCTTCGCCGCCTTCTTGGTCTCCCGGACCCGCTGCAGGCTCTCGGCGTCGACCACGTCGGCCACCGAGCGGAAACTGCCCGGCTCGGCATACGCGCCGCAGGCCGCCTCCCAGCCGGGTGGCCGGACGCCGAGCTGCTTGCCGAGCAGCGCGGCGAAGATCTTCGCCTTCTGCTCGCCGAATCCGGGCAAGGTCTGGAGCCGGCGCACGAGGTCGGCGCCGGTCGGCGCCTGAGCCCAGATCGACCGCGCGTCACCGCCATGGTCGGCGAGGACCACCGCCGCCAGGGCCTGGATCCGCGCCGCCATCGACCGGCCATACCGATGCACGGCCGGCGGGGTGGCGCACAGGTCGGCGAACTCCTCGGGTGGAGCGGCGGCGATCGCCGCGGGGTCGAGGGTGCCGAACCGGTCGAGCACCTTCGCCGGGCCGGCGAAGGCGCGCTCCATCGGGAACTGCTGGTCCAGGAGCATGCCGACCAGGAGCGCGAACGGGTCTTCACTGAGCACTCGGTCGGCGGCCGGGTCCTGGGCGATCCTCAGCGCCATGGAGTCTCCTTCGGCGAGCGGTGGCACGGGTGGGCGTCCCCGAGCGTATGCCGTGCCGTGGCCGCCGATCGACCCTGGCGGCTCCGGAGATGGCCAACGAGGCGAACGGCGGCCACCCACCTGGGTGACCGCCGTTCCCTTCACCGGCACGCGAGCCGGCCGGCCCCCTCAGGCCGCGACGCTCTCCTTGCGGGGGCGGCCACGCGGACGCTTCTTGGGGACGAGCCGGCCCCACTCGAAGAGCTCGCCGCCCCACACACCCCAGAAGACCTCCCGGTCGAGGGCGTGCGCCAGGCATGCCGAGACGGCCGGGCAGGTCTCACACAGGGCCTTGGCGAACTCGACGTCCTCGGGAGTCTGGGCGAACCAGATCTCCGCGTCGTGGATGCGGCACGGGACGATGTCGGACTGTTCGAGGACCTCGAGCAGGTCGAAGAGGTCGGTCGACTGCACCGAGGATCACCTCCTTCGAGGATGTGGCCGGGGGTGGTGGCCGGGGTGTCGGACGGGGCGGGGGGAAGGCGGACAACAAAAGGGCCGTGGATCCCGATGTCGGGTTCCACGGCCCTTGGCTGGCCTGCCGGTCACATCACACGGCAGGTCCTCCAAGGGCAGGGGAGGCGACATCGTTGGTCGAGGGGACGGCGCTGCGCGCACCACGGGTGCGGGCCGAGGTGGCGCCGGTCCCGGCGGAGACCATCGGGACACAGGTCACGACATCCGTCGCAACGCAGGCGGCACCCTGGGAGCGCACGGCGGAGCCGAAGCCCAGGAACGTCGTGGCGATCTTCACGAGGGACACCTCATCTCTGCGGTCGATGGACGGACGCGACGGCACGCGCCGTCTGGAGACAGGCTAGGAGACGCAGGGCGATGGCGCAAAGGAATTAACCAGCCCCGGGCGCCGGGTCCTTCAGGAGGTCGAGCAGGGCAGGGCCATAGGACTCCAGTTTGTGCGCCCCGATCCCCGGGATCGCCGCCAGGCCAGCGGTCGACCCCGGGCGCTGCTCGGCCAGCGCCGTGAGGGTGGCGTCGGTGAGCACGACGAACGCGGGGACCTTGGCCGCCCGCGCCGTCTCGGTGCGCCAGGCGCGGAGCCGTTCGAAGACGGCCTCGTCGTAGGTCGACGGGCAGGTCGCGCACCGTCCGAGGGTGCGTTCGGCGCCCGTGCCGAGATCGGCTCCGCAGGTGCGGCACACCGGGCGTCGACGGGCCGGGCGCGGACCTCCCGACCCGGGCGGGCCCGAGCGTGCCCCGGTGGACCGCCCACCGGGGCCACCGAGTGCGGCGGGCCCGAGCAGGGCGGCGGTCGGTTGGAGGAACCGGGACGGCCGTCGCGTCGCCCGACCACCCGGCTGGCGCGCCCTCGCCCAGGACAGGACGAGTTCATCGCGCGCGCGGGTCACCCCGACGTAGAGCAGCCGGCGTTCCTCCTCGATCTGCTCGGGGGTCTCGGCCATCGAGATCGGCACCAAACCCTCGGAGCATCCGACGACGAACACGACGTCCCACTCCAGGCCCTTGGTGGCGTGCAGCGAGGCGAGCGTGACCCCCGAAACGGTCGGCGCGTGTTGGCTGGCGGCCCGCTCGTCCAGTTCGCGCACGAGGTCGCCCAACCGCGCCTCCGGCAACGCGACGACGAGGTCGTCGGCCAGCGCGGCCAGCGCCGACAACGACTCCCACCGCTCGCGAGCCGCACCGCCCGCGCGGGGCGGCTCGTGGGACCACCCGGCGCCCAGGAGCAGGTCACGGACCAACTGGCCCAGCGGCACCTCACCGTCATCCCCCCGCACCGCACCCCGGAAGAGGAGCACGGCATCGCGGACCTCGGCCCGTTGGAAGAACCGCTCCCCGCCCCGCACGAGATAGGGAATGCCCCGCTCCGCGAGGGCCGACTCGAAGAGCTCGCTCTGGCCGTTGGTGCGGAAGAGCACGGCGATGCGCTCGGGCGGGCACCCTCCGGCGACCAACCCGGCGGCCCGATCCGCCACGTCGGCGGCCTCCGCCGCATCGTCCTCGTGGGTGACCAGCGACGGTGCGGCGCCGGCCCCACGCTCGGCCCGCAACTCCACGGACCCGCTGCGCCGCACTCCGCCGGGCCCGACGAGCAGCGAATTGGCCAGCGCGACGACCTGGGGCGTCGACCGGTAGTTGCGGACGAGCCGGACCACCTGCGCTCGGGGATGGCGATCGGTGAAGCCGAGAAGGTGGGCGGCACTGGCCCCGGTGAACGAGTAGATGGTCTGGGCCGGGTCCCCGACGACGCACAGGTCCTGCCGCTCCCCCACCCACAGGTCGAGCAGTCGCTGCTGCGCGGCGTTGACGTCCTGGTACTCGTCGACGACGAAGTGCCGGTACTGCTCGCGCACCGCCCGGGCGACGTCGTCGCGATCCTCGAGGATCCCCACGAGCACGAGCAGCACGTCCTCGAAGTCGATGACACCGCGCTCGCCCTTGACGTCCTCGTAGGTCGCGAAGAGCCGCGCCATGGCCGTCACGTCGAGGCCCGCCGGGGGGATGCGGCCCGCGGCGCGGGCGCCGGCCGCATAACTCTCGGCCGACAGCAGCCCGACCTTGGCCCACTCGATCTCGGCGGCGAGGTCACGCAGCGCGGTCCGGTCCACGTCGCGCAGCCGAAGCCGCCCGGCCGCCTCCGCCACCGCCCCCACCTTCTGGGCCATCACCTCGGGGGCGGGCCCGCCGATGGCACCGGGCCAGAAGTAGTGCAGCTGGCGCAGCGCCGCGGAATGGAACGTCCGGGCCTGGACGCCGACCACGCCGAGATCCCGCAGCCGGGTCCGCATCTCGCCGGCGGCCCGGCTGGTGAAGGTGAGCGCCAACACCCGCGAGGGTTGCTGGATGCCGGCCCGCACGGCATACGCCATCCGGTGGGTGATCGCCCGGGTCTTGCCGGTCCCTGCGCCCGCCAGGACGACCATGGCCCCGGTCGGGTCTTGCGCGACGAGTCGCTGTTCGGGGTCGAGGGCGTCGAGGATCGCGTCCGGCGACGTGGGAGGAGGCGCGATCACCGACCCAGCCTACGAAGCGCCACCGACGAGGCCTTCACTGCCGCAGGGTGCGCTCGGGAACCTCGAGCGGGCCGCCCCACCAGTGCTCGATCAGCCGGCGGGCGATCGAGAGGCGCCCGGAGATCTGCAGGCTCCCGTCGGCGAGCGCGGCGGCGAACGCCTCGCGGGTGAACCACTGGGCGCTCTCGATCTCCCCGTCCTGCAGGGCGAGCTCCGTCGTCCGCGCCCGGGCCCGGAAGCCGACCATCAGCCCGGTGGGGAAGGGCCAGGGCTGGTCTCCGAGGAACTCGACGTCGGCCACCAGGACGCCGACCTCCTCCGCCACTTCGCGCGCGACGGCCTCCTCGAGGCTCTCCCCCGGTTCGACGAAGCCCGCCAGCACACTCATCCCCGCCGCCGTGAACCCCGTGCCTCGGGCCAGGAGCAGCCGGTCGTCGTCGTCGGTGACGGCCACGATGACCGCCGGGTCGGTCCGCGGGAAGTGCTCGGTCCGGTCGGCCGGGCAGCGTCGTACCCAGCCGCCGTGGACGGGATCGGTGGGATGCCCACAGCGCGGGCAATGCGGATGCGTCGCATGCCAATTCGCCAGCGCGCTGACCGTCGCGGCCAGGGTCGCATCGGGGGCGGACAGCCGCACGGCGATCGATCGCAGGGCGCGCCAGGAGACGGCACCGTCGTCGGCCTCGCCGGCGGGTCCGTCGACCGGGGCGTCGGGCGCGACCTCCACGACGCCGAGGTATGCCGGCCGCTCCCCACCGGGTCCGAGGGCACCCTCGCCGGCGCGTCCGAGGAAGAAGGCCAGCCGATCGGCGTCGCCGGGCTCCGGGGGCCGCAGGTGCAGGTCGAGCCGGGACTGGCCTGATCGAGCGGGATCGTCGTCGGGGCTCGTCATCGTCTCGACGACCGGAAGGCTGCCGGCGCGGACCGCCAGGACCCGGGTCCGGGGATCGGCGAGCAGGCCCGTCACGAGGTCTGCGCGGTCACGTTCCTCGGCACGGCGATCCAGCCCACCCCCGGTGAAGGTCAGGGCCCCCAGCGGAGCGGACGAGCGCTCGGGCGACCGATCTGATGACGCTGCTCGGGCCATGTCGCCCACTCTAGGGAGGTCCGAGCGCTTACGGTGGGGCCGTGGATCGAAGCCCCCTCGTCCTGGCCGCCCTGGCCAGCGCCGCCGTGCCCGGTCTGGACCCGGTGACCGTCGAGTCCGTACCGAGTCGACCCGGGGACCGGTTCGACTCGGCGATCGTGCGCGACACCGAGCATCGGCACTGGGTGGTGCGCGCCCCTCGGTCCGAGACCGCGGCGGCCGCGCTTGACGGCGTCGTGGCCCTGCTCGCCCTGCTGACCCGACGCCTGAGCGTGGCGGTGCCCGCGCCCAAGGGGTTCATCGCCCTCAAGGCCGGCGGGCGCGCGTCGGTGCACCCGCTCCTACCCGGGCACCCGCTCGACTTCGCGGCGCTCCCCCCCGGGCCGGGGCTGGCCTCCGAGCTCGGGCGCGCGATCGCTGCGGTGCACAACCTCGACCCGGCCCTGTACGACGAGGCCGGGATCCCGGCCTACGACGCCGAGTCGTACCGGGCGCGCAGACTCGCCGACCTCGATCGCGCGGCCGCGACCGGGCGGGTGCCGATCGGCCTGCTGACTCGCTGGGAGCATGCCCTGGAGGATGTCGGGTTGTGGCGCTTTGCGACGACCCCGACGCACGGGGCGCTGAGCGGCGACCACGTGCTGGCCGTCTTCGACGGCGACGACGCCTCGACCGGACGGGTCCGCGGGCTGCTCGCGTGGGAGGACGCCGAGGTCGGTGACCCCGGTGCGGACTTCGCACGGCTCGTCCACGAGGCCACACCCGAGGCGGTCGACGCGGTGTATGAGGGATACGCCCATTCACGGGTGGAACGACCGGACCCGAACCTGCTGGTCCGTGCGCGTCTGCACGGTGAACTGTCGCTGCTGCGCGAGTTGATGGACGCGCTCGCGCGGCGCGACGAGGCCGGTGTCGAGGAGCTGACCGGTCGGCTGCGGCGACTCGACGACCAGGTGCACTCGCTCGAGGAGAGCAGCGACGACTACCGCCGGATGTCCTTGGATCCCACCCGGCCGCGGGCCTCGACGGTGACCCGGGGCCGGGATGCCCAGGTCGGGGCGATGCCCGAGGCTGGCCCGGTCGCCGACGCCGACGCCGACGACCACGACGGGCGCGGCACCGACGGTGACACGGTCGACGACGACCTCGACACCGTCGGAGCCGAGACCCGGGCGACCTTCCCGTCATCCGCTCCGTCGCTCCCGACGCCCGCGGCGCAGGAGAAGGATTCGCGCTCGGACGAGACGATGCCGCTGCCGGTGTCCACGGATCCCGGCGAGCCGGCGAGCGAGGTCGTCCCGCTGCGGCGGCGGGACCTCAAGGGACCGGCCCGCCGAGGCTGAGGATCTGCTCGAGACGCTCCACCCCCGGCAGATCCGGCCAGGTCGTCTCCCCGGTGGCCGCGTGGAAGAACGCACCCCGCACGAGGTCCTCGGGGACCCCCCGCAGGCGGCTCCACGCCACGGTGTAGACGGCCAGTTGGAGGGCCCGGTGCGCCGCACGCGCCACGGTCGGCGGACGCCCAGACTTCCAGTCGACGAGGACGTAGCGCGCCGGGTCGGCGGGGTCGGCGAACACCGCGTCGATCCGACCGCGGACGGCGACGCCGGCGATGACGGTCTCCACGGCCACCTCCACCTCCAACGGAATCCGATCGGCCCACTCGCTGGCGAGGAAGTGCGCACGCAGGTCCTCGAACGCCCACGGGTCGCCGTCGTCACCGGCTCCCGGCAGGTCGAGGGGATCCAGGAACGCCGCGCGGCCGTAGTACTGCTCCACCCAGGCGTGGAATGCCTGCCCCTGGCGGGCGGCGGCCGCCGGAGCCAGTGGAACCGGTCGGCGGAGCCGGAGCGCGAAGGCGGCCGCGTCGTCGGCGAGGTCGAGCAGCGCCGACGTCGACACGTGAGCGGGCAGGGTCACCGAGGCGGACCGCCCCGTGCGTTCGTCGCGCTCGGCGAGAAGCAGGGCGACGTCCTCCGCCACGACGTTCCCGTCGACGACGGCACCGTCCCCGACCGCGCCGTCCTTGAGGCACGGTGACTCGATCTCCCGACCGACCTCCCGCCATACGCCGCGGGGGTCGCGCTCCGGCGTCGGCGGCCAGGCGACGACCACGTCGACCAGGAGTCGTGGATTGGTCGGTGGGGGGTCGGTGGCGGGCAGGTCGACCCGGGTGAGCCGTCGGATCGCCAGGTCGGCGACCTCGATCTCGGTGAGGAACCGGGAAGGGACCCGGGGTGTGCCCGCGGCTCCCCAGACGTGGGCCGTCAGGAGCAGGTCGCTGCGGGCGCGGGTGGTGGCCACGTACGCGAGCCGGCGCTCCTCGGCGAGTGCCCGATCGCCGGAGGCGTGCAGGTACTCGGCGTGGGCATCGGCCGCCTGGTCCCAGTCCACCAGGGTGTCCCACGCGAATCTCGGCAGGCCGTCCCGGTCGCCGCGCAGGTCATGCGGCAGTGCCGCGAGCCCGCCGAGCCACCCCCGGTCACGGACCGGGGCATGGCTCCAGCGCCCGTCCACGGGCCTGGTCTGCGCGGAGGCATGGGCCGGGAAGGTGGACTCCACGAGCCCGGGCACCGCGACGACGTCCCATTCGAGGCCCTTGGCCGCGTGCACGGTCATCACCTGCACGGCGCCCGGCGAGGTCTCGATCCACCCGAGGTCCAGCCCCCGTTCCTCGTCGGCAGCGGCGTCGAGCCAGTCGAGCAATCCGCCCAGGGTGGGGCGGTCGGAGGTCGCCGCGAAGCCGGCGACGACGTCCGCGAAGGCATCCAGGTGCGCGCGGGCGGCTCCCACCGGCCAGTTCGGGCGGGCCAGCACCTCGATGTCGAGGTCGAGGGCCTCCTCCGCCTCGAGGACCAGGTCGACCAGGGGTCCCCCGGCTGATCGCCGCAGGCGTCGGATCACCTCGGCGAGCCCCTGGAGCCGGTTGCGGGCCGGAGTGGACAGACGCTCGCCCTCGGGTCCGGACCACCGGATGGGGGGCAGTTCGTCCAGGGCCTCGATCAGGCTTGCGTCGTCGGCCGACTCGACCTCCAGGTCGCGTCCCGGGGGGTCGGGGGTCGGGTCGGGGGTCGGGTCGGGGGTCGGGTCGGGGGTCGGGTCGGGGGTCGGGTCGGATTCGGTGGGGTCGGGTGCGGGCGAGACGTCGGGGTCGCGCAGGGCCCGCTGCCGCTCCCGAGACCAGGCGGCGAGCCCGTCGAGATCGGCCGCACCGAGGCGAAGAACGGGGCCGGTGAGCAGGCGCATCAGGTGGTCACCGCGCGAGGGATCCTGGACCGCCCAGAGCAAGGCCACGATGTCGGCGATCTCGGGGGTGTGCAGGAGTCCTCCGAGACCGACCACCTCGTGCGGCACCCCCCGCGCCTCGAGCTCGGCGACGATCGGATCGAACTGGGACCTCTTGCGGCACAGGACCGCCGCCGTGCTGCGGCCGGGACGCGCCCGTCTCTCGAGCACCCAGTCGACGACCGTCCGCGCCTCGTCCTCGACCGTCTCGCAGTGAGCGGTGGCGACGTGTCCCGGGCCGGCATCGGCCCGAGCCCGCAGCGCCTCCACCGGCACCAGGGATGAAGCGCGCAGCGGTTCGGCCACCGTGTTGGCCACCTCGAGGATGGCCCGGTCGTTGCGCCAGCTCGTCGACAACGGGAGCACCCGGGCCACCTGTCCCGCGGCGAAGTCGGTGCGAAACCGCCGCAGGGTGGTGGCGCTGGCCCCGCGCCAGCCGTAGATGGACTGGTGCGGGTCCCCGACCGCGGTGACGGGGGCAGGGGCTTCCGGCGTGACGAACAGGGCCCGCAGCATGACCAACTGCGCCTCCGACGTGTCCTGGAACTCATCGAGCAACACGGCGCGATGGCGGGCCCGTTCCTCGGCACCGACGACCGGGAACTCGAGCGCCAGCCGGGCTGCTACGGCCATCTGATCGGCGAAATCCATCGCCTCGCGGGCCCGCTTGGCGTCGGCGTAAGCCGTGAGCAGGGGCAGGATGGCGCGCCGCTCGCGGAGCACCGCGACGGCGTCCTTGATCTCGGGCGGCACCACGCGTCGCCGACTGTCTTCCGATCGGACCAGGGCGGACAAGCGCGCCTCGACGGCCGCCAGATGCTCGGACACCTCCTCGGGGGTGACGAGGTGCTCGGCCAACTCACCCGAGAGGTCGACGACGGCGGCGGTCACCGTGGAGGCAGCCTTGACGACCTCGTCGAGGGGTCCGTCCCACGAGTGCACGACCTCGTGGGCCACCTGCCAGGCGGCGGCCTCGGTGAGCAGGCGCGACTCGGCCTCCAGCCCCAACCGCGCGCCGTGTTCCTGGACCAGCCGGCCGGCATACGCGTGATAGGTCGAGACCGTCGGCAGGTCCCCGAAGCTGGGGGCCCCGGCCTCGTCCTCCGGGTGCCAGAGTCCGGACTGGCGCAGCAGGGCGAGACGTCCGGTGATCCGTTCGGCCAGTTCGCCGGCGGCCTTGCGGGTGAAGGTCAACCCGAGCACCTCGTCGGGGCGGACGAGCCGGTTCGCGACCAACCAGACCACCCGGGCGGCCATCGTCTCGGTCTTGCCCGACCCCGCACCCGCGACGACCAGCAGGGGTTCCAGGGGGGCCTCGATGACGGCGATCTGCTCGGCGGTGGGCAGGTGCGCCGCCCCGGTGGCTCGCGCGATGTCGAGCGCAGTCAAACCCCCGGCGCGGATCACACCAACCACCGCCCCTCCGGTCGGGCCGGGCAGGAGGACTGCACGGCGCAGGTGCCGCAGAGGCCACCGCCCGGGCGCGCGGTGAAGTCCGCTCCCGCCATGATCTCGGCATCGCGGGCCAACAGGTCGCTGGCCCAGGTCGGCTCGGGATCGGCGGCCAGCGCCGCCTGCACCTGCAGCGGCGTCCGCACGGAATGCGCCTTCCCCACCTGGAGCAGGGCGGCCCCGGCGCTGGCTCGTCCCGGTCCCAACGCCCCCTGCTCCACGGTCACCTGATAGGCGCCGAGTTGGGCATGCCGGGGGATCTCCTCGGCCTTCGGTTTCGAGCCCCCGGTCTTGAGGTCGATGATCCGGACCCGGCCCTGCGCGTCCTCCTCGACCCGGTCGACCCTCCCCCGGATCCGCCCGCGGCCGACCTCCGCCGACACGCTGGCCTCACTGGCGATCCGGGTCCAGCCCTGCGCGCGGGCGACCCGGACGTGCTCGGCCAGTCGCCCGACCATGGTCTCCGCGAGGGCCCGATCGCGCCGGGAGAGCCAGCCCTCACCGAGTCCGAGCCGCGGCCAGCGCTCCCGGACGGCCACGACGTATTCGGGGCCGGAGACGTCGCCGAGATCGTGCGCGATCTCGTGGACCAGCGAGCCCACCTGGCTCGCCCCGAGACCCGGGCCGTGCCCACCGCACGAGCTGAGCAGCCACTGCAGCTGGCACCCGGCGAATCGGTCGAGCCGGGAGGGAGAGATGGACACGGGTATGCCGTCTGCTCGCCTCGCGCGGTCGTCCGAGAGTTCGCGCAGCACCCACCAGGACGCCGGCGCGGCGCCGCGCACCCCGGCCGCGGCCAGTTCGCGCAGGGCAGTCACCGCGCGGGCCCGACCGGCCGGATCCGGGCCGACCACCTCCTGGCGCAGGGAGGCGACGAGGCCGACCAGCGTCAGTGGGCGTGGCGGATCGGTGAGCGGGCGGGCCTGCTCGGGACTCACCGGGTCGACGAGGTCGAGGAGCACCGAAGGCTGCTCGTCGTCGCTTCGCACGGCCGTGACCAGGACCTCGGTGCGGGCTCGGGTCAGCGCGACGTGGAACAGCCTGGTCTCGTCGTGCCGCACGCTCGCGCGGGCCGCGCGCCGGTCCGTGGGGCGGCCGGCGAGGGCGTCGACCAGGTCGGTCGCGCCGAGAAGTTGGCTGCGCAGCCGCAGATCGGGCCAGACGCCCTCCTGGACGCCGGCGATCGCGACCACGTCCCACTCCCGCCCGGCCGCATCGGCGGGCGTGAGGATCTCGACGGACTCGCCGATCGGTGCCCGGGCGGCGATCGTGTCGGCGACCAACTCCTGGGAGCGGACATGGTCGAGGAACCCCTCGGGGGTACTCCCGGGCAGTCGCTCGACGAACCGCCCGGCGGCCTCGAAGAGGGCCACGACGGAGTCGAGCGCGGCGTCCGCCCGCAGACCACGGCGCCCCCCGGCCACCGCCTGCTGCTGCCAGGGGCCGGCCAGCCCGGTGGCCTGCCAGAGGGCCCACAGGATCGTCTCGACGGTGGCTCCCGGCGCGTGCGCGGCCGTGCGCGCGGCCGCGAGCGAGCGAGCGGCCCGTCGGGCACCGGCCCCCTCGGGTCCAATGGGCGCCAGCAGGGTGGGATCGGCCAGGGCCGCGATGAGCAGGTCGTCGCTGCGCCGGACGCCTCCGGCAGCCAGCTCCTGTCGACGCAGGGCCCGGCGGAGCCGCCGGAGGGCGACCGCGTCGACCCCGCCGACCGGGGAGCGCAACACCTCGAGGACCTCGTCGACGTCGAGCGGCACCGTCCCCGCGGTGATGGCCGCCTGGAGGATCAGCAGCAGGGGGCGCACGACCGGGTCGTCGGCGACCGCCAGGTCGGAGGACCGGGCGACGACCGGCACGTCGCCGGCGCGCAGCACCCGGGCGAGGGTCGCGGCTCGGGCGCCACCGCGGACGATGACCGCCATCTGCGACCAGGGGCGGCCCTCGATCAGGTGCCGGCGGCGCAGGGCGTCGGCGATGAACCCGGCCTCCTGGGCGGCGGTCCGGAACAGGTGCGCCGCAACCGTGCCCCCGGCGGGCACGGCGCCGCGCTCGCGGTGGCTGATCGAGGCCGCGGCACCGATGTGGGCGGCCACCACCCCGGCCGCCCGGTCGATCGCGTCCGGCACCCGGTGACCGTGCCGCAGCAGCATCGTGGGTGCCTGCGGGAAGACCCGGGCGGCGCGCGCCGGGTCGGCCCCCCGGAAGGTCTGGGTCGCCAGGTCCGGATCGGCGAGCAGGACGACGTCGACCCCGCCGCCCGCGGCCAGCGCGCGGACCAGCCGAGCAGCGGGCACGGTCAGTTCCTGAGCGTCGTCGACGACGACGAGCGAGATGCCGCCCCACAGGTCGCGGACGCTGCCGAGCTCGGCGGCATCCTCGAGCAGGTCGGCGGCGGCGCCGATGATCGCGGCGGGGTCGAACGCCCCCGGATGGGCCAGAGCGGTCACCTCCTGGTACTCGCGCAGGACCCCCGCCGCCGCGACCCACTCGGGGCGCTCGTGGTGCTCTCCGAGGGCGGTCAGGGTCTCGGGGCCGACTCCCCATTCGACGGCGCGCATGAGCAGGTCGCGCAGCTCGGCGCGGAAGGTGCGGGTCGGGAGCGCCAACCGGAGGCCCTCCGGCCAGCGCGGGCGGACGCCCCGCGCCCGGGACGGGTCCTCGGCGTGGACGCCCTCCCCGAGCGCGTGCCCGCGCAGCAACTCACGCAGGATGACGTCCTGTTCCGGACCGGTGATCAACCGGGGGGCGGGGTCCCCGGACCGTGCGGCCTGAGCCCGGAGCACCCCATAGGCGAACGAGTGCGGGGTGCGGGCCAGCGCGGCGCCCGTGGTGCCCGACAGTCGGAGGGTCAGCGCGTCACGAAGGCGCGCCGCGGCCCTCCGGGTGGGTGCGAGCAGCAGGGCCGACTCGGGGGCCAGTCCGTCGCGGTGGACCCGGTCGGCGACGATCTCGATCGCGCACCTCGTCTTGCCGGTGCCCGGCCCCCCGAGGACGAGCAGGGCGGGATGCCGGGCCGTGACGACCGCGGCCTGGCCCGCGTCGAGGACGACCTCCACCGGGTCCGGCTGCGGCGGGCGGCGGAGTTCGAGCACGCGGCGATCCAACCACGGCCCACCGACACCCGGTGGCCGAGCCGACTCAGTAGCTGGGCAGCGACGGATCGACCTCGGCGACCCAGGCGAGTACCCCTCCGGCGACATCTCGGGCGTCCACGCCCCGGGCTCGAAGCAGGTCGACCGCCTCGGCCGATCGCGCCCCCGACTTGCAGTGGACGTAGACCGGCCCCGCCCCCGCGGGCGGGTCCAGCCCGCGGCGCAGGTCACCAATGGGCCAGGCCGTCGCCCCGGGAATGGTCACGATCTCGCGCTCGCCGGGCTCGCGCACGTCGAGCAGTCGGGGCGGTTGGTCCTGCTCGAGCAGCGCGGCCAGGTCTCGCACGGTGATGGTGGGTCGGGCTGTCGGGGCCTGGGGGTGCTCCCTGGCCCCGGCGGCATCGGCCGCACCGCCCCCGGAGACCAGGTCGACGAGCCCGGGGGGCGCGGTGCTGCCGCAGACGCCGCAGTCGGGGTTGCGCTCGACCGCCACGGCATCCCACCGCTGCTCCAGTCCGTCGTGGACGAGCAACCGACCGACGAGGGGGTGGCCCAGACCGGTGATCAGCTTGATGACCTCGGTGGCCAGCACCGAGCCGACGGCGCCGACCGTCGCGCCGAGCACGCCCCCGGTCGCGCAGGAGGGCACGAGGCCTGCCGGCGGCGGCGCCGGGAACACGCAGTGGTAGCACGGTCCGGCCGGCGGCCACCAGACGCTGAGTTGGGCGTCGAAGCGGTGGACCGAGGCCCACACGTGCGGAATGCCCAGGGCGGCGCAGGCCCGCGACACCAGGGCTCTGGTCGGGAAGTTGTCGGCGCCGTCGAGCACGACGTCGACCTCGGCGATGATGTCGAGGATCGACCCGGGATCGAGCCGGCGGGCGTGGGTGACCACTTCGGTGTCGGGCGAGAGGTCGGCGATGGTGTCGCGGGCCGAGTCGACCTTGGCGCGCCCGACGTCGGCCTCCCCGTGGAGGATCTGGCGCTGCAGATTGGTCCGGTCGACGACGTCGTCGTCGACGACCACCAGGGTCCCGACCCCGGCCGCCGCCAGGTACAGCGCCGCCGGGGACCCGAGCCCGCCGGCCCCGACGAGGAGCACCCGGGCCGCCCGAAGCCGCCGCTGGCCCAACTCCCCGACCCCGGGCAGGAGCAGGTGTCGCGCGAACCGGGTCCGTTCGTCCGCCCGCAACGGTGGGCCCGGCGGCACGAGCGGCCCGAGCGACGCGTGCGGGGTGTCCATGCCCGGCACCATAACCGGCGCCACCGCCCGCACCTTCCGTAGGATGGCCCTCCGACCCCGACGATTTCGAGGACAACGAGCTGATGACGAGTCAACCGGCCCTGCGTGGCCAACGGATGCCACGCTCCGAGCGACGCGCCCAACTCCTGGAGGCCGCGCAGGCGGTCTTCGTGGCTCGTGGCTACCACGCGGCCGCGATGGACGAAATCGCCGACCGCGCCGGGGTCTCCAAACCGGTTCTCTACCAACACTTCCCGGGGAAGCTCGAGCTCTACCTCGCCCTCCTCGATCGACACTGTGAGGCTCTCGAGAACCAGGTCCGCGAGGCACTGTCCCTGCCGGCCGAAGACAACCACGACCGGGTCATGGCGACGATCAGCGCGTACTACGCCTTCGTCGGCCAGGAGGGCGCGGCCTTCCGGATGGTCTTCGAGTCCGACCTGACCAGCGTCCCCCAGGTGCGCCAGCGGCTGGATGCGGTCGAGATGACCTGCGCCGAACTCATCGCCGACGTCATCTCCGCCGACACCGGGCTCGACGACGAGCGCGCCATGCTGATGGGGGTCGCCCTGGCCGGCATGGCCCAGATCACCGCGCGGCACTGGCTCGCCCAGAACAACGGACTATCCCAGGAGGACGCCGCCGCCCTGATCGGCGCCCTAGCCTGGCGCGGCCTGGGCTCCTTCCCGAAGCTCGGCGAGCGCTGACCGGGTCCGGCAACCCCGCCGGTATGCCGGGTGGCCGCGACCGCGGAACAGCCGCCGGTCGCGTCCCGTTAGCCTTGCCGTGAATGCGGCACGGCGCCCGATCCGGACCGGGCCGCGACGTCATACCCAACGGAAGGAGTGACCGTGGAGGTCACCATCGGAGTCCAGAACGTCTCCCGCGAGATCAGCATCGAGACCGACGCGACGCCGCAGGAGGTCACGGCGGCGGTCGAGGCGGCGCTCGGGGGCGGCGTCCTTCGCCTGACCGACGTCAAGGGCCGTCAGGTCCTCGTGCCCGGGCCGGCGATCGGCTGGGTGCAGATCGGTGAGGGCGAGCGCG
>WBZS01001399.1_pt1 | contig 19396 bp, 16 predicted proteins | sample 5204201 | NCBI WGS metagenome assembly WBZS01 (sample SAMN12344357, study PRJNA552823) | activated sludge metagenome | biome: Activated sludge suspended growth; feature: Nitrification reactor; material: Wastewater; isolation source: activated sludge from nitrification reactor of wastewater...
CCAGATGGCGTAGGCCTCGTCGTCCTCGGCGTAGACCGTGGCCCACAGCTTGTCGGCCGGGAGCTGGAAGTTCACCGTCAGCAACTCCCACGCGTACTGCAGCGCGTCGCGCTTGAAGTAGTCGCCGAAGCTGAAGTTGCCCAGCATCTCGAAGAACGTGTGGTGGCGCGCGGTGTAGCCCACGTTGTCGAGGTCGTTGTGCTTGCCGCCGGCACGTATGCACTTCTGGCTGGTCGCCGCGCGGCTGTACGGCCGCTTGTCAAAGCCCAGGAACACGTCCTTGAACTGGTTCATGCCGGCGTTGGTGAACAAAAGCGTCGGGTCGTCGCCCGGGATCACCGGCGAAGACGCCACCACGGCGTGGCCCTTGGACTCGAAAAACTGCAAAAACGTGGCGCGGATGTCGGCGGCTTTCATGGGGTGGGCGTCGTCAGCATGGGTAGAAGTGAGAAGCGGCGTCGTGCGCACCAGCGAGGATGCGCCTGCCGTCGGGCAATTTGCCGACACGGTGGCGGATGTTAGGTCAGCGCTGCCGCAGCGCTGTCGCGCGCACCGCGCGTGGTTGGCGATACTCGCCGGCCTTGCGACCCACGACTTGCCTGCCGTTCACGCCATGGCCACTGCTGCTGCCCCGCTGCTGCACGGCGTGCGCGTGCTCGACCTGTCGCGCGTGCTGGCCGGCCCGTGGTGCAGCCAGTTGCTGGCCGACTACGGCGCCGACGTGATCAAGGTCGAGCGCCCCGGCAGCGGCGACGACACCCGCGCCTGGGGCCCGCCGTGGTTCGGCAGCGGCGCGCAGCGGCTGTCGGCGTACTACACCTGCTGCAACCGCGGCAAGCGCTCGGTGGCGATTGATCTGGCAACGCCGCAAGGCGCGGCGCAGGTGCGGCAACTGGCCGCCGAGGCCGACGTGCTGCTGGAGAACTACAAGGTCGGCCAGCTCGCCAGATTCGGGCTCGACCACGCCGCGCTGACGGCGCTGAACCCGCGGCTGGTGTACTGCTCGATCACCGGCTATGGCCAGACCGGCCCGTATGCGCAGGCCGCCGGCTACGACTTCGCGATCCAGGCCACCGGCGGGCTGATGAGCCTGACCGGCGAGGCCGACGGCACGCCCGGCAGCCAGCCGCAAAAAGTGGGCGTCGCGGTGACCGATTTGTTCACCGGCGTCTACGCCGCCACCGCCATCCTGGCCGCGCTGCAACGCCGCGCGGTCACCGGGCAAGGCTGCCACATCGACGCCGCGCTGCTCGACACGCAGGTGGCGATGCTGGCCAACCAGGCCGCCAACCACCTGGTCGGCGCGGTGCGGCCCAAGCGCATGGGCAATGCCCACCCGAACATCGCGCCCTACCAGGTGTTTGCCACCGCCGACGGCCACCTGGTGCTGGCCATCGGCAACGACGGCCAGTTCAGCCGTTTCTGCCAGCTCGCCGGACGGCCCGAGGTGGCACGCGATGCGCGATTTGTCAGCAACGAGGCCCGCGTCGCCCACCGCGGCGCGCTGATTGCGCTGCTGACCGGCTGGATGCTCGAGCGCAGCAGCGCCGAATGGGTGGCGCTGCTGGAACCCCACGCCGTGCCCTGCGCGCCGATTCTTGAGCTGCCCGAAGTCTTCGCCCACCCGCAGGTGGTCGAGCGCGGGCTGCGCATCGAGCGCGACGGCCTGGCGATGGTCGCCACGCCGATGCGCTTTGACGGCCAGCGCCCGGTCGCCGGGCGCGCCCCGCCGGCACTGGACGCCGACGGCGACGCCATCCGCGCCGCGCTGGCGCAGGGCGTGGGCTGGCCGGCGGGCTGAAGCGCGGCAAAACCGGCGGCGTGGGTGGCTGCCCTGGCGGGCCTACCTGTGGCTGCCCCTCGCTGCCTTTGGACCGATCGCATGCGACAGTTCACGCTGTTGTGCAACGTCCGCAGCCCGCCGCCGCCATGTCCTCACCTTTGTCCACCCTCGCCGACCCCAGCCTGCTGAAGACCGACGCCTTGATCGGCGGCCAGTGGGTCGCCGGCAACCTGCGGTTTGACGTCAGCGACCCGGCCACCGGGCTGAAGCTGGCCGACGTCGCCAACCTGGGTCTGGCCGAGACGCACGAGGCCATCGTCGCCGCCGACAAGGCGTTTGCGGCCTGGCGCGGCAAGACCGCCAAGGAGCGCCAGGCGGTGCTGATGCGCTGGTTCCACCTGCTGACGCAACACGCCGACGACCTGGCGCGCATCATGACCGCCGAGCAGGGCAAGCCGCTGGCCGAGGCGCGCGGCGAGGTGGCCTACGGCGCCAGCTTCGTCGAGTGGTTTGCCGAGGAGGCGCGGCGGGTGTACGGGCAGACGATTCCATCCACCGACGCCGGCAAGCGCTTTCTGGTCATCCGGCAGCCGATTGGCGTCTGCGCGGCGATCACGCCGTGGAATTTCCCGGTTGCGATGATCACCCGCAAGGTGGCGCCGGCGCTGGCCGCCGGCTGCCCGGTGGTGATCAAGCCGGCCGAGGGCACGCCGTTGTCGGCGCTGGCAGTGGCCGAGCTGGCACAGCGCGCGGGCATGCCGGCGGGGGTGTTGAACGTGGTCACTGCCGACGCGGCGCAGTCGGTCGAGGTTGGCAAGGTGCTGTGCAGCAGCGACGTGGTGCGCCATTTGTCGTTCACCGGCAGCACCGAGGTCGGCCGCATCCTGGCCGCGCAGTGCGCGTCGACCGTGAAAAAGCTGGCGCTGGAGCTGGGCGGCAACGCGCCGTTCATCGTCTTTGACGACGCCGACCTGGACGCGGCGGTCGACGGCGCACTGATCAGCAAGTACCGCAACGCCGGCCAGACCTGCGTCTGCGCCAACCGGCTGTATGTGCAAAACGGCGTCTACGACGCCTTCGTCGCCAAGCTGGCCGACAAAGTGCGTGGCATACGTGTCGGCAACGGCTTCGAGCCCGGCGTGCAGCAGGGGCCGTTGATCGACGGCCAGGCGCTGGCCAAGGTGCGCGCCCACATCGCCGACGCGCTGGACAAGGGCGCGCGGCTGGTGGTCGGCGGTCATGGCGTCGAAGGGCTGGGCGAGCGGTTTTTCGCGCCGACCGTGCTGGCCGAGGCGCGCGCCGACATGCTGTGCGCGCGCGAGGAAACTTTCGGCCCGGTGGCGCCGGTGTTCCGCTTTGCCACCGAAGACGAGGCCGTCGCCGCGGCCAACGCCACCGAGTTCGGCCTGGCCAGCTACTTCTACAGCCGCGACGTGGGCCGCATCTTCCGCGTCGCCGAGGCGCTGGACTACGGCATGGTCGGCATCAACACCGGGCTGATCTCGACCGCCGAGGTGCCGTTCGGCGGCGTCAAGCAGTCGGGCCTGGGCCGCGAAGGCGGCGCACAGGGCATCGACGAATATGTCGAAGCCAAGTACCTGTGCTTGGCGCTTTGAGAGCAATGAATGATGAAGATGAAGATGAACGATGAGCGGGCATAGGTCGGCTCATCGCTGAGACCTCGCTGTTCGTGATTGCGCAACAACGCCACGCTGTGCGTCAAAGGCAACGGGTACGCCAAGTGCCTGTTGCGCCAGCGCAGCACCGCGATTCATCGTCTTTCCCGTCTTCAGTGGCGGTGGCCGCCAGGGTCGCGCGGCGTCTGTACCCAGACCGAGACCTCGTGCTCCCCGGCGCGCTCGAATCGCAGCCACAAGGCAAACCGCTGACCGTCCTGCAATGGTGCCTTGAGCCCCACCAGCATCAGATGCGCGCTGCCGCCATGACGCAGCATAGTCAACGCCGCATTGGGTGGAATCTCAATCGCCTGGATCTGGCGCATGCGCATCACGTCGCCATCCATCACGCTTCGATGGATCTCGACCGACTCTGCCAGCGGTGTCCGGGCGCCAACGAGGCGGTCGGCCGTGGTGCCACGATTGACAAGGGCTTGGACGTACACGGCCCCGTTTCTAGCCCCCGGCGCGGTCGGCGTCGCGTACGGGTGATCGATCGTCAGATCGACGGCTCGGGTGGCATGTGCCTGTGCGCCCGGCGTCGCAAGCCCTGCGCACAGGGCGATCGCAACAACTACGCACAGAGCGCGCCGGACGGGGCCGACCACCGGCGCTGTCGCGGTATGGCTGTGGACAGTTCGCATCACCAGGAACCTCCCAGCAAACTCGGGTTGCGCCAAATGGCGCGCACCGCCAGATGCGACACCTTGCCACCCGCGAATCGTTCGTGCCCGCCCTCCAGCGCCAGTGTGACCTGTTCGTGCGGCTGGTACAGCACCGCCGCCGTCACGCGCTCGACCGCCGCCGCGCCAGACAAGCCGGCCGCAGCGCCGAGCAAGGCGGTACCGATGCCTTCAAGTCGGTTGTTTGGTGACAGCCGCTCCAGCCTGGAGGCCAGGGTCCACCGGGCGACAGGTCGCCAACCCACATCCGCCCAGACGCCCGAAACCCTTGAGTTCAGGCTGGCGTCCCCGCTCGAGGCGTAGAGCGAACCCCGATCGCGCCGCGTCAGTCCCGCCAGGGCGAGGTTCCAGTCGCTCCGTTCGGGCTCCCATTGCAGACTGCCGCCCAACACATCGACCGTGCCGTCGAAGCACACCCGCTGCTGCAGGCTGGCGCGGCAATCGAGGCTGCCGTGCAGATGACCGGTCGCTCCGAGCGACTGCGCCGCCGCACCGCGCCCTTCAGGCTGGAACCGCGCGGCCGTCAGGTGGGCGTCGACATGCCCCCAGCCTGCATGCAGATGCAGCGACGGCACCGCTGGACCCGCCGGACCGCCTGGGAACACGCGGCCGCGCCAGACAGCGGCCTCCAGCGCACGTACGCCGTCAGCGTCGCGGCGGCGCCAGCCAACGGCCACGCCATCGTCGATCCACTGGTCGTTCAGCACGGCACGCTTGGCCAGCGGCGGCTCGCTGAAACGGTCGAAGTGCCCGGCGCCGTCAATCACGGAGCCCATGCGCACGGTGTCACGGCCCAGGCGCACATCAACGTCGTCCTCGCCCCATGCAGACCGGCCCTGCACCACGGCGGCCTCGGTATGCACACGCTCGCGGTCATGCCAACCGGCCGCGACGTGGACACCGAATCGCCGATCGAAGCGCGCCGCCAAGTCGAGCGTGCCGTGCTCCAGGCGCAGTCCTGCGCGCTGGTCGCGCGCGGCGCTGCCGTTGATCAGCACGCCCGGCCATGACGCCGCGGGCCAGCGCGCGTCGGCGCGCGGGAGTACGACCGCTGCCGCCCCTCCCAACTGCCAACCGGGCGAGTCAGGCACCGCATCGGCGCCAGGCTCGTGGGCGTCCGCGCTGCCGATGCACAGCGCAACCAGTGCCGCGGCCAGCCGAGAAGCAGCGCGCTCAGTGGCTTCAGTTCGCCGCGAACGGATCGGCGTGGCGCGGGTTGGTAAGAAAATCATGGTCGGTCAAGGTCTTGAGAAACGAGACGATGTCGGCCTGCTCCTGTTCGCTCAGGTCGATGCGGCTGATAAGGTCGCTCTTAAACGGGTTGGCGCGGCCGTCGCCGGCGTACGGACCCGAGGCGATGTGGCGACCGCCAGCGGCGTAGAAGCGCAGCACGTCCTCCAGCGTGGCAATCGTGCCGTCATGCATGTAGGGCGCGGTCACCTCCACGTTGCGTAGACTGGCCGCACGGAACTTGCCCATGTCGGCGGCTTTGGCGGTGAGCTCGAACACGCCACGGTTGGGCTCGGGGAACGCGCCGGTGCCACCGATGTTGTAGAGCCCCGTGTTGCTAAAGGGCGTCTCAACGATGCGGCTGCCGGCATGGACAATCTGGTCATTGAAGTTGAAGCTGCCGTGGCAGTGGAAACACTCGGCCTTCTCGCCGAAGAACAGCTTCATGCCGCGCAACTCGCCGTCGTTGAGCGTCGTCTTGCCTGCCAGCCACTGGTCGTAGCGACTGTTGCCCGAGATCAGCGTGCGCTGAAATGCCGCGATGGCCTTGATCGCGTTGCCCCAGCTGATCGGCTGCGCCTCGCCAGGAAAGGCGGCCACGAACCGCTGCGGGTAGTTCGAGATGGCGCTGTCATCGCGCAGACGCTGCAGCACGGCGTCCTTGTTGGCATCGTTGACGCCCATCTCGACCGGCCGCTCGCCAAACAGCGGTGTCTCCATCTGCCGCTCAAGCGTCACCAGCGACGGATTGGCCCAGGTCAGCGTCGCGTTGTAGACGACGTTGGCCAGGTGCTGCGCACCGCGTGGATGAACCTCACCCGTCGAGCCGATGGCTTGCGCCAGGCCGTCGGTAAAGGCCTTGTCCTGCTGGTGGCAGCCTGCGCACGCCTGCCGCCCATTGCCGGACAGGCGCCGATCGTAGAAGAGAAAGCGCCCGAGTTCGACCTTGTCGGCCGACATTGGGTTGTCGGCCGGAGCCTTCGGCTCTGGAAAATAGGTTGGCAGCGACCAGGTCCAGTTGCCGGCCGAGCCGCGGGTCTCGACCAACTCTGTTCCGCCGCCTCCACAGGCGGCCAGGCCCGTAACCAGCGCGACGGGCCCGGCAAACCAACGGGCGCGAGGCATCACTTGGCGATGGCCTTGAACAGCGTCTGCGCCGCGCCGCCGTTTACCGGCAGGCCGGTGCCCTTGCCGTCGGACTTCCAGTCGATGGCCAGCGCCTCGAAGACATGCAGGCATTCGGGGTCGGTGCCGCCAGACATGCAGCCCGGCGCCCCGGCCCCGTTGACCGTGATGTTGGTGCCCGCCACCAGCGCCTTCACGTCAACCGCAATCTTCTGGGTTGACGGATTGAAGCTCGCGAATTTGAAGACCATGCGATTCGGCGCTGCGCACGACACCGTCTCGCCACTGGCCGGGTTGCCGGTGCAACCCGTCGAGCCGAGGTGGACGTTGAAGGTGTTGGCCGCCCAGGTGCCAGGAACGCCGGCGGGATCGGTCAATTCGATCTTGGCGAACTTGCGTCCAGACTGCCAGCTCCAGGCCATGGCCTGGATGTCCAGCGGCTTGGTCGCGGTGGCGTAGTCGCTGTGGTTGAGCGCAAAGGGCACGCCCATCGTCATCGTCACGCCGACATACTCCCCGGCCGGCACGCTGCCCTTGATCGTGGCGTTGGTGGCGGCGGTACCCGCGGCGCAGGATCCGCTGGCATCTTCCAGGTCGATCAGGGTAAGCGCGTCGTTGCCCGCCGTCAGGTTCCAGTCGTCGTTGGCACCCAGTGTCAACGCGACCTCGCTGCCGTCGGCCTTGATCAGCTTTACGTTTGAGACATAGAAGCGAAAGTCCTTGATCTGGGCATCGACGTTGCCGCTGCCCAACCCTGTGACCACCGTGCCGCATTTGACCGGGGTGCTGCCGGCATAGGCAGCGAATTCCAGCGTGACTGCCTGCGGACCGGCATCGCCTCCGCCTCCGCAGGCGGCAAGCAGGCCGCCGAGCGATGCGGCAAGCGCTGACAGTTTGAATTTGTACGTGTTCATGAGGTACTCCTCGTTGGTGTCGAGATCTGCTGAGTGGCCGGTTTTGTGGGTCACCACTCGCGCAGGCGGATGCGGCCGCTTGAGTCGAACGACCAGGGCGGCGCGACCTCTTGCTGCGCAGGCAGGTGGGCATGGCTGTCGGCGGGCTCGACCGGCTTGGCGCGCGCACCGGCATCAGCGGACGCGCGCACCGGTGCGGCGTGCGTGACGACGACTTCGTCGAGCGGCGGGAACGGTGCTGCCGCGAAACCGCCGCCAAGGGCCCAGGCCAAGGCGTAGGCCAGTCCGGCAGCCGCCAACTGCAAAGCGACGAGACGTCGCACGCGGCGCCGTGCGTGCAAGGGTTCGGCACCAGTCTTGTGGCTGTCTTCGTGGCCACGACGCGTGGCACCAAAGTTCGCCGACGTCATGGCCCGCATGACGCGTTCGATGGTCTTCATCGAAAATTCTCCTGAGTGCCGGTGGTGAGTTCGGCGTGCGACTTGCGTCGGCGACCGGTCGGGTAGACCGGCGCCGAACGCTGTTCAGACAGTCAGGAGAAGTGCGGAGGCGCTCGGGGCTGCGCACTCACCCACGCATGGAGCTTGCGTGGAGCGGCCAGAAAGGCGATCGGGACATCGTTTGCCGGTGGCACGACAAGCCCCGCGAATGCGGCAGTCGCCGGAACGGCGATTGCGTCAATGTGCAGCGAACAGTACGGGCAATGCGCCTGCGGGGGTGCGCCAGAAGATGCCGGTGAATCGTCGCTGTCGTCGCTGCCGAGGCTGACCCACTTGGCTCCCGTAGAGGTGCAGACCTCGACCCAGAATGACCCTTTCTTGGACCCGAACGCGTAGGAGATCGACGGCGCCAACGCAGCCATCAGTATGGCCAGGACAGCCACCCATGACGTCAGAACCCGCGTGGTCCGAGAAAACCTCATGCCAGCATTTTATCGATGCCCGCGGTGGCGGACGGCCCGCCTTTGGTGGCCGGGGGCGTTTTGGGGTGGTGAGCGGGCATCATCGAAAAACTCTCAGCCTCAGTCGTCGTTCGCCGCTGTCCCGCCGCTGCGCCGCGACAGCCCGCTGCGGCCGTGCAGCGGGGCGCTGTCGGCCAGGTGGAGCGCGCGCTGCAGCAGCGCGGCCGCGTCCTTGCCGTGCAAGGGGTATTGCGCCACGCCGATGCGCAGCGCCACCGCCGCGTCCTGGCCGGCGACACTGAACGGCCGCTGCAGCGCGGCGGCCAGCTTGTCGGCCACGCGCGCGCCGTCTTCGGCGCTGTCCAGCCAGGCCAGCAACACCGCGTAGCTGTCGGCGCCAATGGCGGCGACGACATCGCTGGCGCGCAGGCCGGCGCGCAGCCGCACCGCCACCTTGCGCCGCAGCACGTTGGCGCTCTCGGCGCCCAGGCGCGCGGCGGTGCTGGCGATGCCCTCGATGCGCAGCGCCAGCAAGGCCATGGCCGCCGGCTCGCGCTCGCGCAACGCCAGCAGGTGGCTCATGTGCTCCATCAACTGGGCGTGGTTGGGCAAGCCGGTGGCCAGGTCGGTGGCGTAGGCGCGGCGCGCATCGCGCTCCAGCCGCTTGCGTTCAACCGCCAGCCGCACCAGCCGCGCCAGCGCCATCGCCCCGGCGTCGCGCAGCGGCACCACGTCCTGCACGCCCAGGCGCGCCAGGCGCAGCGCGTCGGCCGGCTCGGGTTCGGCCATCAACACCAGCACCGCGGTATCCAGAACCACCTGCGGCAGCGTCTCCCAGGCCAGCAGCGCGGCACACGACGCGGCATCGGCGCAACGCAGCACCAATGCGTCAAAGGCGTGGCGGCCGAGGGCTTGATTGACTTCTTCCAGCGTGGCTGCCGGATGCACGACCAACGGCCCCCAGGCGCTGGTGCCCAGGTCGGGCGCCGGCCCAGCGGCCATGTAGAGCAACTCGATCGGGGCGTTCATGCGCTTCGACTATGCCCGAGGACCGTGCCGCGCGGCACGCTGGAATGCACCGAGCCGCGCCGTCATGCGGCGCAAGCGGCGTGTAAACTTCGGCCCCTTGCGCGGGTGTAGTTCAATGGCAGAACGGCAGCTTCCCAAGCTTCATACGAGGGTTCGATTCCCTTCACCCGCTCCAATTTAAGTGACTGTGCAGGCCCCCCCGCGGGGCCTGTGCTGTTTTGGCGCGCTGGTTTGCGATGAGCGACGACATCCCTTCGGCCCAACGTCCCATCGGCGCGTGCGCTGCGGCCGAACCAACGACGTCAGCGCGGCGCCCGGTACGCAGCTACGTGCTGCGCGGTGGCCGCATTGGCAGCGGCCAGCAGCGTGCGTTGGCGCAGTGGGGGCCGCGCTGGTGCGTGCCGTTTGACGCCACCGTACACGACTGGGACGCCCGCTTCGGCCGCCGTGCACCGCGCGTGCTGGAGGTCGGCTTTGGCATGGGCCAGGCCACCGCGGCGATTGCCCTGGCGCGGCCGGAGATTGATTTCATCGGCGTCGAGGTGCATGAGGCCGGCGTCGGCGCGCTGCTGCGCGAGGTCGGCGAACGCGGGCTGACCAACGTGCGCATCGTGCGCCACGACGCGGTCGAGGTGCTGCGGCAAATGGTCGCGCCACAGTCGTTGGCCGGCGTGCAGGTGTTCTTTCCTGACCCGTGGCCGAAGCTGCGCCACCACAAGCGCCGCCTGGTGCAGGCAGCGTTTGCCGAGTTGGTCGCCGACCGTCTGCAGCCCGGCGGCTGGCTGCACTGCGCGACCGACTGGGCCGACTATGCGCAGCAAATGCTCGCCGTGCTGTCGGCCTGCCCGAAGCTGGTCAATTCAGGCGACGGCTTCGTGCAGCGGCCGGAGACCCGGCCACTGACCAAGTTCGAAGCGCGCGGGTTGCGGCTTGGACACGGCGTCTGGGATGTGCTGTTTAGCAAACGCCTGGCATAGCGCGCGTTTGAAGCGCATTGCTAGTCAACCTGGTGGCGTTGCCCTGTGCGACATCATCAAGACTGTTGATGCGTCTGGCCCGCCGAACTTTATCGGCGCCAAACCGCGCAGGCAGGGTTGTAATTTGCAGTAACCTTTGACAAGATGCGCGTGAGGTTGGTGCTGGGAGCGGGAGGGCTCAATGTTTCGCTCAGCTTTGCGCTTCATGCGCAACACGGTCACTGGTGCGTTCGCGTTGATGGCGTCAATGCTCAGCCTCGCCGGCCCGACGACCATCGACTATGAACTCACCGCCTTGGCTTCGCCTGGGCGCTACGTGTACCGCTACGCGCTGACCAATGTTTCACTGGTCACGCCGCTGTCGTGGTTCTCTATAGACTTTGATGCCGCGATGTACGACGAGAGCTCGCTCGCCATCACCACCACGGGCCTGGGCGACTGGTCGCAGCAGATCCTGGGCTCGGTGCTGGCCAACCCGGCGCAGTTCGACTCTTACAACGTGCTGGGCAAAGGCTTGGACATTGGCGACACCCTGGCCGGCTTCACGATCGAATTCATCTGGCTTGGCGCGGGCAGCCCGGGCAGCCAAGCCTTTACGATCTACGATCCGGCCAACCTGAACGTGCTGGACAGTGGCTTCACCACCGCGGCGGCACCGCCGCCCCTACCGCCCGAACTGCCCGAACCCTCCAGCGTGGCCTTGGTTCTGCTCGCGCTGGGCGGTGCAGTCGCAGCCACACGCCTTTTTGCGCGACGCGCTGGATCATCGGCGAACAGCGCTTGCCTGGCCCCAGCCGCGGCCTGACCTGCGCCTGACCACTCGGGCCCGCTGCCCACGGCAGCCTGCGCACCGAGTCTGCTAGGGGGAGACACACATGAACATCCGCACGCTTTGCCTGGCCTGGTTGCTGGCCCTGGTGAGTAGTTGGTCGTGGTCGGCGGACCTTACCGTGGGTGGCTATACGCTGGTATCCAGCCGGCGCATCACGGTCACCGACTTCGAATACATCTACAAGGCTCAGGTCACCAACACCGGCCCAGCGATGAGAAACGTGGTGGCCACGGTGGCCAGCACGAACCCGGCCACCACCATCGTCGAAGGCACGCTGAGCTTCGGAGACGTGGCCCAGGGCGGCGTGTCCGGCAGCATCGACACCTTCACTTTCCGCCAGAACCGCTCGCTGCCGTTCGACGTGACCAAGCTGGTATGGACCGTCAGCGGCACCCCGGCGTCGCCTATCCAGTCCGATTTCACCTTTACTCCCAGCGGCGGCGGCAACGCGCCGATCACCATTCGCTTCACCCCCACGCCCATCACCAACGCGGCCATCAACCGCTACGACTGGGACTTCGACGGCAACGGCAGCATCGACGTGACCGACACCGTCGGGCGCGACCAGTTGCGCACTTACAGCACGCCCGGCACCTATGCCGTGTCACTGAAGATCACCGACAGCCAGGGCCGCACCAGCACGCGGGCCAGGAACGTTGTCATTGGCAACGCTGCGCCGTTGGTCAACGTCTCGGCGCTGCCCACCAACGGCCAGGTGCCACTGACGGTGAACTTCACCGCCTCGGCCACCGACAGCGAAGGCGTGGCCAGCTTCGAATGGGATTTCGACGGCAACGGTAGCTACGACCGCACCATCAACGGCACCTCGGGCAACACCACCTTCGTCTATACCACCGTCGGCACCTTCAGCCCCAAGCTGCGGGTCACTGACCGGTTGGGCGCCAGCGCCATCGTCGCGGTGCCCTCGATGGTCGTGCGTGCCGCCCCCGTGGGCAGCCCGCAGGCCACCTTGTCGTTGTCTCGCACCAGCGGACCGGCTCCGCTGGCCGTCACGCTCAACGCCAGCGTCACCGACCCGATGGGCAAAACGGCGCAGAGCTACCAATGGGATGCTGACGGCAACGGCGTCTTCGACGCCACGACCAGCACCGGAAGCTTCGCGTTTACCTACGCCAGCGCCGGCACTTACTACCCGCGCGTGCGCATCACCATGCCTGACGGACGCCAGGCCGAAGACGTCAAGCAAGTCACCGTCAGTTCCACCGCCACGCTGGCGCTGAACACCGACACGCTGGACGCGCAACTGGCGCAAAGCGTCAATGTCGTCACCACGCTGTCCGCACCCACCCGCGTCTCGCTGGTGGTGGAGTCGCGCAGCGGCACGCCCGTGCGCACCCTGCTGCCGATGACCAGCCGGGGTAGCGGCACCTTCACAGACAGTTGGGACGGCAAGAACGACGCCGGGCAGACCGTGGCCGAGGGCATCTACAAGGTCGTGCTGCTGTACGAGCTGGATGGTGTGTTGCAACGCCTGGACCTGTCGGCCACGACGGGCGGTGCGCAGTACAACCCGCCGCGCACCAGCATCCCATCGTCTTTCGAGCCGTACAACAACCGGCCGCTGACGATCGATTTCACGCTCAGCCGCGCCTCGGAGGTCACCGCCTTCATGGGCAGCTACAACGTCGACACGCGCTACGTCACCTTCTACACCCGCCAGGCCTTTGGGCGAGGCACCTATCGCATCACCTGGAACGGCGACAACGCCGAGGGCCAGATCATCAAGCCCTCGCCGGGCGATTCGTTCCTGTTCGGCATCTTTGGCTATACGCTGCCAGACAACGGCGTGTTCGTGCGCAACGGCGTGCAGTTGAGCGCCATGAGCTCCAGCCCGCCGATCTTCGACCCCACCGGGCTGACCCCAGCGGCCACGCCCATCGTGTGCAACGTGCAATTTACGCTGAGCCTGCCGGCCACGGTCGAGCTCGTCGTCCAGGACGCCATCAGCGGTGCGGTGGTCAACCGCATTCAGTACCCGGGCCTGGCCACCGGCGTCAACATCGTGCGGTGGGACGGCAAGACCAGCGACGGTCGCTACGCCGCACCGGGCACCTACCGGCTGGGCGTGACAGCCATCCAGGCCAACGGGTTCCGCTCGCTGTCCAGTTATGTACTGCAGCGCGTGTACTACTGAGGCCGCACGAAGGAGCAACGCCATGAGCAGGATCCACGGCACCCGATGGCTGGCCACGGCGCTGGCCCTTTGCGCAGCCCACACCGCCCAGGCCGCCCCAGGCATCGAAGAGGTGATCACGCCGGCGCAGTACTTCGAGTGCCAGATCGCCGCGCGCCAGGCCACCCTCAAGGGGCTGAAGGAGCGTGCCGCCCTGGCGGGCAAACCCGGCACAACCGAGGCCGACAAGCGCGCGGCCGGCGATCTTTCCCAGGCACGCGTGGCGATGGCAATGTACGGTTGCGGCAGGCAAAACGCCAGCACCCTGGGGGCCTATGCACACCGCAACGCCGAGGTACTGCAAACGTGGCTGAACGCCAACCCGCAGGTCAAGGCCCGGCTGGACGAGCAGGCCAGGCAGGTGGCGCAGTTGTCCGCGCAGATGCCCGCGGTGTCACCGTCGGCCAAGCGCTAAAGACAAGCCCAGTCGCCCAAGAATTGAGGGAGACCCGCGATGTTGCAAATTGATCCCAACCGCCCCGCGGCACACAAAGCAGGACGACTTGCGCAGTTGCTGCGCGTGCTGCTGGCTTCAGCCCTGCTGGCCGTGGTCATCCCGGCTGCAGCCTTCCACTTCCCCTGGGATCAGGGGCATGACACCACCAGTTCCAATGACCCGCCGCCGCCAGGGCCCGACGACCGCCCACCCTGCGATGGCGACTGCAACGGTGGCAGCACCCGCTCGCCGGTGTATGCGGCGTTGGGCCACGCAGTCTGGAGCCACACCGACGTCCTGCTGCGCGGTCGGCCTGCACTCGGCGTGACCCGCAGCTACAACTCCAATGACCCAGTGGTCGGCTTGTTCGGCAACGGCTGGAGCGTGGACTTCGACGTGGCGCTGTACCCGGCCAACAGCAGCGGCGTGCATCAGCGCGTCTTCAAGGCGGCAAACGGGAAGCGGTTCACCTACACACAGCAGACCGACGGCTCCTTCAAGGCGCCCGATTCGCGCTATGAATCCATCGTAGAAGGCACGAACACGGTGACCATGACTTTTCTGGACGGTCGGCAGATGGTCTTCGCGCTGGATGGTCGCCTGCTGCAGCGCATCGACACCAACGGTAACACGATCTCCCTCGGATACGACAGTACGCTGCGCCCGGTGAGCATCGGTGACGGCAATGGCCGGTCACTGGCCATCGCGTACAACGGCGCCAGTCTGGTGGCCAGCGTCACCGATCACACCGGGCGCGCATGGCGCTATGCCTATGACGCCAATGCCAACCTGGTGTCGATGACGGACCCGGCCGGCGGCGTGACGCGCTACACCTGGCAGACCTACCGCCCACCTGGTGACGCGAACATCTACTCTCAGTTGCTCTCCGTCACGGACGCGGCCGGGGTGGTATCAGTGAGTTATGCCTACAACGGCAATCAGGTTGCCAGCTATACCGAAGGTGCCAATCGTTTCACCTACACGCGGTCGGGCTCCAACACCAAGCTGGCCGGCACCGTCACGCGTCGCGACGCTCTCGGCGCTACGACGAGTTTCACCTATGGCGCGCTGGGACTGGTGACGCAGGACAACGATGCCCTCGGCGGCATCACTCGCTACGCCTATGACAGCAATGGGCGCCTGACCCAGACCACCGATGCGCTGGGCCGCAACTGGCAGGCAAGTTTCGATGGCCTCGGTCGCACCACCTCGACCCGTAACCCGCTGGGCAACACCGTGACGGTGCAGTACAACGCGACCGACCCACGCCCGGTTGGGCTAACTTCAGCCAGCGGGCGCGTCGTGACAATGAGCTACGACGCGCGCGGCAACGTGGTTTCGAGCAGCGACTCGGCCGGTGCCACGACGCAGATCATCTATGGCCCCAAAGGCGATGCGCTGAGCGTGACGAACGCGATGGGCCAACGGACGCTGGCGGACTACAACGCCATCGGGCTTCCGCTGCGCATCGTAGACGCGCTGAACCGGCAGACAACCATGACCTACGACCCTCTCGGTCGTCTGCTGTCGACAACCAACCCTGCAGGCGAGACCAGCAGCTTCAGCTACGACACGCTCGACCGGCTTGTGGCGTCCGTCGATGCCCTGGGCCAAACGACGAGCTTCAGCTACAACGCCGCCGGGCGCCTGCTGAACACGACCGACCCCAAGGGCTCGACGACGCGCTTTGAGTACGACGGCTTCGGGCGCCGCGTTGCCGAGGTCGCGCCGGACGGGCGGCGCACCACCTACGCCTACCGGGCGGACAATCTGTTGGAAACGCTCACCTGGCCCGACGGCACGAGCATCAGCTATCAGTACGACGTCAACAAGCGCACCGTGCGCCAGACAGCCGGCTCGGAGGTCATCACCTACAGCTACGACGCCCTGAACCAGCTCACCAGCGCCAGTGGCCCAGGTGGCACCGTGATCTACACCTATGACGCAGCCGGTCGCATCGCGACCGAGACCAGCGGTGGACGTACGCAGGTGTCCACGCGCAACGCCGAAGGCGAACGGATCCGGCTTGATGCATTGGGCCAGAGCTATTCGTACACACGCGATGCGCGGGGTCTGATCTCGAGGGTCGGCACTCCGGCCGGCAATTTCGACTTCGACTTCGACCCACTTGGCCGGCGCAGACAACTGGGTTACCCGAACGGCTCCACCGTCAGCTACGCTTTCGATGCGGCGGGGCAGGTGACCGGTGTCAGCCACGTCGGTTCTTTCAATGCGCCGTACACGCACGAGTACGACCCCGCCGGCCGCATCACGCGAACCCGGGGCGATGGTGCCGAGTGGAACTACACCTACGACGCTTTGGGTCGCCTGACGCGGGCAGCACGCGGCTCCGCCACGTTCGACTATCCGCTGGATCCGGTCGGAAATCGTCTGGATGGAGGCCGCATCTACGACATCAATCACCGGCTGACAGGCGATAGCAGCAAGGACTACAGCTACGACGCCCGCGGCAACCTTCTGCTGGAAAGTGACCGCGGCACGGGCGCCCGCGTCGCGTACACGTGGAATGCGAGAAACCAATTGCGCCAGGTCGACTACTTTGCCAACGCCATCACGACGCTGCCGGTCCGGCGCATTCAATACACCTACGACCCGATCGGCCGGCGTGCCAGCAAGACGGACAATGGCGCAGCGCAGAACTTCGTCTACGACGGCGATGATCTCGTCGCAGTGCTCGACGCGTCGGGCGGGGTCGTGTTCTCGAACGTGTTCTCAGGTGCCATCGACGAGCCTCTCAGCACCACCAGCGGGGGCAGCACCAAGCTGTTGCACACCAATCTGCTGGGCAGCGTGGTCGCAGTGGCCGAAGGCAATGCCGTCACCAGCACCTACAGTTATGGGCCGTTCGGTGAGACATTGGCGCCTAGCAGTGCCGATTCCCTGCCATTCCGGTTCACCGGCCGCGAAAAAGACACGGACGAGCTCTACTATTTTCGCGCTCGCTACTACCACACTGGTCTTGGCCGCTTCATTTCAGCCGACCCCATCGGCCTGGCCGGCGGCCTGAGCCTGTATGCCTATGCCGGCGGCAACCCGGTGAGCGTGGGTGACCCGCAGGGTACCCAGCCGGGTTCGCCTGACTGGTGCCGGAGGCAAGCTGAGCGCATCCGCAACATCGAGAACAAGATCCAGGAGCGCATCGGCGAACTTGACGAAGACCCGCAGGGCCTGCCGGAGGCCTGCCCAGGCGACGATCTGAAGCCCAGTCTGAGCCGACGCGGCCACCGCAAGCTGATCAACATGGACAAGGCTAATCTCGCCGCACAAAAGGCACTGTATGCCGCCTACTGCGGTGGCGGCGGGCCGCCGCCCGTGCCGGTGCCGGTGCCCAACCCGGCCCCCCAGCCGGCGCCGCAAAACAACAGCCCGTTCAGCCTGGAATACTGGGAGGCACTGACCGGACTGACTGGCGCCGCTCTGATTGCATATCTCGTCGTCTCCGAGGGCTCGCGCCTATTCCCCCCGCGCAATCTCGTGCCCGTTCCCTGAATCAACCATGTCCGACGAAAGCACGCTGATCGCCGAACTGGAGGCTGCCATTGCGGCCTGCGACGAAGAATCGCTTGCGCGCACGGCCGAGGCGATCGACCGTCACGCCTTCGACCTGGGTTCGTTCCCGCACGGGCTCTTCGCTGCTGTGGTTGCGGCGGTCGCAAGCGAGCAATTGCAGACGCTGCCGAACAGCCTGCCGCTGATCAAGATGTTCGAGTACGAACTCGATCTGCTCAGCGCCGAGCAGCGCGATGCCCTAGGCCAGACCCTGCTGTCGGCAATGCCTCGGCTTGCCGACGAGATCGCAGCGTTTCTCGCAGCCGAGTTGGTGTGCGACCTGCTGCCCGCAACTCAAGTGCGCGACCAACTCAATGGGCTGGTAACAGGCGCAGCCGAACCTTTGCTGCTGATGCTCGTGCATGGTTGGGACTGGTTGGCCAAGCGCAACGACGATGACGATTCAGTGCGCGCGGCCTGCAATGCTGCGCTGCATGCCTTGTCGAAGCACCCGTCTCGCGCCGTGTCTGCAGAAGCAGCAGCGGCACTGCGCCGACGTTTTCCCGCCTGACAATCCATGAACCTCAAGCCGGCAGCTGTGAATGTTTTCCACCTTCGAGGCTGGGCAACCCGTCTGCGTGGATTCCTGATGGTCACGATCTTCGCTGCACTGATGCCGATGGTGGCGGCTGTCGCCAGCATCGTGGTTTACACATCTACCGATCAGGAATACGCGGAAACAATCCTCAACGATGCGCATTCGGCCGTCGACAAGAAGACCCTTGCTGTCTTCGACGCCGAAGCCGCAAAAACCGTCGGCCTGGAACGCCGTCTTGTCGCGGAGAAGAACAAGCCCAAAGCCGACATCTTCTGGAACTCCGAATTCCTCCGCACCCACCGCCTCTACACGCAGGGTGCGCTGACGGGCACCTCCGCAGCTACCTCCAAAGGCATTCCCCCCACCTTTACCTTCCCCTACAGCATCGGCTTCGGCATTCGCACCCGCGTCATCGCCGTCAACTCCAAGCTGGTCGACAAAACCCAATATCCAACCACCCTGGACGACCTGACCCACCCGCGCTTCAAAGGCAAGGTTGCGATCTCCAGCCCGCTGTTCGGCGCCACCTCCACCCACTTCGCCGCGCTGCATGCGCAATGGGGCGCTGAGAGATTTGCGGCCTTCCTGCAGGCGCTGAAGAAGAACGACGTCGCCATCCTGCCGGGCAATGCCGACGTGCGCGATGCGGTGGCCGCTGGCCGCATGCTGGTGGGCGTCACCGACAGCGACGATGCCGTCGTGTCCATCCGCCGCGGCCAGCCGCTGGCCATGTTGTTCCCCGATCAGGCGGGCGCCGGCGCCTTCGGCCTGTACATGACCGTGGCCCGCGTCGCCGGCCGGCCCGACGCGCCGAGCGTGCAGAAGCTGATCGACTACCTCAGCAGCGAAGCCACCGAAAAGCGCTTGATCGAGATGGGTGCCGTGCAGTTCTCGGTGCGGCCTGACGGCCCGATGGCGCCCGAAGTCGGCCCCACGCGGCCGAAGATGTGGTTCATGGACCCGGCCAAGATCGACGCCAGCCTGGCCCCTTCGGCGGCGCTGATCAAGAAGCACCTGCTGTGATCAACGTGATCAACTTCCGGTTCGCCACCGTGTGATGGGGGCCAGAGCGCCAGCTTTCGCTTGGAACGGCCCGCGCGTGGCGCCGCTGCCACTGGTCCCCGGCCTGCTGACACTGCTGCTGGCGCTGCCTTTGCTGCTGCCTGCCGGGCATGGCCTGGCGGCCGCGCTGGCCGCAGCATTCGGCGGGGGAACGGATGGCCCGGCCAACCCCTTGTGAGGGAAATACGAAGCACCCACATCTGCCTCATCTCCGTGATATCGGGACAATTGCTACCGTCATCACCAGGATCGGCAACGGGTCATGCCGTCAGAGATGATGGCCACGTACTTGGAACGAGAGCGGGAAACCAGTCTTCGCGTGCCGTTATCGCCACAGACGACTGGATCGTTTTGTCGCGGAATTCCCCAATCCTCCTAACTCTTCATTCCCAATCCGCTCACGAACCCTTGAGATATCGCCACCTTTCCCTACTGCCAACTGAATC
>WBZS01001400.1_pt1 | contig 19387 bp, 11 predicted proteins | sample 5204201 | NCBI WGS metagenome assembly WBZS01 (sample SAMN12344357, study PRJNA552823) | activated sludge metagenome | biome: Activated sludge suspended growth; feature: Nitrification reactor; material: Wastewater; isolation source: activated sludge from nitrification reactor of wastewater...
GAGCCCCACAGCCCTCGGGCGACAGCACGCGCATGGCCTGCCAGACGCGCATCGAGCCGTAGGTCAGCACGGCTTCCGAGGCGCCGCCCACAGCGACATCGACGACGTTGTTGCGGATGTATTCCAGCGCCGTACCGATGGCGTGCGTCGCCGTCGAGCAGGCCGAGCAGGTGGCGAAGGTGGGACCGCGGATGCCGTACTCGATGCCGATGTGGGCCGAGGCGGACGATCCGATGATGCGCAGCAGCGTCAGCGGATTGGTGGCCTTCTTGCCGTGGATGAAGAGGTCCTCGTAGGCCTTCTCGATGGTGCTGAAGCCGCCGGCGCCGGTGCCGACGATGCTGGCCGAACGATACGGGTTGGTATACGGCACCGGCAGGCCGGCCTGCGTCCACGCCTCGTCGGCGGCGCGGCCCGCGAACCAGGAGTAGCGGTCGCCATACTGGACCTTGCGGCTCTTGACATGCTTGGCGGGCTCGAAGCCTTTGATCTCGCCGGCAATGTGGATGTAGAGGTCCTGCAGCGGGAAGTTCTCGATGCGGCTGACACCGCACGTGCCCGCCTTCATCGAGGCCCAGAACGACGGCACGTCGAGACCGATCGGCGTCACCACGCCCGTGCCGGTCACAACGACGCGGCGGCCTTTTGCTTTTGTCATGACCTAAGCCTCAGTCCTCTCATGTTACGCGGGACATTGAACCAGTGAGCGGGGGGGCACCGTGCGGGCGAGCAGTCGGCCTGGACCGGCCCTCGAGCCGGACGCCTCGATACCATCACCGCGGTGTACGAGTGGTTTCAAGCTGTTACCACGAACGACCGTGCAGCTTTCAGGCCAACAACCGCGCCCCATAAACGGACAACGGCGGCCTGGTGCGCCGCCGCCTCGTGTCCTGTACGATCCCGTGGAGGGACAGCTGCGTTTCGCGGGCGGGCCTTCAGGCCTTGGCGGCAGCCGGGCCGGCGGCCATCAGCGCCTTGACGCGATCCACCACCGAGCCGACGGTCTTGAAGTCCTCGACTTCCTCGTTGGCGTTATAGGGGATCTCGATGCCGAAGGTGTCCTCGATGTCGAACACGATCATCGCCAGATCGAGAGACTCGATCTTGAGATCGGTCAGGGCCGTGTCGCGAGAGATGTCATCGCGCGGCTCCTTCATGTGCTTCTTGAGGATGTCGATGATCTTCGTCGCGACTTCGTCCATCTCGCTCTCCTTCTCGCATCCAGGCGGACGGCGAGGTCATGATTTACTTCGGGCTTCTAACTAGGCCGTGGCGGCCCTGACTGCAAGTTTCGGGCGTCACATATCCTTAAACACCGGCGAAGTCCAGATGACGGGGGGTCGCCTTTAGAACGTCACGCGGGCGACTGGTAGAGCGTCACGCTGGCAACTGGCTGGCGGATTGGCACCGCTTGCCTCACCCTGGCACGCTCGCCGGGACGACACGTGCAGGATGCGCCCCGCCAGAAAAAAGCAAGTCTCATGCCAGCGTGTCCCCGGTGCCGGCACAGTCAGCAGCGCGGGCCAGCCCGTTCGGCACCATCCGGCGACCACCGCCCGACACGGGAGTGGGCCGACCTAAGCCAGCGATCCGGCCAAGAAATCGCTGTTCACTATATGCGTACCGTCTGGCATTGACGCTGCGAATTGTGTTCTATGGTCTAGCGGGCGCAAGTGTCGCAGGGGGCTCCCCTGCGGGACCTGCGCTCCCGCCAAAAGACGGCCCTTACGGCATCGCTCCGGGGGACCAGCCAGGGAGGCGAGAATGACGGCAAATGGCGCCTACACGGGGCAGGCTGCGGCCCCACATGCGTGGTTGAAGGGCTACCCCAAGGCCGTCGACTGGAACATGGCTCTTCCGCCCAAGCCGCTGTTTGCGCTGCTCGACGATTCCGCCCAGCGCTTCGCGTCCCGCCCTTGCACCTCGTTTCTCGGTCGCACGCTCACCTACCGCCAGGTCGCCGATCTGGTCGACCGCGTCGCGGTCGGGCTGCAGCAGCTGGGCGTCACCAAAGGAACCAAGGTGGGCCTGTTCCTGCCCAATTGCCCCACCTTCATCGTGTACTACTACGCCACGCTGAAGGCCGGCGGCACCGTGGTGAACTTCAACCCGCTGTACACGCTCGAGGAGTTGACCTTCCAGGTTCGCGACAGCGAGACCGAAATCATGGTGACGCTCGATCTCAAGCTGCTGTTCGACAAGGTCGAGGCGTTGCTGCAGACGGGCGTGCTGCCACGCGCCGTGGTGTGCTCGTTCACCGCACTGCTGCCGGGCACCAAGTCGGCACTCTACAAACTGTTCAAGGGCAAGGAACTGTCTCGCCCCCTGGCCTCCCCGGCCACCAAGCAGATCGTGCTGGAGAGCAACCTGCTCGCTCAGGGCGGCCAGCTGGCGCCCGTTGCCATCGACCCGGTGCAGGATGTCGCCGTCCTGCAATATACCGGTGGTACGACCGGCACGCCCAAGGGGGCCATGCTGACGCACGCGAACGTTTACGTGAACGTTAAGCAGGTCGTGTCCTGGGCGCCCGATCTGGTCGACGGCCGCGAGCGCGTCCTCGGCGTGCTGCCGTTCTTCCACGTCTTCGCCATGACCGTGGTGATGAACTTCGGCGTCGCCAAGGGCGCCGAGATCGTGATCATGCCGCGCTTCGTGCTCAATGATGCCATGAAGCTGATCGACAAATCCAAGCCGACCGTGATGCCGGGCGTGCCGACCCTGTTCAATGCCATCATGAACCATCCGAAGCTGAAGAGCTTCGACCTGTCGACGTTGAAATTCTGCCTCTCGGGCGGCGCCGCGCTGCCGCTCGAGGTCAAGCACCAGTTCGAGGCCTCCACCGGCTGCAAGCTGGTCGAGGGCTACGGCCTCTCCGAAGCCTCGCCGGTGGTGACCTGCAACCCCATCGAGGGCGCAGTCAAGGAGGGGTCCATCGGACTACCGGTGCCTCAGACCATCATCTCGCTGCGCGACCTCGCCGACCCGACGCGTGAGGTCCCGCAAGGCGAACGTGGCGAGTTGTGCGTCTACGGCCCGCAGGTGATGCTCGGCTACTGGAAGAAGCCGGCCGAGACGCAACAGCAGTTCGTCGGCCCGTTCCTGCGCACGGGCGACGTGGCGATCATGGACGAGGAAGGCTTCTTCTTCGTCGTCGACCGTATCAAGGATCTGATCATTTGTTCCGGGTACAACGTCTATCCGCGCCGCATCGAGGAGGCGATCTACGACCAGGGCGAGGTCGACGAGGTCACCGTGATCGGCATCAAGGACAAATATCGCGGCGAGGCGCCAAAGGCGTTCGTCAAGCTCAAGCCCGGCTCGACGTTGACCCCTGATGTGCTGATGAAGTTCCTGGAGACGAAGATTTCCAAGATCGAGCTGCCCGCGGCGATCGAATTCCGCGATGCATTGCCCAAGACGATGATCGGCAAATTGTCGAAGAAAGAACTGAAGGCCGAAGAGGCCAGCAGGCAAGGTTAGACATGAAGAAGCGTCCACGATTGGACAACGTGAGCAGCAAGATGCGCGACGATCTCGGCGATCCGGACGTCACCTATTCCATTGGCGATCTCGCCGACGAGTTCGACATCACCACGCGCACCATCCGCTTCTACGAGGCGCGCAAGTTGATCTCACCCAACCGGCGCGGCACGCAGCGGTTCTACACCCGCCGCGACCGCGCGCGGCTGATCCTGATCCTGCGCGCCAAGAACCTCGGTTTCAGCCTCGAGGACATCGCCGCCTATCTCGACCTGTACGACGCCGATCCGACGCAGCTCGCCCAGACCCGCATGATGCTCGAGAAGATCGAGGCCGCCATCGCCGACCTGCAGAAGAAGCGCTCCGACCTCGATCGGACACTCCGCGACCTCAAGGACATCCGCAGCAAAGGCGTCGAGCACCTGCAGCAGATCCTGGCGGCCCTGGCCGAACCCACGTCCTGATCTGTCGCGCGCGGGGCACCCATGGGGCCTGAGCGTGTGCTTACTCCGCCGGCGCCTGCGCGGCGGGCGGCGCCTGCGCCTCCGTCTCGACCTCCCGGCGGCCGCCGCCGCCACCCAACAGGTGGTGCAGCCTATCGAGCATGAGGTAGACAACTGGGGTCGTGTAGAGGGTCAGCACCTGGCTGACCACGAGGCCGCCGATGATGGCGACGCCGAGCGGACGCCTCAGTTCCGAGCCCGGCCCCGACGCCAGAGCCAGGGGCAGCGCGCCGAGCAGCGCGGCCAGCGTCGTCATCAGGATCGGGCGAAAGCGCTCGATGCACGCCTCGCGGATCGCCTGCACGGGCGATAGCCCGCGCTGCCGTTCACCCTCGAGCGCGAAGTCGACCAGCATGATGCCGTTCTTCTTGACGATGCCGATGAGCAGAATGATGCCGATGAAGGCGATCACCGACAGCTCCATGCCTGCCATCTGCAGCGCGAGCAGTGCCCCCAGGCCCGCCGACGGCAGCGTCGAGATGATGGTCAACGGATGCGCCAGGCTCTCGTAGAGCACGCCGAGCACGATGTAGACGGCCAGCAGCGCGCCCACGATCAACACCCACTGGCTGCTCGACTGCTGCGCGAAGGCCTTGGCATCGCCCGCGGCTTCGGCCCGCACGGTTTCCGGCATGTGCAGCTCCGCCGCCGCGCGATCGATGGCGGCCGTGGCTTCCTGCAGTCCGTAGCCCGGCTTCAGGTTGTAGGACACCGTGACGGCTGGGAACGGCCCCTGGTGGTTGACGCTCAAGGGCGCCACACCCTTCTCCATCTGCACGAGGCTCATCAGCGGCACCTGCGCCCCGCTGGCCGACGGCACGAAGATGCCCGCCAGATCCGACGGATCGCGCTGGTCCCTCGGGTCGATCTCCATGACGACGCGATACTGGTTGCGCGGGCCGTAGATCATCGACACCTGGCGCTGCGCGAAGGCGTTGTTCAAAGCGCTGTCGATGCTCTCGGTCTTGACGCCGAGGCGCGCGGCCGCGGTGCGATCGATGACGAGGTTGACCTGCAGACCGCCCGCCTCGCGATCGGTCGAGACATCGGCCAATGCGGGCGCCGAACGCAGCTTGTCGACAAGGCGCGGCGCCCACAGGTACAGCTCGTCGATGTCGGGCGACCACAGCGTGAACTGGAACTGCGACTTCGCCGAGCGCGCGCCCATGCGGATGTCGGCGGCGGCGGTCAGGAAGACGCGGATGCCGACGAGCCCGGCCAGCTCCGCGCGCATGCGATCGACGACCTGCTGCGTCGTGCGGCCCTCGCGCTCGGCGAGCGGCTTCAGGCTGATGAACATGCGGCCCTGGTTCATGGTGGCGCCGAACGCGCCGGCGCCGATCGACGAGCCGAGACGGTCGACGTCGGGGATCGAGAGCACCTTCTCGACGGCACGCGCCTGCAGCGTGCGCATGGCCTCGAACGAGACCTCGGTGGCGGCCTCGGTCTGCGCCATGACGAGACCGGTGTCGTCGGCGGGGAAGTAGCCCTTCGGCGCCACGATGAACAGATGCACGGTGAGCCCCGTCGTCACCAGCATCACCATCAGCGTCATGAAGCGCGCCGACAGCGCCGCGTCGAGCGTGCGCGCGTAGAGGCGGACGACGCCCCCCAGCGCGCCCTCCATGGCACGGTCGAGGACATTGCGGCGCGCGGGATCCGGCCGGCGCAGGTAGCGGGCGCAGATCATCGCCGTGACGCTGAGCGACACCACCGTCGAGACGATGATGGCGAACACCATGGTCAGCGAAAACTCGCGCAACAGCCGCCCGACGATGCCGGTCATGAACAACAGCGGGATGAACGCCGCGACGAGCGAGACGCTGATCGACACCACCGTGAAGCCGATCTGGCGCGCGCCCTCGAGCGCGGCTTCACGCGGCGGCCGGCCCGCCTCCAGGTTGCGGTACACGTTTTCGATCATGACGATGGCATCGTCGACGACGAAGCCGACCGAGACGGCGAGCGCCATCAGCGTCAGGTTGTTGACGGAGAATCCGGCGGCCCACATCAGCGCGGTCGTGCCGGCGAGCGACAGCGGCACCGTGACACCCGCCGCGAACGTCGCACTGGCGCGGCGCAGGAACACCAGCACCACGACCATGACCAGCACGATCGACAGCATCAGCGTTTGCTGCATGTCCGCGATGGAGGCGCGCAGCGTCGTCGTGCGATCGGAGAGGACCGAGATGTCGATGCCAGCCGGGATCCATCGCTGCAGCGCCGGCAGCATGCCCTTGATGCCATCCACCGTTTCGATGACGTTGGCGTCCGCCTGCTTGGTGATGATGAGCAGAACCGCCGGCTCGCGATTGAACTGCGCCGCCGCGTAGCGATTGACGTTCGACTGCGCCACAGTGCCGACGGCGCCAAGGCGGATCGGCGTGCCGCCGACCATCTTGACCACGATGTCCTTGTAGTCCTCGACCGTGGTCAGCTGGCCGTTGGTGGCGATGGTGATGGCGTTGCGGTCGCCGTCGATGATGCCCAGCGCAGCTTGCGCGTTGCTGGCCTCGATGGCCGCGCGCACGTCCTCGGCGCTCACCCCCATGGACGCCAGCAGCGCCGGGTTCAGGCGGATGCGGATCGCCGGCTGCTGTGCGCCGCTGACGCTGACATCGGCGACGCCGGGCACCTGCGAGATGCGCTGCGCAATGACGCTGTCGGCGACATCGTAGATGGCGCTCGGCCGCATCACCTTCGAGGTCAGCGCCAGGATCAGCACGGGCGCCGCCGCCGGATTGACCTTGCGGAACGTCGGCACGCGCGGCAGATCGCCCGGCAGATCGCTCATCGCCGCGTTGAGTGCCGCCTGCACGTCCCGCGCCGCGCCGTCGATGCTGCGCGACAGGTCGAACTGCAGCGAGATCGAGGTCGAACCGGTCATGCTCTGCGAGGTGATCTCGGACACGCCCGCGATTTCACCGAGGCGGCGCTCCAGCGGCGCTGCGACAGTGGCTGCCATCACCTGCGGATCGGCGCCGGGGCGGCCGGCATTGACGCGGATGGTGGGGAACTCGACCGAGGGCATGCTGGCGACCGGCAGCATCCAGTAGGCGACGATGCCGACCAGCATCAGGCCGACGGCCAGCAGCGTGGTGCCGATGGGGCGCTCGATGAAGGGCCGCGAGAAGTTCATGGGGCGCAACCTGTCTGCCCGCTGCAGCGACCATTGATGCGTGACGATGACGCATGTCGATCGCAAGGCAACTCGCTTCGCCTCTCCCCTCGGGGAGAGGTCGGCGCGGCCAGCGGCGGCGCCGACAGCACGACTCCGGATTCGCCGCGCCGGGTGAGGGGGCCCTCCCGGACGACGGCGGGGCGAAACGCCCCCTCACCCTGACCCTCTCCCCGAGGGGAGAGGGTGAGGTGGCGTGTTCGCATCTGATCGCTGACGACGAGCATCGGGCCGCCTCTCATTCCGCCGCGCGCGGCAAGCGGTCTCCGCCATCCTCTGTCGGGATGGACGCGGCATCGGCCGGCGCATCGGCAGACGCATCGGCAGGCGCGGCGCTTTCCGCCGCGGGCGGTGCCGCGACGTCGGTCGCGCCCGAGCCGGCCGCGGGATCGCCCGCGCCTTCGCCGCCGAGACGCGCCTTCAGCCGCTCCATGGCAAGGTAGATGACCGGCGTCGTGTACAGCGTCAGCACCTGGCTCAGCAGCAGGCCGCCGATGATCGTGACGCCGAGCGGATAGCGCAGCTCCGAGCCGGTGCCGTTCTCCAGGGCCAGCGGCAGTGCGCCGAACAGCGCGGCCAGCGTCGTCATCATGATGGGACGGAAGCGCATCAGGCTCGCGGCGATGATCGACTCGCGCGGGCTCATGCCCTCCACCCGCTCCGCCTCGAGCGCGAAGTCGATCATCATGATGGCGTTCTTCTTGACGATGCCCATCAGCAGGATGATGCCGATCAGCGCCACCAGCGACAGGTCGAGCCCCGTCACCTGCAGCGCCAGCACGGCACCGATGCCGGCCGACGGCAGCGTGGTCAGGATCGTGAACGGATGCACGAAGCTCTCGTAGAGCACGCCGAGCACGATGTAGATGGCGATGACGGCGGCGAGCACCAGCCACGGCTGGCCGGCGAGCGACTTGGAGAACTCGGCCGCATCGCCGAAATAGCTGCCCGTCACCTGCTCCGGCATGGCGATGTCGCGCTTGGCGCGCTCGATCGCCGCCAGCGCATCGCTGAGGTAGGCGCCCGGCGCGATGTTGAAGCTCAGCGTCACGGCCGGAAACTGATCCTGGTGCGAGATGGCGAGCGGCGCCGTGGTGCGTTCGATGGTCGCGAAGGAACCGAGCGGCACCTGCGTGCCGCTGCTGGAGGGCACGTACAGCTTGTCGAGGCCGGTCGGGTCCTGCTGGTATTGCAGGATGGATTCGAGCACCACGCGGTACTGGTTCGACTGCGCGTAGATGGTCGAGATCTGGCGCTGGCCAAAGGCGTTGTTCAACGCCTCGTTGACCGCCTGCATGGTGATGCCGAGCCGGCCGGCCGTCTCGCGGTTGACGTTGACGTTGAGCCTGAGGCCGCCATCCTGCACCTCGCTCGCCACGTCGCGCAGCATCGGCTCCTGCACGAGGCGGTCGAACAGCTTGCGCCCCCACGCCGCGACCTCGGCGGCGTCGGTGGAGACGAGCGTATACTGGTACTGCGCGCGCGAGGCGCGGGTGCTGATCTGGATATCCTGAACCGGCTGGAAATACACGGTCACGCCCGGCACGTCGGCCACGGCGCTCTGCAGCCGCGCGACGACCTGCGCAATGCTGCTGCCGGCGCGCTGCTCGCGGTCGCGCAGCACGATCTTCAGGTGGCCGGCATTGGGCGTGGCGTTGAGTGTCGAGACGCCGATGATGGAGACGACACCGGTGACGTCGGCATCCTTGCCCAGCGTGCCGGCGACACGTTCCTGCAGCCGCGTCATCTCGGCGAACGACACCTCGGGCCCGGCCTCGATGACGGCCGTGACGAGCCCGGTGTCCTGCGACGGCAGGAAGCCCTTCGGCACCACGATGTACATCCACACGGTCAACACCAGCGTGCCCGCCGTGACGACGAGCGTTGCCGTCTGATGGCGCAGCACCCACAGCAGGCTGCGGTGGTATCCCGCCACGACCCAGTCGAGCACCGCGTTGACGGCGCGCGACAGGCGCGGCTCCTCGCTCTGCGGGCGGTGGCGCAGCAGGCGCGCGCACATCATCGGCGTCAGCGTCAGCGACACAATGGCGGAGACGACCACGGCGACCGATAGCGTCAGCGCGAACTCGCGGAACATGCGGCCGACGAGGCCGGTCATGAACAAGAGCGGGATGAACACCGCGATCAGCGACACCGTGAGCGAGATCACCGTGAAGCCGATCTCGCGCGCGCCCTTCAGCGCCGCCTGCATGGGCTTCTCGCCCTTCTCGATGTGGCGGACGATGTTCTCGATCATCACGATGGCATCGTCGACGACGAAGCCGGTGCCGATGGTCAGCGCCATCAACGACAGGTTGTCGAGGCTGAAGCCGAGGAACCACATGACGCCGAAGGTGGCGATCAGCGACACCGGCAGCGCGACTCCGGCGATCAGGGTCGCGCGCAGCGAACGCAGGAACAGCAGGACCACCAGCACGACGAGGCCGACCGACAGCACGAGCGTGAACTGCACGTCGCGCACGGAGGCGCGGATGGTGCCGGTGCGGTCGTGCACGACCGTCAGCTGGACGCCGGCCGGCATGGCGCGTTCGAGCCGGGGCAACTCCGCCTTGATGCGGCGCACGGTCTCGATGACGTTGGCGCCCGGCTGGCGCAGCACGTCGACGACGACCGCCGGCTCACCCTGATACCAGCCGCCGACCTTGGTGTTCTCGAGCCCGTCCGTCACCTCGGCGACGTCGCCGAGCCGCACCGGCGCGCCGTTGCGATAGGCGATGATGAGCGAGCGGTAGGCGTTGGCATCCGAGATCTGGTCGTTGGCGGCGATGCTCCACGACTGCGCCGCGCCGTCGAGCGCGCCCTTGGGGCCGGCGAAATTGGCGCCGGTGATGGCGGTGGCCAGGCTCTGCATGCTGAGCCCGTAGGAGGCGAGGCGCGTGAAATCGGCCTGGATGCGCACCGCCGGCTTGATGCCACCCTCCACCGCCACGTGACCGACGCCCGACACGGCCGAGAGCCGCTGCGCGATCATGGTGTCGGCGAGGTCGCTTATGGCGCGCAGCGACGACGACTTGGAGGTGAGCGCCAGCGTCACGATCGGCGCGTCGGCCGGGTTCACCTTGGAGTAGGTAGGCGGATACGGCAGGTTCTTCGGCAGCGTCGAGGCGGCCGAGTTGATGGCCGCCTGCACGTCCTGGCCGGCGGCATCGATGTCGCGGTCGAGGTTGAACTGCAGCGTGATCTGGCTGATGCCGTAGCTCGACTGCGAGACCATGGTCTGCAACGCCGGAATCTGGCCGAACTGCCGCTCCAGAGACGCCGTGACCAGCGTCGCCATGGTATCCGGATTGCCGCCCGGCAACTGCGTCGTGACGCGGATGGTGGGAAAATCGACCTGCGGCAACGACGAGATCGGCAGCGACCAGTATCCGAGCAGGCCGCCCAGGATCGTCGCCAGCGCCAGCAGCGAGGTCGCGATCGGGCGCAGGATGAAGGGCGCCGAGACGCTCATCGGATGCTGGCCTCCCGACTCGGATCGGTGCGCGTCATTGCGCCTCGCTCGCGGCCTCGCGCCGCCGTCTCTTGCCGTCGCCGCGTTTGCCCTCGCCGCGCGGCCCCGTGGCCGCAGCCGGCGCCGGTTCGGATGCCGTCGCCGACGCAGGCGCTTCGCCGCCGGTCCGCGCCTCGGCGGCACGCGCGGCGCCATCCGCCGGCGGCTCCGGCTTCTGCGCCTCCGAGACCGTGTCGCCGCCGCGCTTGCCCTTGCCTTTGCCGCGTCCGCCCTCGCCCGGCACCGGCGCGCTATCGCTGCCCTCCGGCGCCACCGAAACCTTGGCGCCGTCCTGCAGGCGCGCGAAGCCGGCCGTCACCACGGTGTCGCCGTCGGCGACGCCGCTCGCCGCCACCGTTTCCGTATCGGTCTGGTGCGTGATCTTGATCGGGTGCATGGCCACCGACTGCTCGGGCCCGACGACATAGACGAAAGTGCCCGAGGGGCCGCGCTGCACGGCCGCCGTCGGCACGACGACGACCTGCTTCAGGACCTCGACGCGCAGGCGCACGTTGGCGAACTGTCCCGGCCACAGCTGCAGCCGGGCGTTGGGAAATTCCGCCTTGAGGCGGACGGTGCCGGTCGACTGATCGACCTGGTTGTCGACCACCTCGAGCTTGCCTTCGTCGATGGCGGTACGACCCTGGGTATCGAGTGCGGTCGCCTGCAGGGTGCCGGCCGTCATGGCCGCGGTGATGCGTGGCAGTTCCTGCTGCGGCAGCGTGAACATCACCGCGATGGGCTTGATCTCGGTGATGGTGACGATGCCGGCATCGCCCGAACGCACGAGGTTGCCTTCATCGACCAGCCGCAGGCCGGTGCGGCCGTCGATGGGCGCCACAACGTCGGTATAGGCGAGGATCGCGCGCGCGTTGGCGATCGCCGCCTCGTCCGACTGCACCTGGGCCGTGAACTGGGCCACCAGCGCCCGTTGCGTATCGATGACCTTCTGCGTGACGACGCCCGGCGCCACCTTGGTATAGCGCTCATAGTCGAGCCGCGCGTTGGCGAGCTGAGCCTCGTCGAGCGCCTTCTTGGCCAGCGCCTGATCGAGCCCGGCCTGATACGTGGTGGGGTCGATCTTGGCCAGCACGTCGCCTTTCTTGACGTCCTGGCCCTCGCGGAACCTGACGGCGATGATCTTGCCGTCGACCTGAGGCTTGACGGTCACCGAGTTGCGGGCGCGCGCCGAGCCGACACCTTCAAGGAAGACATCGACATCCTTCACCAGCGCCTTGGCCGCCGCCACTGGAACGACCTCGCCCGCGCCCCCCCTGCCGCCGCGCTTGCCGCCGCCAAACCCGCCGCCGCCGCCATTGCCGCCGCCGGCCTGCTTCTGCGCCTGCTGCTGACTCGTGACGTAGACAATCCCGCCGGCCAAAAGGGCCAGCAGCAGGAGCCCCACGAGACGATTGATCAGCTTGCGCACAAAAATCCCCTTGCGACGACGCACCGGAAGACCGAATGCCTCCCGCCTTGTTGCAAACGATCGAGCCGGGCGGAACCGTCGCCAGCCAGCTCAGCGCCGGCCTTTCTGGGCGGCAGCAGGGATACCAATAGCACGGTCTGGCTAACACGAAGGCGGCACCCCGGTTCCGGAGCGCCGCCCAGCAAGAATCGAGCGAGAGGATTCAGGTCACGCAGACGATCTTGGTCAGAACTTCACCTTGACGCCACCGTAGGCCGCCAGCGGCGCCGCCGGCACCACCGACCGCGGGTCGTTGAGCGCGATGCCGGCCGACTGGTCCAGGTTGCCGCGATTGAAGAACGTCCCGAACGTATTATACTTGGTGTTCAATACGTTATTAACCAAGCCGTAGATCTGAATGTTTTTCGTCAGGTCGTAGCTGGTGTGCAGGTCGACGCGGGAACGGGCCCCGAGCGTCGGCGCGACATTACCCTCGTCACCGTGGAAGAACTGGCTCGAGGCCCAGATCCAGTCGGCACCGAATTTCCATTCCGGCAGAATGGCATATTCGGCCCCGAGCTTGATCTTGTGCGCCGCCACACCCGGCAGCTTCGAGCCCGGCGTCACGTGCGAGCACGTCACGGTGGCGTCGAACGAGCATGGCGCCGCCCACTCGTTGTTGGCTGACGCGATCTCCAGGGTGTCGCGGAAGGTGGCGTCGGTGAAGTTGTAGCCGAGATAGGCCGTGAAACGCTCGGTGCGGTAATCGACGCCCAGTTCGACGCCCTGGCGCAGCGTCTCTCCAGCGTTGACGAAGTAGCCGCGGCCCGGCTCATAGGGCGAAGCCACCGAGATGATGTCGTCCTGGTTCAAGGTGCGGAAGAAGCCGACATTCCAGCGCAGCTTCGAGCTGCCGGATGTCGACTCGCCCTTGAGGCCGGCTTCAAAAGTGCGCGAGACGACCTGCTTCAGCGGCGGATCGTCGGTCAGGAAGCTTTCGATGAGGCACGGATTGATCGGGTCGGCGCAGGCGAGTTCCGCCGGCGTCGGCGCGCGGTTGGCTTCCGAGTAGCCGCCGTAGACCGACAGCCCGGGGAACAGCTTGTAGGTGGCACCCGCCATCGGGTTGAAGCGCTGGAACGCATGCTCCGACGAAATGTCGGGGAAGTTGCCGGTCAGGTCGGTCAGCGTCAGTCGCGCGAAGTTGTAGCGCCCGCCGACCGTCACCGCGAGGTCGCTGGTGAGGTCGAGCGTATTGGAAAAATAGAGGCCGAGATACTTGTTGTTGGTCAGGATGTTGCGCGGCGTGAAGGCGTCCCCGAGCGTGATGCCGAGACCATCGATGACCAGCTTGTCGCCGATGACGCCGAGCTCGCTCTGGGCCCCGTATTTCACGCGCCCCTGATCATAGCTGGCGCCGACCAGGAACTGATTGCCGAGCCCGAACAGCTTGGACTTCTCGACCGCCTGGACCGAGCCGCCGAACGAATGGGCATCCTGGCGCGTCCGGTCGACGGTGGCCAGGCCATCCTGATGTGGGATCGTGCCCCCCAGCAGATCGACGACGGCGGTGCCGTCCTCGGTGCACAGATCGCCGGCCGTGCCGCCGACGGCACCGCAGTCGACGAACTCGTTGAGGTTGGCATCGACGTGGCGCTGCTTGAAGCGGCGGCCGTAGACGAGGCCGGACAGCTTCAGCGTCGGCGTCACCACCACCGTGCCGTTGGCCGACAGCATGGCGATCTCGTTGCGCGTCGTCTGCGGTGAGGTGAAGGTCAGGCGGCGCGAGATGTCGAGCAACTCGACGGGAGCCGCCGAGGTGACGCCGAAGTCGTTGCGGGCGCCGGTGAAGTTGAGGTGGACCTCGTTGCCGCCGTCCTTGACGCCGATGTCGGCATAGAGACGCCGAATATTGGACGACGCGAAATCGCGGTAGCCGTTGTCGTGGATGCCCTCGGCGGCGATGTAGGCGGCCATGGCGCCGCTGCGCTGGCCGGCCTGGATGGCCACCTGCTTGCGGCCAAACGAGCCCATGCGGGCGTCGACCTCGCCGCCCTGGTAGGTGAAGCCATCCTTCATGCCGAGGCTGATGGCGCCGCCGATGGCGTTCAATCCGAATACCGGGTTGTTGCTCATCACCGTGACGTCGCCGATGGCATTCGAGGGAATGGCGTCGAAGTTGACGATATCGCCGAACGACTCGTTGATGCGCACGCCGTTCTGGTAGACGGCGAGGCCCTGGGCGAAGCCGTTGACGGGCGATGCCTCGAAGCCGCGATACTGAATGTTGTAGTTAAACTCGCTGCCCTGGGCGTCGTTCATGATGATGCCCGGCACGTGCGCCTGAAGGGCGCTCTCCACCGTCGGCTGCGAGGCGCGCGCCAGTTCACCGGCCGTCACGGTCGATACGCCGGCCGGGACCTTCTCGATCGGGATCTCGCTGCCACCGACCGGCGACATCTTCACGTAGCCGGCTTCGACGCTGCCCTCGGGCGCGGACGGCGCAACGGCGATCGGTGCGGCCGGCGGCGCTGGCGACGCTGTGGCCGCGGGCGCAGACGCAACGTTCGGAGATGGCGCGACGGCGACGGGCTTGGGCGCGGCCTTGGGCGCGGCAACCTTCCTCGGCGCGGGGGCGGGGGCAGGATCGGGCTCGGGAGCCACGGCCTGCACCGGCTTCTTGGGCTTGGGCGCCGGTGGGTCCTCGACGACCGGCTTGGGCTTCGGCTTTTCCTGGATCACCTGGACCGGTGGCAGCATGCCGTCGGCCGCGGTCGCGGCAGGTGCCGAGGCGGCCGGAGCCGGAGCCGGCGCGGCGGCGGCGGGGGCCGGCCCGGGAGCGACGGCAGGAGGCGAAGCCACCGCAGGAGTGGTGCCAGGCGCAGCCGCCGCCGGAGGTGGGCTGGCCGGCGCAGCGGCCGGAGCCACCGGTGTCGGCGGAGCGGCCGGAGCCGCCGTTGTCGGCGGAGCGGCCGGGGCCACCGTTGTCGGCGCAGCCGCCGGGGCCGGTGTCGCTCCCGAGCCGGACTGGCCCGCCCCTCCGTTGACGGACTGCGCGCCCACGTTCGCTGCTGCCGCCATGGCCGTCAGCGCCACGGCGCAAGCGGCCGTCCTGGCCCGTTTCTGTCTCACGTCTGCCCCCAAGTTGGCGTTGCGTTGCCGCCGCTCACGCCTCGCGTGACGCGGGCCGCACGGCTCGCCGCTCTCATCAATCGATTTCCCTGCTGCCATGCTGAATGACGCGATTTGCGATCGCGAGGTGAAAGATTCACCGTGCGCCAGCTGGGCTTTTCGCGCCAATGTTGCGGTCCAGGCACACAAGGCTTCGCCTTGCGGCTTGGTTCGGCTGATCTTTTCAGCTGGCGCTCAGAAGATGCCATGGCGTCATCAGGCGACGGTCGGACGTGCCTCGCGGGCTTGTGATGCCGCCAGGGCGCCGGAAGGGGTGGCGCCGGCCGCGGTGGATGGAGTAAAGGCCCGGAGGCGATGGGCGCGACGTTTGCGGGCTTTGGCCATAACGCGCGGAGATCGTTCGATCTCTCGCGCGGCATCGCGTGCCCGGCGGCTGTCTCGCACGCAGGACGCGCCCGAGACAGTCGAGCCGAGGTCAGGGGCGCGCCCAACCGCCGCGGCTGAACAAGTTGGAGGAAGCGACGTGAAGGCTGAACATGCGAGCGCGAGCCCTTGGGGCCCACGCCGGGGGCTGTCTGCGGCGCTGGTGGCGGGCGCGCTCGCCGCCGGCTGGCTGTCGGGAACTTCGCACGCGCGCGCGGAGCCGCCCAAGGTCTCGCTCGAACTCAACAAGCTGGAAGCCAGCGAAAAAGGCTGTCGGGTCTATCTGGTCGTCACCAACGCCGCCGAGGCGGCCTATCCGACTTATCAGCTCGACCTCGTGCTGTTCCAGCCCGACGGCGTCATCGCCAAGCGCCTCGGCATGGACATCGGTCCGGTGAAGCCGTCGAAGCGCAGCCTGAAGCTGTTCGACCTCGATGGCCTGCCCTGCGATCGCATCGGCAGCGTGCTGGTCAACGACGTCCTGGAGTGCAAGGCCGAGGCCGGGCCGCTGCCGCAAGCCGAATGCATGGCCGGGCTGACATTGACTGCCCTCGGAAGCGTCAAGATCAGCAAGTAGTTTCCGAAGTCGAACTCGAGTGTCAAAGGAAAATCGTACCGTGGTTCTTCTGACTGCCGCCGCCGATGCCGGACGCGATTTCACCGTCTATGGGCTGTTCAAGAATGCTGATCCGGTCGTGCAGGCCATCATGTTTGGCCTCGTGCTGTGCTCGGTCGCGTGCTGGGGGCTGATCCTGGAGAAGATGGTGCGCCTGCGCCAGCTGCGCGCCCAGGTCGCCGACCTGGAGACGCGCGCCGCAGCGCCCATCGCCAGCCTCGACGGCGCCGGCAGCCTCGGCAACGCGCTGCGCGCGACGGCGGATGCCGAGTTCAGCGACGGCCTGCACGCCAACGAGGCCCCGGGCGACCTGCGCGACCGTGTCGAGCGCGCCATGCGCGGCAGCATGCGCTCCGAGTTGAAGCGCATCGAGACCGGCCTGCCGTTCCTGGCCACCGTCGGCTCGGCCTCGCCCTTCATCGGCCTGTTCGGCACGGTTTGGGGCATCATGCATTCGTTCACGGCCATCGCGCAGTCGAAGGATACCAGCCTCGCCGTGGTGGCGCCCGGCATCGCGGAAGCGCTGTTCGCAACGGCGCTCGGTCTCGCCGCCGCCATTCCCGCCGTCATCGCCTACAACCAGATCGCCGTTTCGCTCGGGCGTGCCGGTGACCGCATCGGCACCGCCATCCACGCTCTCGCCAAGAGCCTGACGCGGCAGAGCGTCGGCGCCGCTTAAATCCGGTCAGGGCAAGGTTCGAGCGAGGCGCACGCATGGCCATTTCGACCAGCAACAACGGCTCCGGCGACGACGGCGACAGCTATCGCCCGATGGCCGAGATCAACATCACGCCGATGGTCGACGTGATGCTGGTGCTGCTCATCATCTTCATGGTGGCGGCGCCCCTGATGGTGCAGGGCGTGCCCGTCGACCTGCCGAAATCGTCGGCCGCCAAGCTGGAGAGCATCCGCAAGCCCACCATCGTCTCGCTGACCGCCGAGCGGGCGCTGGAAATCCGCGCCGGCGAGATCGTCGAGAGCACTGACCGCGCCCGCCTCGTCTCGCGCCTGATGGCGCTGCGCGGCGACATCGGCAACAGCGTCGTCTACGTGCGCGCCGACCGTAATATCCCCTACGGCGAGGTCATGGAGCTGCTCGGCCGCGTCGGCGAGGCCGGCTATCACCGCGTCTCGCTGCTGTCGCAGCCGCAGCCGTCGCAGGCGGCGGCATCCTCCATGGGCGGGAAATAGCGCCATGGATCGGCTGCGCGTGGCAACATGGCTGCTGTCGGCGCTGCTCCATACCGGGGCGCTCGTCGGCGTGCCGACCATCGTCTCGCCAGTGTCGCTCGACGTCGGCGTGGGCGGCGACGAGTTCCGGCTCGACAAGGCGATCAGCATCGAAGGCGTCGGCCTGTTCGGCCAGGACCGCGAGACGCTTCATGTGGCCGAGGTGGCGCCGCAGGAAAAGGCCGAGGTGGTGCCGCCGGCCGAGCCGCTGAAGCCGCTCGAAAAGCCCGAGGTCATCACCTCCTCCGCGCCCGAGCAGACCCACGTCGTCGAGGCTAAGGAGCCGATCCCCGAGCCGCCCAAGGTCGTGCCGCCCGAGCCGCCCCCGCCGCAACAAGTGGCGGCTCTCGAGGTGCCGGAGCAGCAGGCCGTCTCGATGGAGGCCAGTTCGTCGCGCGCGCAGACCGGCGGCGACGCCAAGCTGCTCGCCATGTATCGCGGCGAGGTGGCCAAGAAGCTGCAAAAGAACAAGGTGCTTCCGAAGACTCGCGCCACCGGCGTGGTCATGGTGCGCTTCACCGTCGACATGACCGGCGAGCTGATCTCGCGCGAGATCGAGAAAAGCTCCGGCTCCAAGGTGCTGGACGATGCCGCCGTGGCGGCGCTCGAGCGTGCGGCACCGTTCCCGCCCTTGCCCGCGGGCGCCAGCTCCAAGCCGGTGGTCATGACGGTGCCCTACGAGTACATCCAGCGCTGACGCGCGGTTGCGGAGTGGGCAACCGAAGCGCCAAGCAAAGACCGCGCGGTTGCAACGTGGGCAACCGAAGCGCCAGGCAAGGAGCCCATGAGCATCCCGATCGTGCCGCTCGTGGTGGCGACCGCGCTGTTCATGGAGAACATGGACAGCACCATCCTGGCCACCGCGCTGCCGACCATCGCCCGTGACATCGGCGTCGACCCGATCGCGCTGAAGCTCGCCGTCACCAGCTATCTCGTCGGCCTCGCCGTGCTGGTGCCGGTGAGCGGCTGGCTCGCCGACCGGCTGGGCGCGCGCACCACCTTCCGCACCGCGCTCGCCGTGTTCATGGCCGCCTCCATCGGCTGCGCCTTCTCGCGCTCCATCGAGGGCTTCGCCGCCTGGCGCTTCGTGCAGGGCATGGGCGGCGCCATGATGGTCCCCGTCGGCCGCCTCGTCATCCTGCGCACCATCCCCAAGGCAGAGCTGGTGCGGGCGCTGGCCTTCCTCACCGTGCCTTCTCTCATCGGCCCGCTGATCGGCCCACCGCTCGGCGGCCTCATCGTCACCGTCACCGACTGGCGCTGGATCTTTCTCGTCAACATCCCCATCGGCGTGCTCGGCATCGTGCTGGCTTCGATCTATTTCACCGACGAGCGCCAGCCGCCCCAGCCGCTCGACTGGACGGGCTTCGCGCTCTCGGCGCTGGGGCTCTCCGGGCTGATCCTCGGCACGGCCGTGGCCGGGCGACACATTGCGCCGACCTGGGTCGCGATGGTCGCGCTCATCACCGGCACCGTCTGTTGCGCGCTGTATGTCCGCCATGCCCGGCGCACACCGCGCCCCCTGCTCGACCTCGCGCTGTTCCAGGTCCCGACCTTCGATGCCGGCGTGGTCGGCGGCACGCTGTTCCGCATCGGCACGGGAGCCAGTGCCTTCCTGATGCCGCTCATGTTGCAGCTCGGCCTCGGCATCGATCCGTTGCGTTCGGGCCTCATCACGCTGGCCGGCGCCCTCGGCGCGCTGGTCATGAAAACCATGGCGCCCGCGATCCTGAAGGCAGCCGGCTTCCGGTCCGTGCTGCTGGTCAACACGCTCATTGCCTCGGTGGCCCTGGCTGCCGCCGCGCTGATCGGCACCGGCACGCCGCAACTCGCCATCTGCTCGCTGCTGCTCGTCACCGGCCTGTCGCGCTCGCTGCAATTCACCAGCCTGCACGCGATTTCGTAT
>WBZS01001402.1_pt1 | contig 19367 bp, 14 predicted proteins | sample 5204201 | NCBI WGS metagenome assembly WBZS01 (sample SAMN12344357, study PRJNA552823) | activated sludge metagenome | biome: Activated sludge suspended growth; feature: Nitrification reactor; material: Wastewater; isolation source: activated sludge from nitrification reactor of wastewater...
ATCGGTAAGAATCCCTTCACGAGTTACTTGGCGGTTTCTCGAAAGCTATCCCCGGTGACCCATCACCACGCCCCACGACACAGCACGGGTCCCCCGGGATTCCCACCACGCTAGGGGACTCACCCCGTAACGTCCGCGTCGGGGCTGAGGGAACTGGGTGGAGGCTGGTGTGGGGTCGCGGCGGACCACTCGCGGCGGACCACGGACGAGGGACCACTGACGAGGGACCACTGACGAGGGACCACTGACGAGGGACCACTGACGAGGGACCACTGAAGACGGCGGACTCACCGGACATCAGGCATGCGAAAGGGCGGGGCTTCAAGACCCCGCCCCGCCTCGCGTTATCAGTTCGCGTGCTGGTTCGTCACTGCAATGGCGACGTTGTGGCCGCCGAAACCGAACGAGTTGTTCAGCGCCGCGAGATCACCCGCGGGCAGTGGCCGGGCGGTCGTGGCGATGTCGATGCCGAGGCCAGGCTCGGGATTCTCGAGGTTGATGGTCGGCGGAACGACCCGGTGGTACAGCGCCAACACCGCGGCGATAGTCTCGATCGCGCCGGCAGCACCCAGCAGGTGACCCAGCATCGACTTGGTGCCGGTGACGATAGCCCGCGTGTCGTCCCCCAGTGCTGCCCGGATCGACTGCGCCTCCGTGATGTCCCCCTGAGGGGTGGAAGTGGCATGGGCGTTGACATGGACGATGTCGGCCGCCGTAAGTCCGGCGGCGAGCATCGCACGGACCATGGCCTTCGACTGCCCCAGACCGGACGGGTCAGGCTGGACGAGGTCGTGCCCGTCAGCGCTGATTCCGGCGCCCGCAGCCGTCCCGTAGATGCGGGCGCCGCGAGCCTGTGCGTGGGACAGCGTCTCCAGCACCAACATGGCCGCGCCCTCGCCCAGGACGAACCCGTCACGATCGACGTCCCAGGGACGCGAGGCCCGCTCAGGCTCGTCATTGCGCTTGCTCAGCGCCTGCATCTGACCGAAGGCCGCCAGTGGCAGTGCGTGGATCGCAGCCTCAGTGCCTCCCACGAGGACGACATCAGCGCGGCCGAGTCGGAGGATGTCGATGCCCATGCTGATCGCCTCGTTGCTCGACGCGCACGCCGACACCGGGGTGTGGATACCGGCGGTCGCACCCACCGACAGGCCGACGTTCGCCGCCGGTGCGTTGGCCATCAGCATCGGGATCGTATAGGGGCTCACACGGCGCACGCCCTTGGTCTTCTGGGCATCCCAGTTGGCCAGCAGAGTGTGGATGCCTCCGATGCCCGTCCCCACCACCACGGCGAGACGATCACCGTCGACGGCACGCTCCTCGCCTTCCCCGAAACCGGCGTCCTGCCAAGCCTCGGCGGCTGCGACGAGCGCCAGTTGGGTCGTGCGGTCAAGGCGCCGGGCCTTGACGCGGTCGAGCTTGGTGGCCGGGTCCACGACGGCCGCCGCAGCGATGTGGACAGGCAAGGCCGCAGCCCAGTCGTCCTCAAGAAGGCGAACGCCGGATTTGCCGGCGAGCAGCGCCTCCCAGGTACTCGGGACGTCGCCGCCCAGAGGGGTGCTCGCACCGAGTCCGGTGATGACGATGTCGTTGCTCATGTGATTTTCGGCTCCAACCAGTGAAATGCAGGGTGGTGGCGCGGGCGGATCGTCGCTCCGCCCGCGGCAGGGGTGATCAGGCCAATGCCTGCTCGATGTAGGCGACGGCATCGCCGACGGTCTTCAGGTTCTTTGCTTCGTCGTCGGCGATCTGGACGCCGAACTTCTCTTCGATGCCGACGATGATCTCCACCATGGCGAGCGAGTCGACGTCGAGGTCGTCAACGAAGGACTTATCGGGCTGGACATCTTCGACCGGCGTGCCGGCGACGTCGTTGACCAGTTCAGCGAGGGCGGTCAGGATCTCTTCAGAGGTTGCCATTTCTATCTCCTTGTTTGGGGTTCGAGTTGGGATCTACCCGGTGGGACCGGGAATCTAGGGGAGGACCACTACCTGGCCCGCGTACACGAGGCCGGCGCCGAAGCCGATGATGAGCGCGGTGTCACCGCTCTTGGCTTCGCCGGATGCGAGCATGTCGGCCATCGCGATCGGTACGGAGGCGGCGGAGTTGTTGCCGTAGTGCTTGATGGTGCGCGCCACCTTGACGTGGGCGGGCAACTTCATGTGCCGCAGCATCGCATTGGTGATGCGGTCGTTGGCCTGGTGGGGGATGAACACGTCCAGATCCTCGGCGCTGAGGCCGGACTCGCTCAGGATCTGCTTGGCGGCATCGGCAACGAAACTCGTCGCCCACCGGAACACCGCCTGGCCGTTCATTTGGAGGTAGGGGTGCTGGTGGGTGGCGACGGCTTCCTCCCAGTCGGTGGTCTGGACGATGACCGGCGCGTTCTCGCCGTCCGACCCCCACACGACGGGGGAGATGCCGTTGGTCTCGCTCGGCCCGACCACCACGGCGCCCGCGCCGTCGGAGAACAGGAAGGCGGTCGTCCGGTCGCTGAGATCGGTCAGCTTCGACAGGGTCTCGCCGCCGACGACCAGGACGTTCGTCGCGGACCCAGCGCGCACCAGTGCCTCGGCCTGGGCGACCGCGTAGCAGAATCCCGCGCAGGCGGCCGAGATGTCGTAGGCGGCGGCACCGGTGGCCCCGATCTCGTAGGCCACGATGGCGGCGAGGCTGGGGGTCTGATGAAAGTAGGAGACGGTGCTCACGATGACCGCGTCGATGTCCGCCGGGGCAACGCGGGAGTTGGCCATGGCAGCCCGGGCGGCGGTGACGGACAGCGTTTGGATGTCCTCGCCCTCACCGATCCAGCGCCGTTCGACGATGCCGGTGCGCTGCTGAATCCACTCGTCCGACGACTCGATGTAGGTGCACATCTCGGCGTTGTCGACGACGCGGCTGGGCAACGCTTTACCGACCCCGAGGATGCGGGCGAACGGTGCGCCCGTGCTGGCAAGGAGGCTCATGCTGCGGCTCCAGAGTGGTTGCTGATGAATTCTCGGGCGTCCCGCAGTTGCTCGGGATTGTTGAGATTGAACAGTTCAACGCCCTTGAGGTTGCGCTTCGCGATGCCGGTCAGAGTGCCCGCCGGGGCGAGTTCGAGCAGACCGGTGATGCCGTGCTCGGACATCGTCTGCATGCACAGATCCCAGCGGACGGGGTTTGCTACCTGTTTCACGAGCCGGGTCAGGAACTCGGCGCCTGTGGTGACCACCGCACCGTCGGTATTGCTGAGGAGGCCGGTCCGAGGATTCTGCGGGGTGATGTCGGCTGCGACACGTTCGAGGTGATCGATCGCAGGCTCCATGTGAACTGTGTGGAAGGCGCCGGCCACGCTCAGTGGGAACAGGCGCACCTTGGCCGGGGGGTCAGCCGCGAACGCAGCTAGTTGCTCCACCGTACCGGCGGCCACGATCTGACCGGAGCCGTTGTTGTTGGCGGGCGTGAGGCCGGCCGCGGCGATGGCTGCGAGCACCTCATCCCGGTCACCTCCGACGCAGGCGGTCATGGATGTGGGGCGCACCGCGCTGGCGGCTGCCATCTGGCGGCCCCGTTCGCGGACGAGCGCCATGGCTTCCTCGGGAGTGAGGACGCCCGTGAGGGCGGCGGCGGTGATCTCACCGACGCTGTGACCAGCCACGATGCCCGCCTTCGCGACGAGGTCGTCGCCGGGGAACAGCGCTGCGGCCGTGATCAAGCCGGCGGCGACCAGCAGTGGCTGGGCGATCGAGGTGTCGCGGATCGTGTCCGCGTCCGCCTCGGTGCCGAAGTGCGCCAGATCAAGTTCGGTGACCGCGCTGAGGCGCGCCAGATACTCGGCGGTCTGCGGTTCGGCCAGCCACGGAGCGAGGAATCCGGGCGTTTGGGCTCCTTGGCCAGGAGCGACGATTACCAACACAGCTTCATTCTTTCGTCCCTCATTGCCGGACGAGGGGTCGTCGCCACCAATGTCTGTGGCGGCCCGTTTGTAGGAACCCTACAAATCCGGGGTCAGACGCGGTGCAGCAGCATCAGGGGTCAGGCGCGGCGCATCAGCCGCCCGAGCACCAGCGCAAGCCGCAGCACGAACCCGTCACGGGGGTCGCCGGCCGCGTACGTCGTGATCTCTTGCACCCGGCGCAACCGGTAGCGCACGGTGTTCGGGTGGACGAACAGAGCCCTAGCGGTGCCCTCGATCGAGCCGCCGTGTTCGAAGAACTGTTCGAGGGTTTGAAGCAGGTCCTCCGCGTTCGCGATGCGTTCGTAGATGTCACGGGCCAGGTGCCGGCGAGCATGGCCGTCGCCGGCGAGGGCGCGTTCGGGCAGCAGATCGGTCGCGCTCACCGGACGCGGCGCAGCGGGCCAGGCGGCACAGGAGCGGAGCCCGGACGCAGCCGACCGTGCCGAGACCGGGGCGTCCACCAATGTTGTGACCACGGGACCCACGACAATGGGGCCGCTGTCGAAATGTCCCGCGAAGCGTGCCACCAACCCGATCGCGTCTGATTCATTTTCCAGCGCGCACCCGATCACCAGCACGAGTCGCTCGCCCTGGATCGCCCCGAGCACGCTGACGCCGAGGGCCTCGGCGAGCTTGTGGACTTCGGTGAGCGAGGCGTGATGGGGGGCGCCTCCCATCGCGACGAGGATGTGGTCGGGTGACTGCCAGCCAAGAGTCGACGCCCGCGACACGAGCGACTCGTCGGCTTCTCCGCGGACGACGGCGTCCACCACGAGTGCCTCGAGCCGGTCGTCCCAGGAGCCGCGAACCTCGGCGGCGCGCGCGTACACCTCGGCGGCGGCGAACGCGACCTCGCGGCTGTAACGAATGATGGCGTCCCGTAGCGCCGCCCGGTCGGCCTTGGGCACCACCTGCTCGATTTGGCTCTCTACCGTGTCAACTGTCGTTCGAACCAGAGCCACGGCCTGGTGCAGCGAGATGCGGCGCATGAGGCTGCGCGGGGCGACATCGAAGATCGCTCCTGTCGGACCCTGCTCGCCGGCGGAGAACCAGGTGACGAACCCGTCGATGCCCGCGCCGGCCAACAGCGTGATCCATGAGCGATGCTCCGCGTCGAGTTCGCCGAACCACGGGTGCAGGGCCGAGATCTCCGCCATCGCGGCGGTGTTCATCACAGAGGTCACCGAGGACAGCCGCTTGGCGATCGCCGCGCGCGTCCTGGGACTGATCCGGCCACCGGGCACGATTCTCCTCTCCGCGGATTCAGCCTAGTGTCACAGCTGTGACCGACAGGCTGGATCCGGCGACCGCTCTCCGCGAGATCGCTTACCTTCTGGACCGGTCCCGGGCCGACACCTACCGGGTCAAGGCCTATCGCCGCGCCGCCGACGCCCTGACGGCTCTCGACCCACAGGAGTTCGCGGTCCATCAGCGCGAGGACACCTGGACGAAGGTGCAAGGGCTCGGCCCGAGCACCGCCGCCGTCGTCCGGGAGGCTCTGGCTGGGGACATCCCGGCAGCCCTTGCGAGGCTGCGCGCTGCCAAGGCCCCTCTCACCGTGGGTGGACACGCCTTGTGGGATGCCCTTCGAGGTGACCTGCACACCCACACGACCTGGTCCGACGGGGGTGCGTCGCTCGAAGAGATGGTGCTGGCCGAGATTGCACTCGGACGTGAGTACCTCGCCGTCACTGACCACTCACCGCGGCTACGGATTGCCCGCGGGCTGTCCGCGGAGCGGCTCGCGGACCAGATGCAGGCCATCGCGGATCTCAATGGCGTCGTGGGGGACTTCCGGGTGCTGACCGGTATCGAGGTCGACATCCTGGACGACGGGACGCTGGACCAGTCACCGCAGATGCTTTCCCGGCTGGATCTGGTCGTTTCCAGTGTTCACTCCAAGTTGCAGATGGACAGGGAGTCCATGACGCACCGCATGGTGGCGGCGATCGCGAACCCGCTGACCGACGTCCTGGGTCACTGCACCGGTCGGCTCATCTCGGGGGAGCGGGGGCTCCGCGGCCAGTCGGTGTTCGACGCGGAGGTGGTGTTCGAGGCCTGCCGCCAGTTCGGGGTGGCCGTCGAGATCAACTCCCGTCCCGAACGAACCGACCCGCCGGACGAACTGTTGGCGCTCGCCGTCGAAGTGGGGTGCCTGTTCGCGATCAACACCGACGCCCACGCCCCCGGACAACTGGAGTTCGGGTGGTACGGCTGCGAGCGTGCCGAAAGTCAGGGGATCGCCTCCTCTCGGATCGTCAACACCTGGCCTGTCGCAGACCTCCTCGAGTGGACGGCCGGGGGAGGCTGACGCGGCTAGTGTCCGCCACCTGTGCGCGGACTGGTGATTACCCGATCGAATGCGGGAAGATAGAGCGCCGGGCGCACTGACCGGTCGGGCGCTGTGCCCACGAAGCACAAGGAAAGGACGACAAGTGGCAGGTCGAGACTCGGCAGGACCGATCCTGAACGGGCTGCCCACCAACCTTCCTGACATCGATCCGGGCGAGACCCGGGAGTGGCTGGAGTCGCTGGACGGCATGATCGACGGCGGCGGCAGAAACCGCGCCCGCTACGTCATGTTGAAGTTGCTCGAACGCGCACGCGAACGCCATCTCGGTGTGCCGTCGCTGACGGCCACTGACCATGTCAACACGATCCCGCCGGAGCAAGAGCCCTGGTACCCGGGCGACGTCGACCTCGAACGCAAGTTCCGGCGGTTGCTGCGCTGGAACGCCGCCATGATGGTGCACCGCGCCCAGCGACCCGGCCTCGGCGTCGGAGGCCACATCTCGACCTACGCGTCCTCGGCGACGCTGTACGAGGTCGGTTTCAACCACTTCTTCCGCGGCAAGGACCACCCCGGTGGCGGTGATCAGATCTTCTTCCAGGGGCACGCGTCCCCCGGCATGTATGCCCGGGCGTTCCTCGAGGGACGTCTGGAGGAAGCCGATCTCGACGGCTTCCGGCAGGAGCACTCGCACGTCGTGGACGGCAAGGTGCGTTCGCTGCCGTCCTACCCCCACCCGCGGCAGATGCCGGACTTCTGGGAGTTCCCGACGGTGTCGATGGGCCTGGGCCCGCTCAATGCCATCTACCAGGCGCAGTTCAACAAGTACCTGCACAACCGCGGCATCAAGGACACGTCCGGCCAGCGCGTGTGGGCGTTCCTGGGTGACGGGGAGATGGACGAGGTCGAGTCTCGCGGTGCCCTGCAACTGGCGGCTTACGAGGAACTCGACAACCTCACCTTCGTCGTCAACTGCAACCTGCAGCGGCTCGACGGCCCGGTGCGCGGCAACGGCAAGATCATGCACGAACTCGAAAGCTTCTTCCGCGGCGCGGGGTGGAACGTCATCAAGGTCGTGTGGGGACGCGGCTGGGATCCGCTTCTCGGAGCCGACCGCGACGGCGCCCTCGTCAACGTGATGAACTCCACGGTCGACGGCGACTACCAGACCTTCAAGGCCAACGACGGCAAGTACGTTCGTGACCACTTCTTCGGGCGCGACCCCCGCACCGCGAAGATGGTCGAGGACTGGAGCGACGAGCGGATCTGGAAGCTCACTCGTGGCGGGCACGACTATCACAAGGTGCACGCCGCGTACAAGGCTGCGAGCGAGTTCGCCGGCGCTCCGACCGTGATCCTCGCGCACACCATCAAGGGCTACTTCCTCGGGAGTCACTTCGCCGGCCGCAACGCGACGCACCAGATGAAGAAGATGGCCCTGGACGACCTGAAGGCGTTCCGGGACCGGCTCGACATGCCGATCACCGACGAGGTGCTCGAGTCCGACCCGTACCTGCCGCCGTACTACAACCCCGGTCCTAACGACGAGCGCATCCAGTACGTCATGGACCTGCGGCGTCAACTCGGCGGTCCGGTGCCCCAGCGCCGCACCAAGGTCGCGCCGATCAAACTGCCCGACGACACTGCGTACGCGAGTGTCAAGAAGGGCTCCGGCAACCAGCCGATCGCCACCACGATGGCATGGGTGCGGCTGCTGAAGGACCTCATGCGTGACAAGGACTTCGCCCCGCACGTCGTCCCGATCATCCCGGACGAGGCACGCACCTTCGGCATGGACTCGTTCTTCCCGACCATCAAGATCTATTCGCCGCACGGCCAGAACTACACGCCGGTGGATCATGAACTGATGCTGGCCTACCGCGAGGCGCGTACCGGGCAGATCATTCATCCCGGAATCAACGAGGCCGGGTCGGTGGCGTCCTTCACGGCTGTCGGTTCGTCGTACGCCACCCACGGCATTCCCATGGTGCCCATCTACGTGTTCTATTCGATGTTCGGCTTCCAGCGCACGGGCGACGGGCTGTGGGCGGCGGGCGACCAACTGACGCGAGGCTTCCTCATCGGAGCCACCGCCGGCCGGACCACGCTCACGGGTGAAGGCACCCAGCACATGGACGGGCACAGCCACGTCCTGGCTGCGACCAACCCGGCCGTGGTCGCCTACGATCCCGCCTACGCCTACGAGATCGCTTACATCATGCAGGACGGTTTGCGGCGGATGTACGGCGAGAACCCCGAAGACGTCATGTACTACCTGACGGTGTACAACGAGCCGCAGGTGCAGCCGGCGGAGCCGGAGAACGTGGACGTCGAGGGCATCCTCAAGGGCATCTACCTGCTGAAGGAGGGCGACTTCGAAGGCGTCGGGCCTGACGCGCGGCGGGCGCAACTGTTGGCGTCCGGCGTGGGCGTCGCGTGGGCGCTCGAGGCGCAGGAGTTGCTGAAGAAGGACTTCGGTGTCGTCGCGGACGTCTGGAGCGTCACCTCGTGGAACGAGTTGCGGCGCGAGGCGCTGGAGTGTGACAAGCAGGAGTTCCTGTACCCGGATCAGCCCAAGCGGGTTCCGTTCATCACCAAGCAGTTGCAGGATCGTCCGGGGCCGGTGGTGGCCGTGTCCGACTACATGCGTCTCGTCCAGGACCAGATCGCGCAGTGGGTGCCCGGTGATTTCATGTCGCTCGGGGCCGACGGTTTCGGGTTCTCCGACACGCGGGCGGCCGCTCGCCGGTACCTGCACATCGACGGACCGTCCATCGTCGTCCGGACGTTGCAGATGCTCGCCAAGCAGGGGCATCTCGACGCAAGTTACCCGGCGCGGGCGGCCGAGATGTACCGAATTCACGACGTCACCGCCGGCGCCAGCGGAGCGGTGGGTGGCGACGCCTGACGAGTAAGTGGCCCTGGGCGGCAGGTTCGGTCGTGCGACTGTCCTGCCGTCACGGGTTCCGTGGGCAGAAGTTGTCTGGCAGGCTTTGGTCAAGGATCAGCGTACTAACGGAGGGTAGGAGTGACCACGAGGGCTAGGCCGGGGGTGAGTACAACCCCGGCAGGCACCATGTTGGGATTGACCAGCGGCATGTCAGTGCAGGAACTTGGCTGGGACGAGGACGTTGACGAGGCTGTCCGGGATCAGATCATGGACCACATCGAGTCGGACTTCGTCTATGACGCGGTCGAGGCTGTGGACGTGGTCCTGTTGTGGTGGCGTGACGACGACGGTGACTTGGTCGATGGCTTGATGGATTCACTGAAGGATCTGTCCGCGAGCGGGTGGATCTGCCTGCTGACACCCAAGGTCGGCAAGCCGGGCTTCGTAGACCCGGCCGATATCAGTGAAGGCGCCATTGCGGCCGGTCTGTCGCTCACGGGAGCGGCGCGAGTCTCGTCCGTCTGGCAGGCACACAAGTTGGTCCGGCCGAAGGCCGCACGGCGCTGACCCACACCGGCCGCTCGCGGTCCGGTTCTGCGCAGGGCATCGACACCTGCAACAATGGTCAGTCGGCGGTTTCGGCCGTCCCCGGGGCGCATAGCTCAGTTGGTTAGAGCACCTGCCTTACAAGCAGGGAGTCGGCGGTTCAAGTCCGTCTGTGCCCACCCAGATCGATCACGCTCAGAGCCCTTGCCAGCAAGGAAAGTAGTTCACCGAGAGTCGCTCCCGGATCCCTCTTGAAACGGTCCGTTTCGGCCACCTCTCACAAAACCTCTCACAACGGGGCGACTTGGGGCAGTCCGGAGGGGATTCTGCACGCGGGCAACTCGCCGGGGACTGGCATCACGGAGCGGGGTGTCGGTGGTCTCTGAGAGACTGCGAAGGTGAGCTTGATGAGCAAAGAGGCCGAGCGGGCAGAACTTCACAAGACGATCTGGCGTATCGCCAACGACCTGCGAGGCAGCGTAGACGGGTGGGACTTCAAGAGCTACGTGCTGGGCATCCTGTTCTACCGGTTCATCTCCGAGAACCTGACCGCCTACCTCAACGAGCAGGAACGCCAAGCTGGTAACCCCGACTTCGACTACGCCCAACTCAGCGCCGAGGAAGCCGCCTACGGCATGGCCGAGACGGTCAACGAGAAGGGGTTCTTCATCTTCCCGGCCGACCTGTTCGCCAACGTCCGCGCCCGCGCCCGCCACGATGCGAACCTGAACGAGACCCTCGGCCGGGTGTTCACCAACATCGAGGCGTCCGCGAAGGGGGCAGCCAGCGAGGACGACTTCAAGGGCCTGTTCGACGACCTCGACGTGAACAGCAACAGGCTCGGCCCGACCGTCGCCCGACGCAACGAACGGCTCGTCAAGCTCCTGGACGCCGTGGGTGACCTCAACCTGGGCACCTACACCGACCACACCATCGACGCCTTCGGCGACGCCTACGAGTACCTGATGCAGATGTACGCCTCCAGCGCAGGCAAGTCGGGTGGGGAGTACTACACGCCGCAGGAGGTGTCCGAGCTGCTGGCCCGCATCACGGTGGTCGGCAAGACCGAGGTGAACAAGGTCTACGACCCGGCCTGCGGTTCGGGGTCGCTGCTGCTGAAGTTCGCCAAGGTCCTCGGCAAGGACAAGGTCCGCCAAGGGTTCTTCGGTCAGGAGATCAACCTGACCACCTACAACCTGTGCCGGATCAACATGTTCCTGCACGACATCAACTACGAGCAGTTCGACATCGCCCACGGCGACACCCTCACCGACCCCGCCCACTGGGACGACGAACCGTTCGAGGCGATCGTGTCCAACCCGCCCTACTCCATCAAGTGGGACGGCGACGCCAACCCGCTGCTGATCAACGACCCTCGATTCGCCCCCGCCGGGGTGCTCGCGCCGAAGAGCAAGGCCGACCTAGCGTTCACGATGCACATGCTGTCCTGGCTGGCGGTCAACGGCACCGCGGCGATCGTCGAGTTCCCCGGGGTCCTGTATCGGGGTGGGGCGGAGCAGAAGATCCGCAAGTACCTGATCGACAACAACTACGTGGATGCCGTCATCCAACTGCCGCCGGACCTGTTCTTCGGCACCACCATCGCAACCTGCATCGTCGTGCTCAAGAAGTCCAAACGCGACAACGCCGTACTGTTCATCGACGCCTCGGGCGAGTTCGTCCGCCAAGGCAACAAGAACAAGCTCACCGACGCCAACCAGGCCACGATCCTGGACGTGTACACCCAGCGGGCGGACGCCGACCACATCGTCCGGCTCGTCGGCAACGCCGACATCGCCGTCAACGGCTACAACATCGCCGTCACGTCATACGTCGAAGCCAAAGACACCAGGGTGGCCACCGATATCACCGCCCTCAACGCCGAGATCGCCCGCATCGTCGCCCGCCAACAAGAACTCCGCGAACAGATCGACGCCATCGTCGCCGACCTCGAAGGGTCGGACGCGTGAGCCGCATCGACGACCTCATCGCCCAGCATTGCCCAGACGGCGTCTATTCAAGGCGGCTCAAGGAAGTTGCACGCATTCGCAATGGCAGAGACTACAAGGGCTTCAATGTGGGTAACGTCCCGGTTTACGGAACTGGCGGTGTCATGACTTTCATCGATACTTCTGTCTACGATCGTCCATCTGTACTAATCCCCCGCAAGGGATCGCTCAACAAGCTCTACTTCGTCGATCAGCCGTTCTGGACTGTCGACACCATCTTCTACACCGAGATTTTCGACCACATGCTGCCGAAGTTCTTCTTCTACTTCCTGCAAACACAGCATCTTGAGGACCTCAACCAGGCGGGTGGTGTGCCCAGCCTGACGCAGTCCGTTCTCAACGAGCTCACGATCCCGGTGCCGCCGCTGGAGGTGCAGCGGGAGATCGTGCGGATCTTGGACACGTTCACGGCGCTGGAAGCGGAGCTGGAAGCGGAGCTGGAAGCGCGGACACAGCAGTACGGCCACTACCGTGACACCCTTCTTACATGCCAGGACGGGTCCCGAGTCCTCTTGGGGGATCTAGGCGTCTTCATTCGTGGTCGCCGTTTCACTTGGAGCGACGTAGTCGACGAAGGCACCCCGGCGATCCACTACAGCGAGATCTACACCACGTACGGTGTCTCCACCGCAAAGGCGACCATTCGCGTCCGATCAGAACTCGCACCGCAACTCCGATTCGCTGCCCCAGGAGACGTTGTGATCGCGGCCGTGGGCGAGACAGTGGAAGATTTAGCGAAGGCCGTCGCCTGGATGGGCGATGAGCCCGTCGCTATCCACGATGACACGTTCCTCTTCCGCAGTGAGCTCAACCCGAAGTATGTGTCGTACTGCCTTCAGACCGCAGACTTTCACCGCCAGAAAGACCGACACGTGGCGCGTTCGAAGGTCAAGCGAATCTCAAGCGACGGCCTCGCTCAGGTCGCGATTCCTGTCCTGCCAATGGATGAGCAGGAGCGCATCGTCGCGACTCTCGACACTTTCGGCGCGTTGGTGAATGACTTGTCGGTCGGCCTTCCCGCGGAGCTGGCGGCTAGACGTAGGCAGTACGAGCACTACCGGGACCGGCTGTTGACGTTCAAGGAGTTGGGGGCATGAACCGGGGCAAGCACATCGAGCTTTTCTTGGTGGAGGGTGTTCCGGGTGGCATCACTACTGCTGAGATCGCAGGATGGACCGGGCATGTCTTGACCGGGCCGCGTTCCGAACTCGCCGATCTGCTCGCCAGGCCCGAAGCGAAGCGAAACGGCGCCTACCTGTTGTTGGGCGAGGACAGCGAGGCCATCGGTGGTGTGCGCTGCTATGTCGGTCGCACGGAGAATCTTGAGCGTCGCTTCGCAGACCATGTGCGCGGCAAGCGTTTCTGGGACCGGGCCGTTCTGATCTCAGCCAAGGACCACGCGTTCACCGAGGGGCATTGGGGGTACTTGGAGGCACGGCTGGTCGAACTGGCGAGCCAGGCGCAGCGGGTCTCCTTGGAGAACGGCAACACCCCGCAGGGCCGGAGACTGTCGGGGGCTCAGGCTTCGGACATGGAGGCTTTCATCGAGCACCTCCAGATCGTCCTTCCCGTGCTCGGTATCAATGCGATCCGCACGCGACTGGCCGTCGCATCACCGGAGGGGGCCGACGTGTCGCCGGTCTTCACGTTGACCACCAAGGCCGGTGTCGACGCGCGGGCCCAGGTGATCGGGGACGAGTTCACCATGCTTGAGGGTTCGGTGGTCGTCGGCACCTGGGCCGGGACGGGTAGCGCGGAGAGCACTCGTCGGGCCTATGCGTCGTATCGTGCGGCGCACGAGAAGCTCATCGCCGATGGCGCTATAGAGGTGACGGGTGACCTGGGTCGCCTGACGCGGGATGTCCCCTTCACCTCACCGTCGACCGCAGGCGCCATCGCGGTTGGCAGGTCCTGCAATGGGCGCCGCGAGTGGGTGTGGACGGGGGGCATGTACGAGGCCTGGGAGAACCGGGGACTCGCCAAATGACCAGCCGCAAAGCGGTGGGATACGAGCCGATCGCCATCAGTGCCGAGTCGACGGTGGTGGCGGAGTTCGTCCCTGACCCGGCCAAACAGGGAGGCTACCAGTCGGAGGCCGACCTGGAGCGCACCTTCATCAGCCTGTTGGAGGAGCAGGCGTATGAGTATCTGCTGGTGCGCTCGGAGGCTGGGTTGGTGGCGAACCTGCGGGTCCAGTTGGAGGCGTTGAACAAGGTCAGGTTCACCGAGGGGGAGTGGCAGCGGTTCTTCACCCAGCAGATCGCGTCGGCGAACGAGGGGATCGTGGAGAAGACCGCCAAGATCCAGGCCGACCACGTGCAGGTGTTGAAGCGGGACGACGGGTCGTTCAAGAACATCTACCTGCTGGACAAGACGCACATCCACAACAACCGGCTCCAGGTGATCAACCAGTACGAGGTGCCCGCCACGCAGACCGGCGCAGACGGCGTCCGGTCGGGGGGTGGGGCACATGCGAACCGGTACGACGTGACGGTGCTGGTGAACGGGTTGCCGTTGGTGCATGTGGAGTTGAAGCGGCGGGGGGTGGACATTCGGGAGGCGTTCAACCAGATCAACCGGTATGCCCGGGACAGTTTCTGGGCCGATTCGGGCCTGTTCGAGTACGTGCAGTTGTTCGTGATCAGCAACGGGACGTTGACGAAGTACTACTCCAACACGGTCCGCGACCAGCACCTGTCCGAGGCGTCCGGGAAGCGGAGCCGCCGGAAGACCTCCAACAGTTTCGAGTTCACGAGTTGGTGGGCCGACGCTGCCAACCGGCCGATCACCGATCTGGTCGGGTTCACGAAGACGTTCTTCGCCAAGCACACTCTGTTGAACATCCTGACCCGGTATTGCGTGTTCGACGCCGACCGCAAGCTGCTGGTCATGCGCCCCTACCAGATCGCAGCCACCGAACAGATCCTGCGCCGCATCGAAACCTCCACGAACGCCAAACGGCTGGGCACGATCGCTGCGGGCGGGTATGTGTGGCACACGACCGGGTCGGGTAAGACGCTGACGAGCTTCAAGGCCGCCCAGTTGGCGACGAAGCTGCCCAGCATCGACAAGGTGCTGTTCGTGGTGGACCGCAAGGATCTGGACTACCAGACGATGCGCGAATACGAACGCTTCGAGAAGGGCGCGGCGAACTCGAACACGTCCACGCGGGTGCTGAAGCGGCAGTTGGAGGACCCAGCTGCTCGGATCATCATCACCACGATCCAGAAGCTGGCCCGCTTCGTCGACCAGAACGCAAAGCATCAGATCTTCGCCGGGCACGTGGTGATCATCTTCGACGAGTGCCACCGCTCCCAGTTCGGCGACATGCACACCAAGATCACCAAGGCGTTCAAGACCTACCACCTGTTCGGGTTCACCGGCACCCCGATCTTCGCCGTGAACGCCGGCGGTGGAGCCCTGGGCTTGCGGACGACCGAGCAGGCGTTCGGGGACCGGCTGCACACGTACACGATCGTGGACGCCATCCGGGACGCGAACGTGTTGCCGTTCCGGATCGACTACATCAACACGATCAAGACCTCGGATGCGATTGTCGACAAGCAGGTATCGGCCATTGACACCGAGAAGGCGCTCCTTGCCCCCGAACGGATCAGCCAGGTGGTGGCCTACGTCCGGGAGCATTTCGACCAGAAGACCAAACGCAACAGCACCTACACGTTGGCCGGTAAGCGGCTGGCGGGGTTCAACTCGCTGTTCGCGACGGCGTCCATCGACGCGGCGAAGCGGTACTACAACGCGTTCACCTACCGGCAGAACGAGTTGCCTCCTGATCAGCGGCTGAAGGTGGGGCTGATCTACAGTTACGCCGCCAATGAGGCCGAACCCGACGGGCTGCTGGGCGAGGAGGAGTTCGAGACTCACGGCCTGGACCAGAGCTCGCGGGAGTTCCTGGAGGACGCGATCCAGGACTACAACGACTTGTTCGGCACCAGCTTTGACACTTCCGCGGAGCGGTTCGGCAACTACTACAAGGACTTATCGATGCGGTTGAAGAACCGCCAGCTCGATGTGGTGATCGTGGTGAACATGTTCCTCACCGGTTTCGACGCCACCACGCTGAACACCTTGTGGGTGGACAAGAATCTGCGCGCTCACGGGTTGATCCAGGCGTTCTCGCGGACGAACCGGATCCTGAACTCGGTCAAGACGTACGGAAACATCGTCAGCTTCCGCGACCTGGAGGACGAGACCAACGAGGCCTTGGCGCTGTTCGGCAACGCCGACGCCAAGGGTGTGGTGCTGCTGCGGCCCTACGGGGAGTACTACGACGAGTACGCCACCAAGGTCACCGAACTGCTGGACGGCTACCCGCCGGGGCAGTTGATCGTCGGGGAGGAGAACCAGAAGCAGTTCATCGCCCTGCTCGGCGCGATCCTGCGGTTGCGGAACATCCTCACCGCCTTCGACGACTTCGCAGGCAACGAGATCATCACCCCTCGGCAACTGCAGGACTACCAGAGCCTCTACCTCGACCTGTATGCCAACTGGCCCAAGCTCACCGTCGCCGACAAGGAGACGATCAACGACGACGTCGTCTTCGAGATCGAGCTGATCAAGCAGGTCGAGGTCAACGTCGACTACATCCTGATGCTCGTCCGTCAGTACCTCGACCAGCGCGGGGAGCCCGGGGACGTGGAGGTCCGCGCCACCATCGGGCGGGCCATCGACGCCAGCCCCAGCCTGCGCAACAAGAAGGACCTCATCGAGGCCTTTGTCGACTCCCTAACCGTGGACGCCGACATCGACGGGGAGTGGAAGGCTTTCGTCGGCGCCAAACGTGCCGAGGACCTCGACCGCATCATCACCGAGGAGAACCTGCGCCCCACGGAGACGCACGAGTTCGTTCTTCGGGCCTTCCGGGACGGTGCCGTCCCCACCGCCGGCACCGCAGTCACCCGCATCCTGCCGCCAGTCTCCAGGTTCGCCAAGGCCAACAACCACAGCGTCAAGAAGCAAACCGTCCTTGAGAAACTGACCGCATTCTTCAGTCGGTACTTCGGGTTGAGCTGACCGCTGCGCTCTCGTCGCGTCCCACATGCGCTCAAGGCGCGACCGTGACTTGGGGGGTCCGAGGGTGGGTTCACATCGCGAGGTTGCGAGGCATAGGATCCGCGTCTCGGGGCAGCCCCTCGCCGGAGCGGACGCCGACACCCAGGACCTGCCAAGCCCCTCACAGAAGCTCTCGCAAAAGGCACACCACGACAGTGCTCTAGCTGGCCACTAACGGGCACTACTGAGAGAGAATCCCATAGTCAGATGCCATTAACCGGACCTATTCACCACTCTTACAAGCAGGGAGTCGGCGGTTCGAGTCCGTCTGCGACCACCCAGGGCTTTTCCCTACCAGCAGGGAAAAGCCGCCCCCAACCAACTGGCGGGAGCGGCTGTTTCCAGGCCAATGTCCCAGAATCGTGTCACAAACGGCGAGAAATCGGCCGAGACCGCCTGTCACTGAGCGACAGACCGCCCGAGCGCCTGGACCGCCGCAGCGATCCCAGCCGTGTCGGACCCTGACAAGTAGACCGCCAAGTGCGTCGCCACCTCATGGCCCTACAGCGCCCCGTGTCGGCCGGCGTGCCCCCTTGCGCGTGCGCCCAGAACGCCAAGGAGTGACGCACTCTGTGCAGCGGGATGATCCGGCACGCCGGCAGCCGCACAGAGCCGCCTGAACCGCTGGAGTACAAGTCGGGCCTGACAGGCTGGCCCAGGGCGTTGACGAGCACCAGGCCGGTCTCGGTCCACGCTGAGCCCGCCAACAGCCTCAAGGTCACGGGCCTGACGTTGATCCGGGTGTTCATCCAACGGTCACCCATGCCCTGGACGGTCATCTTCTCGGCCTGGTGGAGGCGGCTGGCGGCTGCGACTTCGGCGCGGACCTTTGCGACGTACTCACGCGCGCCTGCCAAGGAGTCCAGCACCCTGGTCACGCGGCGGCGCTTCGAGGCCCCGGGCGGTTTCGCGTCCACCGTTACGCGGCACCGCACGCTGCCGGTCTTGCTAACGACGCGCCGGATCGGGTCGTCCGATCGAGGACATGCCGGGCACATCCAGCCCGCAACCTCTCCGCCGCGTGTGATTGGTTCCCAGCCGGTGCGCTTGTTGCCGCGGTGGCAGCCCGAGTTCGTTTTCGGCTCCAGCGGGGTCAACAAGCTGGCCCGGGTGGTTCACGGCGCGCTGCGGGATCACACGATCGAGTTGCCCGACGACCCTGACGTACGAGCGCAGTTCTTGGCGACGCGGCTGGTCGAGATCGGCCCCGGTCAGTTGAAGCTCGCCACCCGCCCGGTGCTCCCGATGATGTTGTGGTTGCCTGCGCGCTGGTGGCGGCGGATCTGACCGCCCGCCCGACCCTAGGCCTAGGCTCGATCAGCGTGCCCGGCACCACCCGGCTCACCCCCGGCAGTGGTGCCAGCAGGTCCGGCCAACGGTCCCGAGCCGACGCTGCCCGCTCCGACATTCTTCGTCCTGTTCGCGGTGGTGGCCCGACCCCCGCCGCTGGCCAGCGCCGCCCCATGCGATCGCTCATGGGTCCCCAACGCCCGGTGCGCCGTCAGAGCTAGCTCGCACAATGCAGAGACAATGAGGTGTGGACTTGGTGGCCGTGATCGTCTCTGTTGTGGGTGGTTCTGCCTCCCTGACTGCGGTCTTGCTGGGCATCGATCAGTTGGCCAGTGGCGCTCGTCTGCGAAACTTGGAGGCGACCCTACGCGCAGTTCGCGGTACCACCGAGAACGAGAACCGCGAGGCTGTCCTAGCGAGCGTGCACGCGGCTACCGTGGCGAAACTGTTGGCGCGAAACGCGGTGCCCGCGCATAGGTTCGCTGCACCCGCGGCCTGGAGCGTCGCGTCTGCTGCGGCGATCGCATGGATGGCCTTTCGACCACCGGCTCCCGAACTCCTGTTTGGTTCAGCCGCGGGGGCGGTGGGGTTGTCGTTCAGCATCGTGGAGCTGGTGCGGCTGGGCTCAGAGCGCGGGCGGGTTGCCAGATGCTATCGCCGGGGTGTGTCACCGATTCGGGCGTTTCCGGCGTTCAGAGCAGTCCCAAGCAGCCGTCTGGAACGCGTGATCTCGCTCTGTATCGGACTCGGGTACGGCGCCGTCGCGCTTGGCCTGCAAGTCCTCATCTGGTCTCCGCAGGTGTCACCGCTCGTTCCACCGGGTCTGATGATGGTCTTTGGTTCGGTCCTAGCTGGCGGCGGAGCCATGGCATTCGCGTTCGGGGTCGGGCTCTTACGCATGCGCGTTCCACTAAGTGCCACTGATGACCCCGAAGCACTCGTTCCCCCCATCTGGGAGCATCCTGACCCAGAAGCCCCTTAACCGGGCTATGACGTGTCACAAAACATGCCACAAAAGGCACGTCACGCCACTCGACTCCACTCGACTCAACCACGGTCCCGGTGCTAGTCAGCGCAAAATACACACGACGAGACTCGACAGGACTCGACAACTGCGCCTCACCTTACAAGCAGGGAGTCGGCGGTTCGAGTCCGTCTGTGCCCACCGATGTCACGCGCGATGACAGTACTCCTTGTCCAAGGGGTGAGTCCCCTAGCGTGGTGGGAATCCCGGGGGACCCGTGCTGTGTCGTGGGGCGTGGTGATGGGTCACCGGGGATAGCTTTCGAGAAACCGCCAAGTAACTCGTGAAGGGATTCTTACCGATG
>WBZS01001403.1_pt1 | contig 19367 bp, 17 predicted proteins | sample 5204201 | NCBI WGS metagenome assembly WBZS01 (sample SAMN12344357, study PRJNA552823) | activated sludge metagenome | biome: Activated sludge suspended growth; feature: Nitrification reactor; material: Wastewater; isolation source: activated sludge from nitrification reactor of wastewater...
ATTGCGCGGATTTCGCAGATGGGGGAGCGTGTTTCCACAATCCGCGTCATCCGCGCAATCCGCGGCAAAAACATGCCTTGTTTGGTTTAGATGCGATTGGCCTGGAAATTCACGTTCTCGGAGCCGTCGGATACACTTGGGGGATGAAGCGACGCATCCCAAGCCTCCTCAACTGGGCGGCCGGCCTGGTCTGGCTTGCCGCTGGCTGCACGGCCTCGCCGACCGAATCGCCGGCGCCGACCCTTGCGCCCACGCTTGCGCCACCGACCCTGCTCGCCGTCACCGCAACGGCCGCCGTTCCACCGACGCCTACGCTGGCGCCAGAGGCCGAGGCGACGGCTTTCGCCGCGGCGGTGGTGTCGACGCCGCCGACGCGGGTCGAGGCCGCGACCGCGCCCGACGGCGTGGCCTCAGCGGAGCTGTGGTCGGCCGACTGCGCCACGCTCGCGGGTTTCGAGCACTACGGCCCGGTCGGCTACGCCGAGATCCGGTGGTTGGCGTCGCCCGACAGCGCCCCCGTGCTCGTCGCGCGCCAGATCCTGGTCTGTGCGGGACTGGGCGCCGGCGGGCTGCGCGTGCTGCAATGGAGCCCAGACGGCCGTTACCTCTTCTATACGGACGCGGCCCAGGGCAGCCCCGACGGCGCCGGCTGCCCCTGGTTCGGGCGGGTCCTGCGCTGGGCGGTGGCCGACGGATCGACCACAACGCTGGGCAACGGCGCGACCTCGCCCGACGGTCGCTGGGTGGCCGGCGTGGCCGGGGCCGAGTTGACGGTCTGGAGCTGGGGCTCGACCGAAGTGAAACGCGCGCCGGTGCTCGAGCCGAGTTGGCCGGTGAGCGCCATCGGTTGGGCGCCCGATGGTGAGCGGGTGCTGTTCGTCCAATCGGAGAGCGCCTGTGGTCTGGGCGGGGCGAGCGTCGTCGGCCTATACCGGGTCACCGACGGCACGGTGAGCGAGCTGCTGCGGACCCAGGATCCGGCTTTGCTGACCTTCCGCTTCGAGAGCGTCGAAGACATGACCTTCTACGGCGCCAGCCCCGACGCACATCGCTATCGTCTGGTCGGAGATCAGCTGCTGCCGGCGCCCTGAAGCCTGCATTACAATGGGCCAGCGCTTCGGTGCGGACACGGAGCCTGACCTGGGAACGTCCTCAATCCCTGCATCCAGCGAGCGACCTCATGACACTTGCCGTCAAACCTAAATCCAGCCGCCTCCGTCTCGTGTTGGTCGGGGCCGGCGGCATGATGCGCCACCACATCGGCAACCTGATCAAGCTCGGCGACCGCGTCGACGTGGTGGGAATGGCCGAACCCGACGACAAGCAGTCGCGCCTGTCGCGCAAGATCTTCGCGGACGCCGGTGTCAGGCCGCCGCTGCGCAAAGCCGAACTCGCGGACCTGTTCCGCAGCGTCAAGGCCGATGCCGCCTTCATCGCGTCGCCCCATGTCCACCATTACGCGCAGACCGTGGCGTGTATGGAGGCCGGGCTGGATGTGCTGGTCGAGAAGCCCATGGTCATGAACGCCGAGGAGGCGCGCAACTTGATCGCCGAGCGCGATCGGTTGGGTCGACTGCTGGTCGTCGCTTTCCCCGGGAGCCTGGCGCCGTCGATCCGAAAGGCGGCGAGCTGGCTGCGCTCGGGCGAGTTCGGCGCAATCCGGTCGATCAACGGGATGGCGTACCAGGGTTGGGCGGCGGGCACCGTCGGCAGCTGGCGGCAGCGGCCCGAGATCTCGGGCGGCGGCTTCCTCTTCGACACCGGCGCGCACCTGCTCAACACCGTGTGTGATCTGGCCGGTGAGGATTTCGGCGAGGTGTCGGCGACCTTGCTCGACGACGGCTACCCGGTGGAGGTGCGCGGCGCGGTGCGCGGGCGCCTGCGGTCGGGCGGCCTGGTGACCCTCAACGCAGCCGGCGTCTGCCCGCCCGGGATCATCGGCTCGCAAATCGACGTGTTCGCCGATCAGGCCGTGATCCGCACCGGCATCTGGGGCGAGCGCCTCGACGTGTGGCGGTCTCAGGGTCCGGGGTTCCGGGCGGTGCGCCTCCCGCGCTCGTTAGGCGTGGTCGACACCTTTCTGGCGGTGCGGTCGGGAACGATCGAGAACCCGTGTCCGCCCGAGGTCGGTCTGCGCATGGCCGGTCTGTACGACGCGATCGTCGCCTCCTCTCGCCAGGGCGGGGCGACTGTGCGCCTGGATTGACCCGAGCTTCAACGGCTCGGTGATAACGATACGCAACCGCTCAACCGATACGTCTCTCGATCGGTGAGGGATTGCAGCGATAGGGGAGTAACTCATGAGTAACGAGTGTCGTGTAACGGTTTGGAATGAAGGTCGCCACGAGAAGCAGCACGCGGCGGTCGCCAGGGTGTACCCGAACGGTCTGCACACCGTGATCGCCGAAGGCTTGCGCGCACACGGCTTTGCGCAGGTGGGCACGGCTGTGCTCGACGAGCCCGAGCACGGTCTGACCCAGGCGGTGCTGGATCAGACCGACGTGCTGCTTTGGTGGGGTCACATGTCTCACGGCGATGTGCAGGATGCGATCGTCGACCGCGTTTACAAGCGTGTGCTCGACGGCATGGGCCTTGTGGTGTTGCACTCCGGCCACTTCTCCAAGATCTTCAAGCGCCTGATGGGCACGAGCTGCGATTTGAAGTGGCGCGAACACGAGAAGGAGAACGAGCGCCTGTGGGTCGTCGCGCCGGCGCATCCGATCGCCGCCGGGCTGCCGCAGTCCATCGACCTCGACCACGAGGAGATGTACGGCGAGCACTTCGACATCCCGACGCCGGACGAGCTCGTGCTGGTCAGCTGGTTCAAGGGCGGCGAGGTGTTCCGCAGCGGCTGCTGCTGGCAGCGCGGGCGCGGCCGGATCTTCTACTTCCGCCCCGGCCATGAAACCTTCCCGACCTATTACAACGATCAGGTCCGGAAAGTGATCGCCAACGGTGTCCGCTGGGCCGCGCCGGTCAACGCGGCTGCGCCTGTGTACGGCAACCACAAACCAATCGAAGCGCTCGACTGAACCCTTCGAATTCGGCCGTCGCGACGACGCCCACGCGCGGGCGTCGTCGCGACGGTTATGCCTCCCGCGCACGTTCAACCCCAAATGAGCCTGTCGGCGCCGCCTGACGGGCGCGTCGACCGCTTCAAGCACATCGCGGCTGGCCGCTCCGACTGACAATCGGCCGGATCTGAAATAGGATTGTGGACGTCGTTCTCGCGAAAAGGCCGTGCATGACCCAATCGTCATCGACCGAAGCTTCGACAATTCCTCAGACCGCTCAGACCCTGGGCGCCGTGCCGCACGCCCACGGCGTGGCGTTTCGCGTGTGGGCGCCGCACGCCGACGCCGTCTGCGTCAAGGGCGATTTCAACGGCTGGTCCGACACGGTCACGCCCATGACGCCCGAAGCGGGCGGTGTGTGGAGCGTTGACGTGCCCGACGCCAAGCCCGGCGACGGTTACCGCTTCCTCATCCGTAACGGCGATCGCGTGCTTGACCGGATCGACCCCCGTGCCCGGCAGGTCACGAACTCGATCGGCAACGGCGTGATCGTCGACCCGAACCGTTTCGACTGGCAGGGCGACGACTTTCACATGCCGGCGCACAACCGGCTGGTGATCTACGAAATGCACATCGGGTCGTTCTTTCGCGAGCGGGCCGATCAGCCCGGCACGTTCGAGCTGGCCGAGGACAAGCTCAGCCACATCGCCCGGCTGGGGGCCAATGCCGTGCAGATCATGCCCGTGGCCGAGTTCGCGGGCGATTATTCCTGGGGCTACAACCCGGCCCACATCTTCGCCGTCGAGAGCGCTTATGGCGGCCCGGACGCGCTCAAGGCCTTTGTGCGCTCCGCGCATCAGCTGGGCATCGCCGTGATCCTCGACGTGGTCTACAACCACTTCGGGCCGAGCGATCTCGATCTCTGGCAGTTCGACGGCTGGCAAGAGAACGGCAAAGGCGGGATCTACTTTTACAACAATGATCGTTCCGATACGCCGTGGGGGAGTACCCGCCCGGACTACGGTCGCGGCGAGGTGCGCCAGTTCATCCACGACAACGCGCTGATGTGGCTCGAGGAGTTCCACGTCGACGGGTTGCGGTTTGACAGCACGATCTTCATGCGGTCGGTGCGCGGCGAAGGCGACGAGATCCCCGAGGGTTGGAGCCTGATGCAATGGATCACGGATACGATGCGCGCGCGTTATCCGGGCCGGATCTCGATCGCCGAGGATCTGCGAAACAACGTCTGGCTGACAAAAACAACGGGCGAGGGCGGGGCGGGATTTCATACCCAGTGGGACGCGAACTTCGTCCATCCCGTGCGCGCCGCAGTGATCGCGGCCGACGACGGCTCGCGTTCGATGGACGCGCTCCGCGACGCGATCCTGGCGGTCCCCGACGGCGACGCGTTCCGCCGAGTCGTGTACAGCGAGTCGCATGACGAGGTGGCGAACGGCAAAGCGCGCGTGCCGCAGGAGGTCGATCCCGGCGATGCGACGGGCTGGTTCGCGCGTAAGCGTTCGACCCTGGCCGCGGCACTGGTCTTCACGGCGCCGGGCATCCCGATGCTGTTTCAGGGTCAGGAGTTCCTCGAGGGTGAGTGGTTCCGCGACGACGTGCCGCTCGATTGGGACAAGAACGAGGCGTTCCGCGGCATCGTGCGGCTCTACCGCGACCTCGTCGGGCTTCGGCTAAACGCTTCCGGCGACACGCGCGGGCTGAGCGGGCAGGGCGTACAGGTGTTCCACGTCAACGACGACGACAACGTGCTGGCCTTCGCGCGTTGGGACGAGCACGGCCCCGGCGACGACCTGGTGGTGGTGATCAATTGTTCAAACCGGGCCTGGGAGGCCTATGACATCGGTCTTCCGGCAGCCGGTCTGTGGCGCCTGAAGTTCAACAGCGACGCCCCGGTCTACAGCCGCGACTTCAACGGCGGGCTCGGCGGTGACGTGACGGGCATGCCGGGCCCGCGTGACGGCCTGCCCGCGCGCGCGACCCTGGGGATGGGGCCGTACAGCGTCTTGATCTTCGCCCGCACCGAGTGAGAGCCTGCGAGACGATCCACTCCGGCTTGACTTTGCGAGGGCAGGGTGCTAAGTTGAGATCAACCCGTGAAAGGTCAGACCTTTGACGTATGACATCGGCGGGCACACAGGCCGGACCGCAACCGATGACCCAGAAAATCGCCTCGGTACGCACGCAACTCGAGCAGATCCTGCGGATTCGGATCGAACAGGGTCATTACGCAGCGGATTCGCGCTTGCCCGCAGAGCTCAGCCTGGCCGCTGAGCTTGGCGTGAGCCGGCCGACGCTGCGCACGACTCTGGCCAGGCTTGAAGCCGAAGGCCTGATCACACGGCGGCAGGGCAACGGCACGTATGTCAACAAGCACGCCTTCTCCGTGGACGCAACGCCCAAGTCCTACTGGAACTTCACAAGCCTCATCGAGGAAAGCGGCCGCACGGCCCGGAGCCAGCTCCTGTCCGTCAAGCAGCGCTACCCCACCGGGCACGAAGTCGCGCTTTGCAGCCTGCCCGCCGATCGGAAAGTCGTGGCAACCGCCACGATCTTCTCCGCCGACAGTCAGCCCGTCATTCACTCTACCGGGCTCTTTCCCCTGACCCGGGCTATCGGCCAACTGGACGGCTACGATTTCAACCAGCCGATCCACGTGGTCTTGAAAGCGTATTTCCTTCAGGACATCTCGTATTCCATCTCCGACATCAGCGCGGCTTTTGCGCCTCGGCCGGTGGCTCGATATCTCAAGCTTGCCCCCAAGACACCGGTGTTGAAGTTCGTCGACACGTTCTTCAATGCCCGGAACGAGGTCCTGGTTCACGGGGTGAGTTACTTCTGCGACGAACTCATTCGCATGCGTGTCGCTCACTCCTGGGGATGATCCAGCCATGTCTAGCCTGCTCCTTCATCACATCGACACTCTGGCCACGTTTGACGAAGACCGCCGGCGGCTGCGCAACGCCTGGGTACTCGTCCGAGACAATCGGATCGAGGCGGTGGGTGGAGGTGCGGACCCCGCGCCGGCGGCCGATGAGCGGCTCGATCTGACCGGGCGCGTCGTCCTGCCCGGGATGATCAACACCCACCACCATCAGTTCCAGAGCCTGTTGCGCAACATCCCCAGCATGCAGGACTGCTCGTTGTTCCCCTGGCTGCGTGACCTGGGCCGGTTGATGGGCGAACTGACCGACGAGGATCTGTATACGGCATCTCTGCTGAATCACGCCGAGTTGCTGCTGTCAGGCTGCACCACGGCGGCTGACCATCACTATCTCAAGGTCAACGACATCCGCTTCGACACGTGCATCGAGGCTGCGCGCGACGCCGGCATCCGCTTTCACCTGCTGCGTGGCAGTAGCTCGATGGGACAGAGCCAGGGCGGAATCCCGCCCGACGATCAGGTCGAGCAGGAGGACGAGATCCTGGCTGACTGCGAGCGCTTGATCCGCACCCATCACGATCCACGGCCGGGAGCGATGACGCGGGTGGACCTGGCGCCCGGATCGCCCTTCGCCGTCACCGCCCGACTGATGCAAGAGAGCGTGAAGCTCGCGCGCCAACACGGGGTCGGCAGCCACACCCATCTCGCCCAATCCGTCGAGGACGAGCAGTACATGCACGCGAAGTACGGCCGTTCATCGGTGGAAATGGCGGAGGAGTGGGGCTGGGTCGGTCCGGACGTGTGGTACGCACACGCGACCTGCCTGAGCGACAGCGATGTGGCCCGCGTGGGCCGGACGCATACCGGCATCGCACACTGCCCGAACTCGAACATGTACACGGCGGCGGGATGTTGTCGGGTGCCTGATCTGCTGCAGGCCGGGGCGACGGTCGCCATTGGAGTAGATGGCAGCGCGGCCAACAACGCCTCGAACCTCATCGACGAGGTGCGCAACGCGATGCTCCTGCAGCGCATGTGCCATGGGGCGCACGCGCTGTCGGCCACGCAAGCGCTCGAACTGGCGATCCTCGGGGGAGCGCGGTTGCTGCGGCGCGAAGACATCGGCGTGATCGCACCCGGACGGTGCGCGGATCTGATCGCCTTCGACACTCGCCAACTCTCGCTCTCAGGCGGGCTACACGACCCGGTGGCCGGGCTTGTCCTATGCGAGACCGGGCGTGTGGACCTGTCGATCGTCAATGGCCGCATCGTCGTGGCGGGCGGGCAGCTGGTCGGGATCGATCTGCCCTCCCTGATCGAGCGTCACAACCGGCTGGCGGGCGCCCTTGTGGCGCGAGCCGAGAAGCGCTGGGGTGTCTCGTTCACTGCGCCGCGCTGGCGCCGGGCCTATCCCTATCAGCCGCCCGCCGCCTGACCGGGCTTCCGCTCGCCCAGGGGAGAGACAACGAGAAGCGTGGTGGGGGCCGGCGGCCGTCAGGGTCGGCGGCTCTCCAGATGCGCCTCTGGAAACGCCTGCCCTTCGAGCACGGGTGCCGGTTTGCCCAGGAGTATCTTGTCGAAGAACGCAACCGAGTACGCGTTGACGATGTCGAACCCGCGCTGTGGATCGATCGGCCCGATCAGGCCCAAGTGCGCCATGAACGGCGAGAAGTAGGGCGCGTCCGTGAAGTTGATATGGAACATCGTCGGCATCTCGACGAAATAGCTTTCGAAGGACGAATGGGTATAGGCCGCCCGCATCGTGTCACGTGTGATCGCGATGTCGTTCTCGGACCACCCCCCGGAGCGCGCGCGTTCCAGGCGCATGGTTTCGGCGGGGCGCGTGATCCAAAGGCTGGGCTGCTGCAGGCCCGTCCGCAGTGCATCCGCGGTGACAAACGCATCCATCATCAGGCAGGCCCTGAACCGCGCATCGTGCGCACAGACCTGCGTCCCGACGATGGCCCCCAGCGAGATCCCGAACAACCCGACCTGATTCAGGTTCAGATGCCCGGCAAGCACGTTTTGTGGGTCGGAGGCGTTGAGCAGCGCCAGTTGATCGAGGGCGAAGGACGCGTCTTGAGCGAAGTACGGGATGATGCCGTCGGGCATGACCTGACCGGCCAGGGCCGGTGTTGGCGTTTGGGGCGCGCCGCTCTGATCGATCAGCGGACTGAGGGCTCGGCCAAGACCCGGGATGACGCGCCCGTCTGGGAAGCGCACGGCCGAGGCAGCGCCAGGTTGATCCAGCCCGACAACGATGTAGCCGTGCGACACCAGTTCCTCGATCTGAAACAGGCTGAGTTGCCGGCCGCCCCCGAGCCCGGAGAGGTAGATGAGCACCGGGAAGGTGAGCTGATCGACCGCGATCGGCTCCGCCTCGACGGCATGTGTGGTCACATAGCGGAAGTGTGCGAGTAAGAAACTCGGAGCGTGGAAGAGCTGAGCCATAGACGGTGTGACGGTCTCTGCATCCGCAAGATACGGCGCGCGCGACGCGGCGGGCTCCGCGATCGCCGGGTACCAGACCTGGGCCAAGATCTCACGCCGATCGCTCGGGTCAGGAGTAAAGATCTCGCCACGGCTGGCATCGCGCCAGGCGTAAGTCACCGTGCCCAGCGCGTACGGTCCGGTGGGTTTCGGAAAACCGAAAACGGGCAGGGCGATCGGCAAGGCCACTGCGATAACAAAGGTCACGAGCGCGCTGCCGCCTGCCAGCGTCGCCAGGATCCCGCGGGCAGGTTGTCCGGCCGGTTGAGACCGAGCGCGCCATGCCGCCGCGCCGAGCCCCATGGCCAACACATAGGCCGGATACATTTGCCAGCGAGCGCCTTCAAACCCGATCTGGATCAGCGCCAGAATCGGCACAGTCAAGATCGTCAGGCGAACCCGACGCCGAGCCCGTAACTGCGGCACGAGCAGCGCCAGCAGCCCATAGGCTGCACCGATAAGCAGACAGGCCTCCAACATACGCATCACGCACCCCTTGTCGACCAAGATCGAAGCGACCGGTCGGACCGCGCGCCGGGGGATTCGCAGCCGGCGCACGTGCTCGAAGTTGAGATCTGAAGTGTTGGCGCCGCCGAAAGCAGGCCACAAAACTTACACCGTAAGCAGCGTAACACTTACAGCGTAAGTTGTCAAGAACTGACACAGGTGTTGAGGTGCGCTAACCCGCGGGGCTACATGCGGGCGTTGATCGCCAATTACGTTTGCGCTTTCGTGGCAGGGGTCAAACGAGCCGCCCACGGCGGCATGCTACGAATCCGCGTGGCGCGGTGTATAGGTCGGGCGGAATTGAGAAGAGGCGCGCCCGGCGGGACTTGAACCCACAACCAACAGCTTAGAAGGCTGCTGCTCTATCCGATTGAGCTACGGGCGCCTGCAAACCCCAAGGATTATACGCGAGCTGCTTGCCAAGCATCGCACACGAGCCCCAACGATCCCGGCGGCGCTAGGGCGTCATAATCATTGACGCCGGGGCCGAACAGTCCGCCCCGCCGGGATCAAGGCATGCAGAGTCTCTTTCAACGTCAACGACGCGGTTTGGCGGGCGCGTGCCTGCTGGTCGGCGCAGCCGCGCTCACGGGCTGCGCGAACTTGAGCCAGGCCCTCTCGCAACTCCAGGGCATCGCCGCCGGCCAGCCGCCGACGGCCACGGCGCAGGCGCCCACCCTGCCACCCGGCGACCCGCCTACACCCACTGCCGTGCCTCCCACAGCGACGCTCACACCTAACGTGCGGGTCTCGTTCGCACTGGTCCGCGACACCGCCGGGACGTTGAGCTGGGCCGAGCTGCCCGTCAAGCCGCCGCGGGTGCCTGGCACGGGTCTGCTCCCCGCCGGGGGCACTTTCATGGACATCGCCTTCGCGCTTCCCGGTGTGCCGCCGAGCACGGTCGTTCGCCACGACACGGCGGGCACGCAACCGCTCACGTTCATCGCGGCCAGCAACACGCTGGCGGTCGAGCCTGCGCCCGTCGACGTGATAGGCCGCCTCGCCTGGACCGGGCCAGCGGCCGATGGGGCCAGCCGCGCGCTGTACTTCGGCAACGTCGACGGCACAGGCGTCACCCAGCTCGTCAGCGCGACCGCCGCGCTCGAAGTGGCCCGCTGGTCGACGGACGGCGCCGCGATCTACTACGCCGAAGGCGACGCCGCACCGGCCGGCGCGCTCTACCCGGGCGTTTCGAGCCTGTATCGCTTCGACCTCGCCACCAGCCGCGTCGACGCGCTGGTGCCCGCCGACCCGACCCGGGTGGGGTGCATCGACGATCTCGCGCCCGATGGCGCCAGCGTGGTCGAGCGGTGCGGCACGGTCAAGGAACTGGTCATTCGTTACCTGGGCGGCCCAACGACGACGGTCCAGGCACCGCCGACGATCCCGGGTGATGCCGCGATCGGTAGCGCGCGCTACAGCCTTGACGGGCACCGGATCGCTTTCGCGCTGACCAGCACGGGGCTACCCGAGGTGTTTAGCTGGGTGGCGGTGTCGGACGGTCTCGGCGGTGGGGCGACCCAGCTCCTGCAGAGCCAGCCCAACGAGCGCTACAGCGTCATCGCCTGGCTTGGGCCATCGGACCTGCTGCTTCAGGCGCATCTCGAGAACTGCACCGATCAATGCGACTCGCTGGTCGTGCTCAATCTCGACACACACAACCGCGTGAAGTTCGCGGACGGCGTTTTCGTCACTTTCTCGGCGTCTCGCCCTGACTGACGTCTCCGATGTGGAAAAACAAAGAGCCCCGGCCTGCGCCGGGGCTCTTTGTTTTTGTGTGGGCCGGAGTGCGCCGCTCAGTCGTAGATGGGGCGCAGACCCTTGTACACGACTTTGCCGCCCAGCGTGCGCAGGATCGTCTGTGCGGGGCGGTTAAGCGCAACCGAGAGTTCGTTGGGCGTCATCGGCCGATTGCCGTTGGCAAGCAACAGGTGGAAGACCGCGTCGACCATTGACGTGTGTTCGGTGACGAACTCGGACGTCGGCTTGACCTGCTCGCGGAGCAGGTACTGGGCCTTATCGACGAGCGTGACCTCGGCAGTCTCGGCGTCGACAAGGTCGATCGTCTCGTGCGATTGTGCCGAGGCGAAGGCGTGTGCGGCCTCGGGGCGCAGGTGGCGCGCCACGTCGACGCGGAAGTCGCGGCCTTCGCGTTCCCACCACTCAAAGTCGATACGAAAACGGCTTTCGACGCCGGGTTTGGAGAGGAGGCGGTTGAATGTCATCCGGTTACCGTCAATTGCTGTATTGGCTAGGGTCGAATCGCCAATAGGCGTCTCCGACGTGCGTGTAGAACGGGCGCTGGACCAGCTCGGCAAAGATCGGCGCGGGCGGGCAGCGGCGCGCGACGTTGACCGCCGCATAGAGCGAGCGCGCGTGCACGGCGCTTTGCGGATTGAGCTTCGCGAGCTCACGGAAGACATCGACCACCAGACGGTCGAAAGGCACGTGGGCCAGTTTGCGCCACAGGTCATCGACGACGAGCGGCTGGTCGACAGCCACGACCATTAACTCATCGAAGTTGACGCTGAGTTGCTTCTTCTGCATGCTGAAGGCGAGCCGGCCTTCGCTGGTCGGCGCAGCCGTGCGAACCCACTCGCGCGTCGGGCGGCGCCGGGCGGCGGTAAGGATGATCTCATCGGCGCGCTCGCCGCGGCGCACATTGAGGAGACCGCCTACGGGCATGTCGATCCGGTCGTACCACTCGGTCAGGCCGACCACGTAACGCCCGGGGCGGGCGACCCAGCCGGCGAAACGCTCGCCAGTGAGGCCGTCGACCAGGGTGAAGCGCACGCGCTCGGTCACCTGGGCCGTTGGGAACAGCGCTGCCAGCCGGGGCGCCAGAGGCAGCGTGCCGGCGCGCCGATGCGGGAAGGTGAGCGTGACCTGCACATCGTCGGCCGCGGCCAGCGGCTCGAGATCGGTCGACCACTCATCCTCGATCTCGCGCGCCAGCGCCTCGAGCTCGGGTGAGAGGGGCGCGCCGACGTCGAGCACGGCGGGCACCAGGCGCTGCGGCGCGGTCTGCACGGCATCGGGCTCGAGCCGGCGCAGGTACCACAGCACCTGACCCGCCGGGCCGACCTCGTCGAACCGATCGTCCTTGCGCAGCGCGTAGTTCATGGAGAACATCTGCAACTGCGGATTGACCTCGGCCGGCATGCCGACTTCTTTCAACAGGGCTTCGGTCGGCAACGGACCGCCGCCGGCCATGTCGAGCACGGCCTCGGCCAGGTTGAGGTGCCCTTCGTTGACGTTGGCCATCAACGGTTTGGGGAACCAGCGGCCCGCGAGCCGCACAATGTCGGCGCTGGCCAGCAGGCGCTCGTCGAGTTTGCCGGTGACGCTGTCGCCGTAACGCTCGAACAGCTCCTCGGGTGGCGCGATCTCGGCGTCGCCGGCCTGAACCGAGCGATGGTTGAGCGGATGGTCACCGAGACGGGCAGCGAAGAGTTTGTTGGGCCGACCATCGTCGAAGGCGACGGTCAATACGTCGAAATCGCCGATGTCGGGGTTAAGACCCGGCCGAACTTCGACCACGGTGCCGATCGTGTTAGCCGGGGTCGAGAACGCCAGACGTTGGCCCGGCGCATAGGTGTCCTTCGGCATGTACGGCACGGCGCCGGCCTCACGCCGCTTGAGCGCCTCCGTCTCGCGCACGACCCGCTGTGCGATCACAGCCTGCGCCAGCTCCACCGTGGTCATCGGTGTCTCGGTCTCAAGCAGAAGGTTGTAGAGGTGTTCGAGGTCGGCATCGTCGATGACGAAGCCCGAGTCCCAGTAATCAGCCTTTGGGGCAACGACGTCAGTCAATGTTCCAGTCCAATCCCAAGAGATTTGCTGTGCAAACGTGGTTGGCCGACCGCGTTCAAGCTCGATCCATCCAGGAAGGGCGTTGAACAGGGTAGAAGCCGGATCATGCGCAAACAGCCCTTCAATTATACTCGGAGCGGCGTGCAATTCAACACGCGGGAGAAAACCTTATGCCACCCGAAACTCCGTGGGCGCCGGTCACGACCGCCGCCAACTCGTTGCTTGCCGAGATCTCGCGCGGTTTGCTGGAGGCCGCCGGAATACCCGTGATGCTGGCCAGCGAGTCTTACGCGACGGCGTATGGGCTATCGCAGCCGGTGGATGTGATGGTGCCGGCCGATCGCGTCGAAGAAGCTCGTGCAACCCTCGAAGCGAACGAAGCTCAGGCGGCGGAGGACGAACAACTCGGCAACGGTGATGAGCCGCAGGAAGACTGAGTTGGGAGACCACGGCTGCCCAGACCGGGCAGTCGCGCCTGGCGGGCATAGCTTTTGATCGAAGTGCGACCATCGCGACGCGGGCGCAAAACGCACTGCGCGCGACCCGTATTCGTTGCTTTGTGCACGGGGAGGCTCATACATGAATCCGGAAACCAATTGGGTCCCATTGACCACAGCCGTCTCGCGACTGATGGCCGAGATCGTGTGCATCCCCATCGAGGCTGCGGGCATCCCGGTGATGACGACGACGGACGCCTATCGTGAGGTGACCGGTGCGCCAGGGCTGCCGGTCGAGATCCTGGTGCCGGAGGCGCGCCTGGCGGAGGCGCGGGCCGTGCTCGCGGCCTATCAAGACCGACCGTCTGCCTGAGCCGGCGTCAGGGGAAGACCCGTTCGATCCACTCGAGCGGATCGACCTGCACGCCGCCGACGAAGATCTCCCAGTGCAGGTGCGGGCCGGTGACGCGGCCGGTGGCGCCTTGAAAGCCGATCACCTGACCGGTTTCGACGCGCTGACCCACCGCGACCTGGAAGCTCGATTGGTGCCAGTAGCCCGAGTACACGCCCCAACCATGGTCGATGATCGTGGCGTTGCCGCGCACGGTCAGGGCTTCGGTCATCACCACGATGCCGGGCGCCGGGGCCGTGATCGGGCGATCCTCGGCGCCGCTGAAGTCGACGCCGCCGTGGAAGGAGTCGTACGGTCCGCCGTTGTAGGCGCGCAAGGCGCCGAACACCGAACGGATCACGCCGACCGAGGGCAGCGCGAACGGGGCGTTCCAAAGACGCTCCGAGCTAGGAGGCGCAGTCACGACGGCGCGGACGCGCTCGAACTCCGGTCGGACGGTGGCCGGATCGATCGTGGCGGGATCGACCGTGAGCGGCGGATCCACCACGTAGCGTCCGGCGCGCACGGGCAGTGCCTGCGTGAGCGTCGTGCTCGCGCCGCTGCTGTCGGTGATTGTGAGCGTGAACGGGTACAGATTGGGTTCGGTCAGCCGGTAGACGCCGATCAGGCCGAAGGTGGTCAGATCCGCACCCGGGTCGCGGCCGACGACAAACGAGGTCTGGTCGAGGCGGGCCGAGACCGAGATCGGCTCGGTGCTCACGATCTTGAACGTCAGGGTCTGGCCTTGCGCCACGGGGGCCGGCGACAGCTCGAAGCTGTTGACGACCGCGGGCAGGCCCTTGAGCGGTGTGTCGCCGCCGAGCAGCGCGAGCCGCTGGCCGGGCACCGCCAGCCAGGGGTGTGACAGCCCGTTCTCGGCCGCGACCGCCCACGGGCTGGTGTGCGCCGCCGCGGCCGCGCTCAGCCAACCCGTACCGGCGCGAGCTTCCACGACCTGGCCGGTGGCCAGAGCCGGCCCCGCGTCCGGTTGATCGGTCAGGATGACGTTCTGACTGATGTACAGACGCTCGGGGTTGACGACGTGATTCAGTCGCACCAGCGTCGCGCGTTTGAAGCCGAGCCGTACGCTCAGGCTGTCGAGCGTCTCGCCTGGTTCGAGCGCGTGCGTCGTCAGCTTGCCGGTCACGCCCTCGAGCCCGGGGATGACGAGCAGGCGACCGATCGGCAGCGAGGCGGGATCCACGCCGGGGTTGGCGGCCTGAAGGGCGTCGAGCGAGAGCCCGAACTGTTGCGCGATCGAGGCCAACGTATCGCCCGACTGCACCTCGTACACGGGCCCGCTCGCGTCCTGGCCCTGAGCCCTGGCGGTGGTCGCAAACGATGCGGCGATCAGGCTAGCGAGCAGCGCCCGCCGGAGCGCCTTCCAGAATCCACTCATCGCCGATGGTCACCTTTTCGAGGAAGTCGGGCGCGGTCTCGAGCACATAGCGCGCCGGCGCTCGTGATGCGTAAGACGGGCGCCACGGTTTTGCGCGCACCTTGTCGACGACACGGCCGCTTGAGTCGATCCAGACCACGCCCAGATCGAAGTTGACGAAGAACATGTGGATCGCGGTCAGCATCACGCTGTCGCGGTCTTCCACGAGGAGCAGGGCTTCGCCGGGGCGAAGCGCGCTCCGAAACTGAAGGCCGCGGAGCTTGCACCAAAAACTGCTGCACCATGTGACGTCGGGCAGAACGACGTCGCCTGTGGCGCGAGACCTGACCTGGATCGTGCGCATCGGTACTCCGGCGCGCGGCGCACTCGGCCGCGCTGGGCACAAAAAAGAGGCCACCGGGCCGCGATCGGCCCGGCCGCCTCTTGTCGAACGAGACTGGATGGCGCTCAGGCGCTGGGCGCCGTGCGGCGGCTCAACACCTTCTCGATGCTCTCGATGAGATCCTGCGGGCCGAACGGCTTGGTGATGTAGTCGTCGACCTTGGCGATATGCAGGCCGAGCACTTTGTCGATGCTCTGAGCCTTGGCGGTGACGACGATCACGGGGATCTCGCGCGTGCTTTCGTGCGCCTTGAGTTTCTGGTAGACCTCCCAGCCGTCCATGTCGGGCATCATGAGGTCGAGCAACACGATGTCGGGCTGGCTCGCCTGAACCAGCTCCAGGCCCTCGCGGCCGCCCGTCGCGCCCTGAACCGAATAGCCTTTGCGGCTCAGGATCAGGCGGATCAGATCGATCATGGCTGGTTCGTCTTCGATGCAAACCACCCGCTTAGTGTTTTCCATACCTGCGCTCTCCCAGTCCGGCGCCGAGTTAGCCAAAAAACCGGCCCTTGAGCAGAAAACCGACGCGACCCCGGAGTAGATCCCCACGGTTCGCGTCGTGTCACGGTCAGTGTGGGCACCGGAACCAACCGTACTGCACTGAAGGTGCCAGCACGTGAATAATCACAATCTTAACGTCAACTTGGCCCGGTTTGTTGGGAGTGTACCACATTCGTTCTAGTGGGCAAACCGTAATTTGTCTCAGGTTGATCTCAGTTCGGTTGCTGGCGCCGATCGACGGTGTCGTTTAGGATAACCCCCGCATTATGATGCCTGCTCAATTCATCGATCAGATCGGCACCTTCGCCACGGTCTTTCTCGGTATCTTTATCGAGGCCGCGGCGTTCTTGATGCTGGGCTCGTTGGCCTCCGGCCTGGTCGAAGTCTTCCTGCGGCCGAACGACATGGCGCGTCTTGTGCCGCGCAACCCGCTGGCGGCCGCGGTCGTCGGCGGGCTGCTCGGCCTGGTCTTCCCGGTCTGCGAGTGCGGCGTGGTTCCGCTCGCGCGCCGGATGGTGCGCAAGGGCTTGCCGATGTCTGCGGCGGTGGCCTTCCTCCTGGCGGCGCCGGTGTTCAACCCGATCGTGATCGCGAGCACGCTCGCCGCCTTCGGGCCGTCGCCCGTGTTCTTCGGCCGCGTGATCCTCAGCCTTGTCATTGCCGTCGCGACGGGCGCCGTATTCGCGGCCAACCGCAACCCGGCCTCGCTGTTGCGCATGCCCGATCCGGTGTTGATGCGCGGCGGCCCGATCGTGCCCGGCGGCCTCGCGCTCGTCGACGACAGCGCCACCGGCCGGCTGGGTCGCGTGTTGCGCGTGGCGGTGGACGAGTTCTTCGACATGGGGCGCTTCCTTGTGCTCGGCGCGTTCCTGGCGGCGATGTTGCAGACCGTGGTGCCCAATGCCGTGGTGCTGGCGATCGGCAGCGGGCCGGTGGTGTCGGTGCTGGTGCTCATCCTGCTGGCCGTGCTGCTCTCGGTCTGTTCGACGGTCGACGCCTTTATCGCCCTGGCGTTCGCCGGCAGCTTCACCACCGGCTCGCTATTGGGCTTTCTGGTCTATGGGCCGATGGTGGACATCAAGAGCACGTTGTTGTATGCGGGCGTGTTCAAGCGGCGCGCGGTGGCCTATCTCGTCCTGCTGCCGCTGCTGATGACGATCCTGGCTTCGCTGTTCATCAACCTCAACACGACGTGGTGAAGTGACATGACGCTCAAACAATATCGACTCGCGCAGCTGGGGTTGATGGCCGTGCTCGGGGCCTTTCTTGGCGCGCGCCTGCTCAGCGGCGCGATCTACTACTACATCAACGAGCGGTTCACGGCCCTGATCGTGGCGGGCGCCTTGATCGCATTCGGTTTGGCGTATGGCGCGTGGGCCGGCCGGCGCCAGCCCGATGCGCTCGACCTGGATCCGGATCTGCCGCCCGAGCTCGATCCCGCCGAGACGCGCGCACGGCGTTCGCGGTTGTGGCGTGTCGGATTGATGACGGCTCCGCTGTTGGTGGGGCTGGTCGTGCCGGCCCGGCCGCTGGGCGCGAGCGCGATCGACACCCGCGGCCTCAACGCCAACGCCCCGATCGCGGCCTCCGGCGACGCGCAGCGCCTGCAGATCGCGCCCGAGCAACGTTCGATCCTGGATTGGGTGCGCGCGGTCAACTACGCCGAAGACCCGGCCGAGGTGCGCGGCTTGCCGGCCGACGTGATCGGCTTCGTGTACCACGACGCCAACGCCGGCGCCGACCGGTTCATGGTGGCGCGTTTCATGGTGACGTGTTGCAGCGCCGACGCCGCGGCGGTGGCCGCCGCCGTCGTATGGCCCGATTCCGCCGGGCTGGTCGACAATACCTGGGTGCGCGTCCGCGGCGCAGTCGATGTGACCGCGTACGCCGGTCGGCCGTTGCCGCTGATCACGGCAACGAGCGTCGAGCCGACGACCGAGCCCGATCACCCCTACATGTACCCGTGACCGCCGTGCCGAAGTCTCTGACGCTCGATCCCTTCGATCGCTTTGTTTGGGCGATCCTGGGCGGTCTGTTCGCCGCGATCGTGCTCCTCATCGCCCTGGGTGACCGAGTCGGCGCGCAGGTCGAGGCCGTGTCGCCCGCGCCGGGTCAGGCCCTGGGCGCGTATGGCACGATCAGGCTCGGCTTCAGCGAGCAGATGGATGGGCCCTCGGTCGAGACGCGCTTTGCGATCGAGCCTGCCACGCCCGGCGCGTTCCGGTGGTCGGAACGGACCCTGGTGTTCGTCCCGGCTCAGCCCTTCGCGGCCGGGACCGAGGTCGTCGTCCGGCTGGCGGCCGGAGCCCAATCGCGCAGCGGGCGCAAGCTGCTCGCGGACCAGACCTGGACCTTCAGCGTGCGCGAGCCCGCGATCGTGTACCTCTCGGCCAGTCAGGACACGCCGCGCGAACTGTGGCGCCTGGATCCGGTGACGCTGGACCGTATCCAGCTGACGCACACCGACGGCCGGATCTTCGACTTCGCCGCGGCGCCGGATGGCGAAGCGGTGCTGTTCAGCGCCGTCAACGCCGAGGCCGGAACCGACTTCTGGCTCGTCGACCGCGACGGCGTCGACACGCGCCTGCTGCTGGCCTGCGGCCCGGATCTGTGCAGCGGCGCGGCCTGGTCGCCGGACGGGTCGCGGGTCGCCTACAGCCGCGAGCCGGCCGGGCTGAGCCCCGGTGCGCCCAAGGGCCCGCCGCGGGTGTGGACCGTGAGCGTGGCCGACTCTCAAACCGCGCCGCTCTATCAGGACACGCAGATCATCGGCTACGCGCCGGCGTGGTCCCCGGATGGGACCTGGCTGGGCATGGTCGACAACTCGACCTCGAGCATTCGCGTGCTCAAGCTCTCGGATCAATCCGAGTTGCTGCTGGAGACCCATCAGGGCACGATGGGCACGTTCTCGCCCACGGGCGACCGCCTCATCTACACGACGCTGCAATTCGACGATGCCACGGCTCCGGCGCCGTTCACGACCGTGATGCTCGCCGGCCTGGGCGCGGGCGGCGGGCTCAACCCGATCCTTGGCCGGGAGTACAGCCTTGCCGACTACGGCACGCCGGTCTGGTCGCCGGACGGCGCGTGGGTCGCGATCAATCAGCGGACGGCGGACAGCGGTCCGAGCAAGCAAGTCTGGCGGATCCGCCCCGACGGCTCCGATGCGGCCCCGCTGACCAACGATCCCGATTACACTCACGCAGGCTATCGCTGGTCGCCCTGGGGTGATGCCCTCGTCATCCAGCGCTTCCCGCTTGGGAAGCCCTACGCGACGCCCGAGATCGTGCTCTGGACTGCGACCGACAATGCGCTGAAGGTATTGGCCGTCGATGCCAGCCTGCCGGAGTGGCTGCCGTAGGCGGGCGATGCACATTCCGCCAGAACGACGAAGGGCCGGTTCTGTCAGCAGAACCGGCCCTTCGTCGTTCTGGCGTGTGCGACTCAGGCGCGCACGCGCTCGTCAAGCGATTCGATCAGCTTTTGAACGTAGGTCGAGAAATAGCCGCGGTAGCGGTCCTGCAGATGCGGC
>WBZS01001316.1_pt1 | contig 19356 bp, 9 predicted proteins | sample 5204201 | NCBI WGS metagenome assembly WBZS01 (sample SAMN12344357, study PRJNA552823) | activated sludge metagenome | biome: Activated sludge suspended growth; feature: Nitrification reactor; material: Wastewater; isolation source: activated sludge from nitrification reactor of wastewater treatment...
GCCCACCCATGCCCCGCTTTGCCGCCAACCTGAGCATGCTCTACCCGGAGCACGATTTTCTTGACCGCTTTGCGGCCGCCGCGCGCGACGGTTTTGCCGGCGTCGAATACCTGTTTCCCTACGCCCACGCGGCGGCGGTGGTCGCCCAGCGGCTGGCCGACCAGGGCCTGCAGCAGGTGTTGTTCAACGCGCCGCCGGGCGATTGGGACGCCGGCGAGCGCGGCCTGGCCTGCCTGCCCGGCCGCGAGGACGAATTTCGCCGCGGCGTCGACCTGGCGCTGCAATACGCCCAGGTGCTGCGCTGCCCGCGCGTGCATGTGATGGCCGGGCTGGCCCCGGCCGGCGCCGACCCGGCGCGCCTGCAGGCCACCTACGAGCGCAACCTGGCCTGGGCCGCCGAACAAGGCGCGGCGGCCGGCTGCGACGTGTTGATCGAACCGATCAACCGGCGCGACATGCCCGGCTTCTTTCTCGAACGGCAGGACGAGGCGCACCGCATCGTCCAGGCCATCGGCCAGCCGCGGCTGAAGGTGCAGATGGACCTCTACCACTGCCAGGTGGTCGAGGGCGACGTGGCGACCAAGATCCGCCGCTACCTGCCGACCGGCCGCGTCGGCCACTTCCAGATCGCCGGCGTGCCCGAACGCCATGAGCCCGACGTTGGCGAGCTCAACGGCGCCTACCTGTTTCAAGTCATCGACGAGGCCGCGGCGCTGTGCGGCTGGTCGGGCTGGGTCGGCTGCGAATACCGGCCCCGGCACGGCATGCAGCCGGGCGCCACCACGCGCGGATTGGACTGGCTGCGCCGGGCATCAACCCCGCGCTGACGGCTGCGGCGGCGCCGTCTGCCGCAAGCCCTCGGCCACCGTCGGCCAGCGCAGCACCAGCCGCAGCTCGGTCTTCAACCGCCGGTTGACCAGCCGGCGCGATTCGCCCATGAAGCTCAGTTGCAGCGGCGACAGGCGCTGCGCGGCCTCGGCGCGGCTGCAGCGCGGCGGCCGCGGCGCACCGGCCAAGTCGGCGGCCAGGTCGAAGTAGTCGCCCATCTTCAGCCGGCTGTCGTCGCTGGCATGCACCACGCGCTGCGCCCGCCCGCGGTACAGCGCGGCGACACAGGCGCGCGCCAGGTCATCGGCGTGGATATGGTTGGTGTAGACGTCTTCGTCGGCCAGCAGCACCGGCTGGCCGCGCTGCCCGCGTTCACCGGCCGCGTGGCCGTCGCGGTCGGCGGCATAGATGCCGGGGATGCGCAGCACGCTGACGCGCACGCCGCTGCGCAAGGCGTACGCGCGCAACTGCCGCTCGGCGTCGACACGCCGGCGTGCGCGGTCGGTGGCCGGCGCGGTGGCGCGCGTCTCGTCGACCCAGGCGCCGCCGGCGTCGCCGTAGACGCCGCTGGTGCTGGCGTAGACCAGCCGCGCCGGCGCCGGGCCACGCGCCAGCGCCTGCAGCAGGTGCCGGGTGCGCGGGTCGACCGCGCCGGCCGCCGGCGGCGGCGCCAGGTGCAGCACCGCGTCGGCCACGCCGGCCAGCCGGCGCAGGCTGTCCGGCTGGTCAAGGTTGCCGACCAGCGGCCGCGCGCCGGCCTCGCGCAGCCGCGCCGCGCGCTCGGGCTGCGAGGTCAGCGCCAGCAGCCGCCAGCGGCCGCGCAGCAGGCGCAGCACGCGCAGGCCGATGTCGCCGCAGCCGACGATCAGCAGGGTCGGCCGCGTGCCGGAGCGATGGTGCGCAGCGCAGAACCAGGGCTGATCGACGACGGGCAAAATTGCGCTCCCCTTTCTGCCAAACGCGGCGCCGGCGATTGTCCGCCCCGCCCTACCCCCCATGCCCTTTACCGTCACGCTCGAGCCGTCGGGCCGCCGCTTTGCCGTCGACAACGACCAGACCATTCTTGCCGCGGCAATCGCCGAAGGCATAGGCATGCCCTACGGCTGCCGCGACGGTGCCTGCGGCTCGTGCAAAAGCCGGCTGCTGCACGGCCGCGTGATCCATGGCGAGCACCAGCAAAAGGCCTTGTCCGACGCCGAAGAAGCCGCCGGCATGGTCCTGCCGTGCTGTGCCACGCCGCAGGCCGACTGCACGGTCGAGGCGCGCACCGTGCCCGGCGTCGGCGAATTCCCGGTGCTGAAGATGCCGACCCGCGTGTTGTCGATCAGCAAACCCGCCGCCGACGTGGCCATCGTGCGCCTGCAGTTGCCGGCGAACCAGAACTTCCAGTTCCGCGCCGGCCAGTACGTCGAGTTCATCCTGGCCGGCGGCGTGCGCCGCGCCTATTCGATGGCCAACGCGCCGTCGCACCTCGGCAGTCCGCCATCGATCGAACTGCATGTGCGCCACATGCCCGGCGGCAAGTTCACCGACCTGCTGTTCAGCTCGCTCAAGGAGCGCGACCTGTTGCGCATGGAAGGCCCGTTCGGCAGCTTCTGCCTGCGCGACCAGCCGGCCGACCGCACGCGGCCGATGGTGCTGCTGGCCTCGGGCACCGGCTTCGCGCCGATCAAGGCCTTGATCGAGGAACTGCAAACCAAGGGCAGCACCCGGCCAGCGCTGCTGTACTGGGGCGCCCGCGCGCGTGCCGACCTGTACCAGCACGAATGGGCCGAGGCCGCGGCGCGCGACAACCCCTGGCTGCGCTACGTGCCGGTGCTGTCCGAGCCCAAGCCCGAAGACGGCTGGACCGGCCGCACCGGCTTCGTCCACCACGCGGTGATGACCGACCTGCCCGACCTGTCGGCCCACCAGGTCTACGCCTGCGGCGTACCGGTGATGGTCGAATCGGCCAAACGCGACTTCATCAGCCGCTGCCGCCTGCCCGAAGACCAGTTCATTGCCGACGCCTTCACGTCGGAGGCGGACAAGCACGGGAAGTAGGCGCAAGAGATGCCGGCCGCGCCGATGGCGGCCCGTCCGCCTCAACCCGCCGTTGACGTGGGGGCAGGCGACGACGCCGAGGCGCATGGCATTGGTTCGCAGCCAGCCTCCGCACCGAGCCAAACTGCTTGAATAACTCGTTCCAGACCAGTCACTTGGTCGGAGGTTCTTGAGTAGCCGCACGTTGCCCGCGCGCTTTGCTTTTTTCAGGCTGCGAGGCCAACCACTCCTTGAGTGCTGCATTCACGCGGGTCTGCCAGCCGGGGCCACTTGCCCTGAGCGCACCGACAACATCAGGATCCAGTCGAATCGCGACTTGCTCCTTCGTTGGCCTTTTGTTGGGGCCGCGAGCGCGGCGCAGCGCTGCGATCGTGGCGCTGACCCCGCCCCCCGGCGTCACTGCGCCTTGGCTCCAAACGACCGTTGAGGACTTGGCGTTCGGTTCGGTGACGGCGGACGCCTTGGCCGCAGCCGTTTCGGCGGCACTAAAGCGCTTGGAAGTAGTCATCGGTTTCTTGACGGTCGGCATAGCGGCATGAGGGCAATGCTGAACAAGTCCCCCGCGGCGCGCGCATCCCCGGACTCGGGCGCGCAGCGGCGTTGCAAATGCTCGCCATACCCGCCGGTATGGCTGCGCTTTGCGTCTTGCTGCGCATCCCGATCCGGGGCGCGCGCACTCGCGGGGACTTATTCAGCATCGCCTGAGATCAGATGCGCGGTGTCATCACCTCGCGGGGTCCAGACCAGGAAGACGACTCGACCTTGCCACATGCCGAGGCTTTGCAGCCTCATTTCACCGTAGCGAACACGAGAGTCTTCTACCGTGAGCATCGGGTTGTCGAAGACAGGCTCCAGTTCCGCAAGATCAATCTTGTGCTCCGAATGTTATCCAGACGTTTCGTTTCGTCCCAGGTGATCATGCATAGACTGTATATGCAAAATACTTTGAAGGTCGTGGCCTGCGGGACGTGCGCCCTGTAGCAAAAGGATCTCGCGCTGCAAAAATAAAAGGGCACCGCGAAACCGCGGTGCCCGTTCAGGATCGTCACGGTCAGGCGCGACCGCCCGCCACGCGCGGCCGGACCTGCCGGCCGCTGTAGAGAGTCGTCAGCCCTCGATCGCCGCCTGCGCTGCCGCCAGTCGCGCGATCGGCACGCGGAAGGGCGAGCAGCTCACGTAGTCGAGGCCGACGCGGTGGAAGAAACCGACCGAGGCCGGGTCGCCGCCGTGTTCGCCGCAGACGCCGCATTCGAGCTTGTCGCGCGCGGCGCGGCCTTTTTCGACCGCCATTTGCACCAGCAGGCCGACGCCCTTTTGGTCGATGCTGCGGAACGGATCCTGCTCGTACATGCCCTTTTTCAGGTACTCGGGCAGGAACTTGCCGGCGTCGTCGCGCGAGAAGCCCATCGTCATCTGCGTCAGGTCGTTGGTGCCGAACGAGAAGAACTGCGCCTGCTTGCCGATGGAATCGGCGACCAGCGCGCCGCGCGGGGTTTCGATCATCGTGCCGACCATGTAGTAGATCTTTTCGCCGCGCTCGGCGAAGACCTGCGCCGCAATGCGGTGGATGACCTCGGCCTGGGCGTTGAACTCGCGCACCGTGCCGACCAGCGGCACCATGATCTCGGGCATTACCGTGGCGCCGCGCTTGCGTGCGTTCAGCGCCGCCTCGATCACCGCGCGGGCCTGCATTTCGGTGATTTCAGGGTAGGTGATGCCGAGCCGGCAGCCGCGGTGGCCGAGCATGGGGTTGAACTCGTGCAGGTCATCGACGCGCATGCGGATCTTGGCCAGCGAGACGCCCATTTCACTGGCCATCTGGCGTTGGCCGGCCTCGTCGTGCGGCACGAACTCGTGCAGCGGCGGGTCGAGCAGGCGGATCACCACCGGGAAGCCGTCCATCTCGCGGAACAGGCCTTCGAAGTCGCCGCGCTGCAGCGTCAGCAGCTTGGCCAGCGCGTTGCGGCGGCCGGCCTCGTCGTCGGACAGAATCATCTGCCGCACGGCCAGGATGCGCTCGCCCTCGAAGAACATGTGCTCGGTGCGGCACAGGCCGATGCCTTGCGCGCCGAAGCTGCGCGCGACGCGGGCGTCGGTCGGCGTGTCGGCGTTGGCGCGCACTTCCAGCCGCTTGTGCTTGTCGGCCAGCGCCATCAGCTTGCCGAAGTCGCCGCTCAACTCGGCGTCGCGGGTGGCGATCTGGCCCGAGAAGACTTCACCGGTCGAGCCGTTCAGCGAGATCCACTCGCCTTCCTTGTAGACCTCGGAGCCTATGCTCATGGTGCGCGCGTGGTAGTCGACGTGCACCGCGCCGGCGCCCGAGACGCAGCACTTGCCCATGCCGCGCGCCACCACCGCGGCGTGCGAGGTCATGCCGCCGCGCGCCGTCAAGATGCCCTTGGCGGCGCTCATGCCGCGCAGGTCTTCGGGCGAGGTTTCCTGGCGCACCAGGATCACTTCCATGCCCTTCTTGGTCTGCTCCTCGGCCTCGTCGGCGAAGAACACGATCTGGCCGGTGGCCGCGCCGGGCGAGGCCGGCAGGCCGCGCGCAATGATCTTGCCGGTACGCAGCGCGTGTTCGTCGAACACCGGGTGCAGCAAGTCGTTCAGCCGCTCGGGCGAGACGCGCTGCAGCGCGGTCTTCTCGTCGATGATGCCCTGTTCGAGCATTTCCATCGCGATGCGCACCATCGCCGCGCCGGTGCGCTTGCCGTTGCGCGTCTGCAGCATCCAGAGCCGACCCTCCTGGATCGTGAACTCCATGTCCTGCATGTCCTTGAAGTGCGCTTCGAGGGTGCTCTCGGCCTTCAGCAGTTGCCCGTACAGGTCGGGCATCAGCTCTTCGAGCGACGGGTACTTGGCGGCGCGGGTGGCCTCGTCGACCATCGCCAGCTCGGCCCAGCGGCGCGAGCCGATCAGCGTGATCTGCTGCGGCGTGCGGATGCCGGCAACTACGTCCTCGCCCTGGGCGTTGACCAGGAATTCGCCGTTGAAGAGGTCTTCGCCGGTGCCGGCGTCGCGGCTGAAGGCGACCCCGGTGGCGCTTTTCTCGCCCAGGTTGCCAAAGACCATCGACTGCACGTTGACCGCCGTGCCCCACGACTGCGGAATGTCGTTGAGCTCGCGGTAGAGCTTGGCGCGGTCGTTGTTCCAGCTGTCGAAGACCGCGCTGACCGCGCCCCACAACTGCTCCCACGGGTCGTTCGGGAAGTCGTGCCCGAGGCGGGCGCGGATCAGCGCCTTGAAGCGCGCGACCAGCTCCTTCAGGTCACCGGCGCTCAGCTCGGTGTCGAGCTGCACGCCGCGCTTTTCTTTCAGCATGTCGATGACCAGCTCGAACGGGTCGTGGTCTTCCTTCTTGACCGGCTTGAGCCCCATCACCACATCGCCGTACATCTGGATGAAGCGGCGGTACGAGTCCCAGGCAAAGCGCTCATTGCCGGCCTTGCGGGCCAGGCCCTGGACTGCCTCGTCGTTCAGGCCCAGGTTCAGGATGGTGTCCATCATGCCGGGCATCGACGCCCGCGCACCCGAGCGCACCGACAGCAGCAGCGGGTCGGCCGAATCGCCGAAGCGCTTGCCCATTTCCTTCTCAAGAAAGGCAATGCCTTGCAGCACCTGGTCACGGATCGCCGCCAGCGCCGCGTCGCGGCCCTGCTCGGTGTAGACGGTGCAGGCCTCGGTGCTGATGGTCAGCCCCGACGGCACCGGGATGCCGATGCGGCACATCTCGGCCAGGTTGGCGCCTTTGCCGCCCAACAGGTTCTTCATCGTCGCGTCACCGTCGGTGCGCGAACTGCCAAACAGGTAGACATACTGGGTCGACGTGGACACTCAACTCTCCTCTCGTGGACTATGGGCGGCAAATTTACCTAAACGTCGAATGCTCGGCGCTTTCGGTGGTCGGTAGCTTGACTGACGTCAATTCGAAACCGGGGTTGCTGGTGCAGGCGGCAGGCCGCGTTCGGCGGCCTCGGCGCTGCCGTACAGGTTGGGCGCCAGGCCGTGCTCGCGCAGCGTGTGCGCCAGGCTGGCGCGCACAAAGGCGTTGCCGGCGTAGCGCACGACATGCGTGTAATGGCGCGCGGCGCAGGCGGCGACGCGGTCGGCCCACAGGTCAAGCAGGTCGCCGTCAAGCTCGAACTCGTCGTAGTTGACGATCGCCGGCACGCGCCGGCCGACTTCGGCCAGTTGGCGCTCGGTTTCGTCGAACAAGGCGTCGACCTCGGCCGCGCTGCGCACCCGCAGGTGTGAAAAATCGATGTAGAACACGCCCTGCTCGGCGTGAAAGTGCAGCCGCTCGGCAATCGGCAGCCGGGTCAGGCGGTCGCGCAGGCCTATGGTTTCGGGGCGGAACAGCGTTTCGTCCATCAGCGTCGGCGTGCCGTTGATCACCGGCGTGAAGTGCATGCGGGCCAGGATGTCGCGCTCGATGTCGACGCCCGGCGCCACCTCGGTCAGCGCCAGGCCCTGTTCGGTCAGCCGGAAGACGCAGCGCTCGGTGACGTACAACACCTTTTGCCCGCGCCGAAGCGCCTGCTCGGCCGAAAACGTACGGTGCTCGACCTCGGGCACGAACTTGACGCCGGGCGCGTCGTGCCGGATGTGCAGCCTGCCGTCGGCGACCACGATGTCGGACTTGCCGGCGCTGAACTGGCCGACAAAGACCACCGCCTTGGCGTTTTGCGAAATGTTGATGAAGCCACCGGCACCGGCCAGCTTGGGGCCGAACTTCGACACGTTGAGGTTGCCGGCGCGGTCGGCCTGCGCCAGGCCAAGAAAGGCCAGGTCCAGCCCGCCGCCGTCGTAGAAGTCGAACTGCGACGGCTGGTCGATCACCGCCTGGGTGTTGACCGCGGCGCCAAAGTCCAGCCCCGAGGCCGGAATGCCGCCGATCACGCCGGGCTCGGCGGTCATCGTGAACAGCTCGACCGCGCGTTCTTCATTGGCCACCGCGGCAATGCCTTCGGGCATGCCTATGCCCAGGTTGACCACCGCGCCGGCGCGCAGCTCCAGCGCGGCGCGGCGGGCGATCACCTTGCGCGCGTCCAGTGGCAGCGGTTTGAGGGTGGTCACCGGCACGCGCAGCTCGCCGGCAAACGCCGGGCTGTACGCGGTGCCAAAGGTCTGCGGGTGGTATTCGGGCTTCTCGGCCACCACCACACAATCGACCAGCACGCCGGGCACTTTGACGTGGCGCGGGTTCAGGCTGCCGCGCTCGGCAATGCGCTCGACCTGGACGATGACGATGCCGCCGGAGTTGCGCGCCGCCATCGCGATGGCCTGCGCCTCCAGCGTCAGCGCCTCGCGCTCCATCGTGACGTTGCCATCGGCATCAGCGGTGGTGCCGCGGATGAAGGCGACGTCGATCGGGAATGCGCGGTAGAACAGGCACTCCTGGCCGGCTATGGTCAGCAGCTCTACCAGGTCTTCGGTGGTGCGGGCGTTGATCTTGCCGCCGCCCAGCCGCGGGTCGACAAAGGTGCCCAGGCCGACGCGCGTCAAATGCCCCGGGCGGCCGGCGGCAATGTCGCGAAACAGGTGCGAAATCACGCCCTGCGGCAGGTTGTAGGCCTCGATCGCGTTGGAGGTGGCCAGCTCCTGCAGCCGCGGCACCAGCCCCCAGTGGCCCCCGATCACCCGCCGCACCAGGCCCGGGTGGCCAAGGTGGTTCAGGCCGCGGCTGCGGCCGTCGCCCTGACCGGCGGCGTAGACCAGCGTCAGGTTGGCCGGCCGGCCCATGCCACCCCAACTGGCGTGCTCGCTGTCGCTGGCCGCGGCGGCGTCCAGCGCGCCGGCCAGCGCATCGAGGCTGGGTGCGGCCGGGTCGGCCAGAAACGCTTCTTCGAGCGCGACCGCCAGGTTCTCGGGAAAACCGATGCCGACAAAGCCGCCGGTGGCCAAGGTGTCGCCCTCGCGCACCAGGCGCACCGCCTCGCGCGCCGAAACAATCTTGCCGTGGCGCGCGCCAAAGGTGGCGTGCAGCCGCTCGTGGGCGTCGTGGGGGTGCAGCGGCGTGGTCGGCATCGTCAGCGGCGTCGGCTAGCGGTCGGTCGGCGCGCCGCGCGGCGGGCGGCGCGGCGCTGCGACCGCAGGCGTTGGCCGGCCAGCGCGGCCAGCCGGCGCCGGTTCGCGCGGGTGCGCGCCGATTTGCCGTGCAGTCCATCCGTCCATCGCCTGTGCCCCGTCCGCTTGTCGCAACCCGCGATCCTAACCAGCCGGGGCGCCATGGCGCTGACAAGCCGGCCGCCGCCGCGTCTGGGCGCGTCAGGGTTGGACGATAAAGGATGGCGCTTGAGCGTGCCTGAAGCGGCTGCGCGTAGGCGGTCGCACGCTGGCCGACCGCGCCCGGGGCGCCGCGGCGCTGCGCGCGGTTTGGCCGGCGGGGTTGACCGGACGGGTGGGCCAAGCCCAGGTGGGTCAGGGCCGGCAGGCCAGCCGGCACGACGGCCGACGGCAGATCGGGCCGACGGCCCGCGGACGCGCTACCAGGCGCGCAGCCGGCTGCGCAGGCGGGCGATGCTCTGGCTGTGGAGCTGGCAGACGCGGCTTTCAGTGACCTTGAGCACCGCGGCGATTTCCTTCAGGTTCATGTCGTGCTCGTAGTACATGCTCATCACGTACTGCTCGCGCTCGGGCAGGTGCTTGATCGCCTCGACCAGCGCCTCGCGCATGCGGCGGTCCTGCAGCATGGCCAGTGGATTGGCCTCTTCGTCGGCGACATGGCGGTCGAGGTAGTCGTCGTCGCCCTCGTCGCCGGTCATGTCTTCCAGGTAGATCAACTGCGTGCCGCGCACCTTGCCCAGCAGTTCCTGGTACTCGACCAGGTCCAGGCCCATTTCCTGCGCGATTTCGCCTTCGGTGGGCGCACGGCCGAGTTTTTGCTCCAGCTTGTGGACCGCGGTTTCTATGCTGCGCTGCTGGCGCCGGTCACCGCGGCTCATCCAGTCGTTGCCGCGCAACTCGTCGAGCATCGCGCCGCGGATGCGCTGGGTGGCAAAGGTCTCGAATTGCACGCCGTGGGCCAGGTCGAAGCGGCTCAAGGCGTCGGACAGGCCGATCATGCCGACCTGGATCAGGTCATCGAGCTCAACGTTGGCCGGCAGCTTGGCAATCATTTGATGCGCCAGCCGCCGCACCAGCGGGCTGTACTGCTTGAGCATGGCGTTGGCGTCCAGACGGCCTTTGGCGGTGTACATGGGAAGGCTCCGTCAATTCGGTTCAGATGTATTCAGTTCAGGCGCGCGGCAGCCCGTGGCTGAGCGGCGCGCGCCCAGCCGGCCGCCGCGGCGGCCGGCGTGTGCAGCCGCACCGCGTTGGCCGGCAACTCGTCGCGGCCGCGGTCAAGCTGGCCGCCGACCAGCCGGCGCAGCGCTGGCGGCGGCGTGGCGGTGTGGGCGCTGTGCATCGCATAGGGGTCTATCGTGGCGCAATGGCGCAGCGCTGAACCCAGTAAATGGTCGGCGCACTCGGCCAGTCGTTGCGCCATGCCGCGCGCGCGCGCAGCGGCGCAATCGTCGGCAATGATCAGGTCGTAGGTCAGCGCGCCCAGGCGCTGGCCGATCAGCTTCATGGACGCGTAGGCGCCGGTCAGGCTGTCCGGGCGCGCTCCGGCGAGCACGATGGGCCGCGGCGCGCGGCCGCTGAAGATGCGCCGCAGGTCGAGCGCATCGACATGCAACACCACCACGTCGGCGTGTGGCGCGGCAGCGCGCAAGGCGTCCAGAAAGCCGGCCATCGTCGCCCGGCTGTCCAGGTAAAGCGCCGGCAGCCCGCGCGCGGCCAGGTACGACACCTGCGCGGTCAGCGGCTCGACGCAGGCCGCCAGGTCGATCGTCGCCAGCTCGTGCGGCGGCGAGGCGCTGGGCGCGGCGTCGACCACCAGCGTGTGCAGGCCGCGCTCGGCCACCGTCGCGCACAGGCGTTCCATCACCGCGCCGGCGCCGCTGACCAGCGCGTTGTGCACCAGCGGCAGCACGCGAAAGCGCTCGCCGCCAAACATCTGCCGCAACCCGTGCGCCTGGTCTGTCATGTCGGGCGCACCGCACGATGAACGATGAACGCCCGGCGCGGGGCGCCGGGCATGAACAATGAAGAGGGCACCACTTGCCGCCGTTGGCGTGTATTCATGCAGGCGCAGGCTGCGTCGTTTTTCATGGCGAGCGCAGCGAGCGATTCATCGTTCATGGCGAACGCCAGCGAGCGACTCATCGTTCATGGCGAGCGCCAGCGAGCGATTCATTCCTCAAGAAGCGCGCAGCCCGCCTGCCTGCCCGGGGTAGCCGCTGCCGTGGGTGGCGGCGAAGACCAGGTTGACTTCATTTGCGTCCAGCCGCCACGACGTGCTGCCGCCGCCGCGCAATGCGCGCTGCACCAGTGCGTTGGCCGACAGGCGGTGCCAGTCTTCGGGCACGCGCTGGCCGTTGGCCACGCCCAGCACCTTGCCGCGCTGGCGGATCAGCGCGTCGATTGCTGGCCCCAACTTGACCGCTTCGTCCAGCTTGGACAGCACCACGCCTTTGCACAGCGCGCTGCCGTAGGCCAGCATCACGTCTTCAATGGTTTCGCCCTGCGACGCGGCGTTGACCACCAGCAGCTTTTCAATCGCCCGGTGCGACAGCATTTCCAGCAGGTCGCGGGTGCGCGCGTCGCGCTGGGCGACGCCGGCGGTGTCGACCAGCACCAGGCGCTTGGGCGTCAGCAACTCCAGCAAGTCTTCGAGCGACGCGCGGTCGTGCGCGGTGTGCACCGGCACGCCGAGGATGCGGCCGTAGGTGCGCAGTTGCTCCTGCGCGCCGATGCGGTAGGCGTCCAGCGTCACCAGCCCGAGGTTGGCCGCGCCGTGGCGGGCGGCGCAGGCGGCGGCAATCTTGGCGGTGGTGGTGGTCTTGCCGACGCCGGTCGGCCCGATCAGCGCCAGCACGCCCTGGTGGTCTTCCAGCGCCGGCTCGTTGTCGCCGGTGTGCAGGTTGGCTTCCAGCACGCCGGCGGCCCAGGCCATTTCGTCACCGACGTCGGCCGGCAGGCCCTGCACCAGCTTGCGCACCATGCCCGGCGACAGCCCGGTGTCGAACAGCTTCTGCAGCAGGCCGACCTGGCGCGGGTCACGCTGCATGCGTTCCAGATAGGCCAGCATGCCAAAGCGCTCTTCGATCAACTGCCGCACCTGGCGCAGCTCGCCCATCAGCTCGGCGCTGCCTTCACGCGCGGCCTGGCCGCTGGCGGACGAATCGGCGGCGGCGTCGCGCGCGGCGCGTCCAGCCACCGCGCGCAGGCGCGGCGCCGGTGGCTCGTCGTCGGCCAGCAGCGGCGCAATCGGCTGCGGCAGCCGCGCCGGCGCGCTGGGTTGGGCCGGAACGATTTCATCGTGCAGCACCGGTGCGTCACGGCGTCCCGCACGCGGCGTGGCCGGCGCGGCCTCGGCGGCAGCGGCGCGACCCGCGATCACCCGCAGCGCGGCGTTGCCGACCGGCGCCGCGGCCGACGAGGCCAGCAGCGACTCGGCGACGCTGGGCTCGCGCTGTTCCATCTCGGCCTGGCGGCGGCGCAGCATGCGCTCGCGCACATAGTCCTGGAACGACAGCGTGCTCATGCCCAGCGTTTCAACGTCGCGCGCGACGCTGGGGTCGATCTCGCCGGCGTTGCCGGCCTCCAGCCGCGGCTCGGTACGTTGCGCTGGCGCGCGCGACTTGCCACCGGCGCCGCCGCCCTGGCGCTGCTCGCCGCGTTCGGCAATGCGCTCGGCCAGCGACTTGCCGCGCGGCTTGGCCAGCGTGGCCACTGCCGCGGCCACCGGCGCGGCGCTGGGCGCGCGCGCCACCACCGGCGCGGCGACGGCGGCGGCCTGCGCCTGTTCCAGCCCTTCAGGCGCCATCGCCAGCACCTCGACGCCGTCGCCGGTCGGCCGGGTCGACAGCACCACCGCGTCCTCGCCCAACGCCGCGCGAACCTGCGCCAGGGCCTCACGCGAGGTGCGTGCTGAAAAACGATTGACGTTCATACGAACTCCTGACTGACTGCGGCGGTGGCGGGCGGAAGCGGTGGCTGGGGACGGGCCATGCGGGGCGGTTGCGGTGCGCGATGAACGATGAACGTCCCGCGTGAACGCGGGACATGAACAATGAACAAGTCACGGACTGCGCCGGTGGGGTAGTCATTCATGGTTCATAGCGTGCGCAGCACGCGACTCATCGTTCATCGGCGTCATGCGGTGCCACCGATGATTGAGCCGATGCGTATCGCATGCGTCTCGGGTATCTCGCTGTGCGCCAGCACCTTCAGCCGCGGCGCGGCGCGCTTGAGCAGCCGCGCCAGCGGCACGCGCAACGGGTCGGGCACCAGCAGGCAGGCGGGCAGGCCCAGGTCTTCCTGCTGCTGGGCGTTGTCGGCGGCCTGGCGGCTCAAGGTGTCGGCGACGCCGGGGTCCAGCGCCGGTCCGTGCGGCGAGGTCAGCGCCTGCGCCACCAGCCGTTCCAGGCCGGGCTCCAGCGCGATGACGTCGAGTTCCTTCACCGGCCCGTAGATTTGCTGCACGATGGCCGGCGCCAGGTGCACGCGCAGCCGACGCGCCAGCTCGGCGGCGTCGGTCACCGTGGCACCGTGTTCGGCCAGGCACTCGACGATGCCGCGCATGTCGCGGATGTGCACCCCTTCGTCGAGCAGCAACTGCAGCACTTTTTGCAAGGTGGCGATACCGATCATCTTGGGTACGACGTCTTCGATCAGCTTGGGGGCCAACTTGGTGACGTGCTCGACAAGCTGCTGCGTCTCGACGCGGCCCAGCAGGCGTGCGGCATTCACCTGCATCAAGTGTGAAAGGTGGGTGGCGACGACGGTCGAGCAATCAACCACCGTAAAGCCGTTCATTTGCGCCATCTCGCGCTGGCGTTCGTCGATCCACACCGCCGGCAGCCCGAACGCCGGGTCGGTGGTCGGCGTGCCCGGCAGCTTGATCGCCGCGCCACCCGGGTTGATGGCCATGTACATGCCCGGGAAGGCCTCGCCCTCGCCGACCACGGCGCCGCGCAGCAGCACGCGGTAGACGCTGGGCTTGAGTTCCAGGTTGTCGCGGATGTGCACCGCCGGCGGCAAGAAGCCGACCTCCTGCGCAAACTTCTTGCGCACGCCCTTGATGCGGCCGAGCAGGTCGCCGCCCAGGGTGGCTGCGCGCTGCTTGTCGACCAGCGCGATCAGCCGGTAGCCGACCTCCAGCCCCAGCGTGTCGACCGGCTGCAGGTCGTCCCAACTGGCTTCGGCGTTGGCCGGCTGGGCGTCGACCGGCGCCGGCGGCGGCGCCGCCTTGGCCGCCGCGTCGCGCTTTTGCAGCCACCAGGCGGCCACGCCCAGCGCGCCGCCAAGCAGCAGAAACACCAGGTGCGGCATGCCCGGCACCAGACCCAGCACGCCGACGATGCCACCGGCCAGCCCGAGCGCGCGCGCGCTGCCAAAGACCTGGCGGCGGATCTGGCTGCCGATGTCGTGTTCCTTGCCGACGCGCGAGACGACCATCGCCGCGGCGACCGAGATCAGCAGCCCCGGAATCTGCGCCACCAGCGCGTCGCCCACCGCCAGCAGCACGTAGCGGTCAGCGGCATCGCCCGCGCTCAGCGAATGGCTGGCCACGCCGATGATGAAGCCGCCGACGACGTTGATGACCAGGATCAGCATGCCGGCGATGGCGTCGCCGCGCACAAACTTGCTGGCACCGTCCATCGAGCCAAAGAACTCGGCCTCCTCGGCCACCTCGGCGCGGCGCCGCTTGGCTTCCTTTTCGTCGATCAGCCCGGCGTTCAGGTCGGCGTCGATCGCCATTTGCTTGCCCGGCATAGCGTCCAGCGTGAAACGCGCGCCGACTTCGGCAATGCGCTCGGCGCCCTTGGTGACGACGATGAAGTTGATCACCACCAGAATGGCAAAAACGATCAGGCCGACCGCGAAGTTGCCGCCGACCAGAAAGTGGCCAAAGCTCTCGATCACCTTGCCCGCGGCGCCGGCGCCGGTGTGGCCTTCGAGCAGCACGACGCGGGTCGAGGCCACGTTCAGCGACAGCCGCAGCAGCGTGGCGATCAGCAGCACGCTGGGAAAGGCGGCAAAGTCCAGCGGCTTGACCATTTGCGCGGCGACCAGCACCACCATCAGCGCCAGCGCGATGTTGAAGGTGAAGAACACGTCGAGCACGAAGGCCGGCAGCGGCAACACCATCATCGCCAGCACCATGACGATGAACAGCGGCGCCGCCAGCGCCTTGACCATGGGCGCACGCGGCGCCAGCCAGCCCTGCGCCTGCCCGGCCGCGGCACCGACCCGCCCGGTGTAAGGCGCCGCCCGCGCCAGCAACGGCGCCGCCGCCGCGCGCAACGGCGCGCCCAGCGCCTGGAGTCGGTTCAGCGCTTGCATGTGCCCTGGCCTTCGCAGTAGGTGCTGTGCCACGCGCGATGAACGATGAACGTCCCGCGTGAACGCGGGACATGAACCATGAATAAGTCACGGACTGCGACGGTGGGGAAGTTATTCATCGTTCATGGCGTGCGCAGCACGCGACTCATCGTTCATCGCGCAGCGCTCATCGTTCATTGCGCACCGCACCGGCCGCAGGGTCCAGATCCGGCGGCACATCCAGTTCGGGCAGGTCCGACGGTGCCGGGCCGCGGCCTTCGGCGGCGGCGCGCAGCGCGAAGACGTGGGCCAGCACCTGGGCCACCGCGGCAAACAGCCGCGCCGGAATCTCGGCGTCGACCTCGCAGTGGGTGTACAGCGCGCGCGCCAGCGGCGGCGCCTGCAGCACCGGCACGCGGTGCTCGCTGGCCAGGTCGCGGATCTTCAGCGCCAGCAGGTCGGCGCCCTTGGCGACCAGGCGCGGCGCGGCCATCGCCGCGCCGTCATATTTCAGCGCCACCGCGTAGTGGCTGGGGTTCATCACCACCAGGTCGGCCTTGGGCACCGCGGCCAGCATGCGCCGGCGCGACATCTCACGCATGCGCTGCTTGACCTTGGCCTTCATCTCCAGGTTGCCCTCGGCCTCTTTCTGCTCCTGCTTGGCTTCCTGGTGGCTCATGCGCAGCCGGCGCGCCATCAAGGTGCGTTGCAGCGGCACGTCGACCGCGGCAAACACCGCCAGCGCCACCACCAGCAGGCTCAGCCCACCGAGCAGCGCGCCAGCCGTGTGGGCGATGGCCGTGGACAGCGGCATCGCCAGCGCGGTGTGAAATTCGGCCAGATGGCGCCACAGCCAGGCGCCGCCAACCACGCCGACCACCAGCGCCAGCAGGCAGGCCTTGGCCAGATCGCCCAGGTGAGCGCCGGAAAACATCCGGCGCAGCCCGGCCAGCGGGTCGAGCTTGGTGAAATCTGGCGCCAGCGGCTTCCAGGTGAAGTTCCAGCCGCCGACCGCCAGCGCCGCCGCGGCGGCCAGCGCCAGCGCCAGCGCGCCCAGCGGCACAAGCACCAGCAGCCAGGCCAGCGACAGCTCGGCCAGGCGCGCGGTCATGGCGTCGCCGCGGGCCAAAAACGCGGCGTCAAAGCGCAGCCCGGCGGCGAGCAGGCGCTGCAGCCAGTCGGCCAGCCGCGGCATCAGCACCACCAGCGCGAAGCCGCCGCCGCCGATGGCCGCCAGGTGCGCCAGGTCGCGCGAACGCGCCACCTGGCCGTCTTCACGGGCCTTGCGGATCTTGCGTTCTGACGCGGGTAACGGACGGTCTTGGTCGTCGGCCATGCGGCGCGCGCGGCAAGGGGTTGGACCTGCCAGCGCGAGCCGCCATCGTGCCCGGCACTCGGGTACGTCAGCAGACGATTAACGGCAGCAAGCGCCCTTTCTTCAGCCCGCTGCCCGACGCCGCTTGTCCTTACCGTGACTGAGTGGGCAAACGCCCGGGTTTGGCCGTGCTGCGCTCAAGTTGCTGCCGGCTGGCCCGATATGGCGACGAGCAACGAGCAAAAGCCGTGGCCCGCCGTTTTCCGGTGCTGCCCGACCCATAGCCCGCACACCAATCCGCCGCGCCCCGACCCACGCCTCGAGCAGCCGAAGCGCACGCCAGTTTTTTCGCGCCGAAAGACCCTGACCATGGCCACCAACATTCCGAGCCTGTCTGAATCCGAAATTTCCGCCCTGTCGACGTCGCAAATTGCAGCGTTGAGCGTGGCCGAATGGTTGGCATTCAGCTCGGCGCAGATTGCCGCGTTGACGTTGGACCAGGTGGCGGCAATCAAGCCCACCGGCCTGGGTGCGCTGACCGCGCTGCAGGCAAGTGCGTTCACGCCGGCAGCGTTTGCCGCTCTCAGCACGGCGCAAATTCGGGCCTTGTCCACCGCCGCGGTCACCACCATCGACAACGCCGACGCGGCGGCGCTGTCCGCCACGCAGATGGCGGCGTTGACCACGTCGCAGGTGGGCGTGCTCGCCACGGCCACCATCGCCAGCCTGGACGAAACCCACCTCGGCGCGCTGACCTCGGCGCAAATCCGCGGCCTGGTCAGCAGCCAGATTGATGCGCTGGCCACGCCGCAGTGGCAAATGCTCAACTCCAGCCAGATTCGCGGCTTGAGCACGGCGCAGATCGGCAGCCTGGACAGCGGCGACCTCAACGCCCTCGGCGCGTCACAGGTTCAGGCCCTGACCAGCAGCCAGTTGTCGGCGCTCAGCACGGCCCAGGCCGCCGCGCTGTCGGTCGACAACGTCGCCGCGCTGACCAGCGCCCAGGTGCGTGGATTGAGCACGTCGGCAGTGACCGCACTGAGCAGCGACGCGATCGCGGCGCTGGGCAGCGCCCAGGTGGCCGCGATGACCACATCACAGATGCGGGCGATTGACAGTGCCGACCTGCAGGCCATCGGCGCCGATGCGATGGCGGCGGTGACGTCGGGCCAGATTGCCGCGTTGACCACCGCCCAGATCGGTGCTTTGAGCTCAACCCAGGTCGATTCAATGTCGACCAGGCAATTGCGCGGGCTGACCACCGCGCAAGTCGTTGCCCTCTCCAGTGACCAGCTCAATTTGTTGGCGAGCGACCTGTCAAGCACCCAGATTGCCGCACTGTCGAGCCAGCAGGTGGCCAACCTCAGCACCGAGAACCTGGCTGCGCTGAACAGCGCCCAAGTGCGCGCACTGCGCGACAGCGCGCTGACCGCGCTCGACTCCGAACACATCGCCGCCCTGGGCAGCAACCAACTGGCCAGCCTGACTTCGGCGCAGATCCGGGCCATCGATCCGGCCGACATGGGCGCGATCGGCACCGCTGCATTGGCCGGATTGGCCTCGGCACAGATCAGCGCGCTGACTACCGCCCAGCTCGACGCACTGTCAAGCGAACAACTGCGCACATTGACCTCCGGCCAGATTCGCGCGCTGGGCACGGCCCAGATCGCGTCGCTGACCAGCGACGACCTGAACAGCCTGACCACCGGGCAACTGGCCGCCTTGACGACCGGCCAGATCGCCAAGATCGGGCCGACCGACATCGCCGCGCTCGGCAGCGACGGCCTGGCTGCACTGAACAGCGCACAAATCCGGTCCCTGTCGACCAGCGCCTTGGCGGCGTTTGATTCAGCCGACATTGCAGCGCTGGGGACGGCCCAGTTGCGTGCATTGACTTCGGCCCAACTTCGCGCCATCGACAGCGCCGATTTCGCCGGGTTGACCAGCACTGCCGTTTCCGGACTGACCAGCAGCCAAATCGCCGCGCTGACCACGGCCCAGCTGCAGGGCCTGAGCACGGACACACTGGCCGGCCTGGCCAGCGCCCAGTTGCGGGGTCTGGGCAGCGCCCAGATCCGTTCGCTGACCAGCGAGGCATTGAGCGCGCTGACCAGCGAGCAGTTCCGCACGATGAGCACCGCGCAGACCGCCGCGCTGACCTCGGCGCAGATTCAGGCCATGGAGTCGGCCGACCTGGCAGCGCTGACCACCGCACAGATCAGAACCCTCGGCAGTGCCACGATCGCCGGCCTGGGCAGCGAGGAGTTGGGCGCATTGAGCAGCACCCAGATCCGAGCCCTGACTTCGGCACAACTCGGCGCCATCGACACCGCCAATCTGGCAGCGATGGGCACGACGGTCGTCGGCAACTTGTCCTCGTCACAGGTTGCGGCGATGACCACTGGTCAGTTGGCCAATCTGACCAGCGAACAAATACAGGCGTTTGGCAGCGCCCAGTTGCGCACACTGACCACCAAGCAGTTGTCGCTGTTGTCAAGCGACCAGCTCAACCTGCTGACGTCTGAGCAGTTCGCTACCCTTTCCAGCCAGCAAGTCGCTGGCCTGACCAGCGGCCAGATCGCCAACCTGCAAAGCGAAGACCTGGCGGCCATCGGTACGGCCCAGATTCGCGCCATCAGCACCGCCGGCATCGCGTCCCTGGACTCGGCAGACCTCCAGGCGATGACCAGCGCTCAACTCAACGCGTTGACCAGCACGCAGTTGCGCGCCATCGATGCGTCCGACCTCGCCGGCCTCAGCAGCGAAACCATCGCCAGCCTGAAAGCCGGCCAGAT
>WBZS01001404.1_pt1 | contig 19343 bp, 14 predicted proteins | sample 5204201 | NCBI WGS metagenome assembly WBZS01 (sample SAMN12344357, study PRJNA552823) | activated sludge metagenome | biome: Activated sludge suspended growth; feature: Nitrification reactor; material: Wastewater; isolation source: activated sludge from nitrification reactor of wastewater...
CGTTGTATCCGCGCCACAACCACCCGCAGTGATGGTTATTGGTCTCTTCATCGAATCCATAACGCACCGGTTCGGACGATTCGGTGACCGTAGGCGTTTCGGGTGGGATCTCGGCTTGGGGAGTATCTTCTTCGATTGGGGCTGTTTCGAATTCGTCGGTCGATTCAGGTCGGGAGCGAACGCGCGGCTTCAGGGTACCGGGTTCACGGCGGCCTTTGAGATCGGCCATGAGTCGTTCCTCCATAAAGGCTAGCACAGGATGGGGAGGTTAAGCACCCGGTAGAAGGGAGGCTTCCTCGCCGTGCGGCATGCCCCGATGTGTAAGGACTCTGGGGACTTGCTCGCCACGCCAGCGGTAGGATATCGTTCCGATGCGTCCTACTATCATACCAACCATGACGGGGGAAAAGGCAAGGCTAATTTTCTTTTGCCGAAAAAATGATCCCGGAACGCCAAGATGGAAATTCTCCATGCATGTTCGCCTTTGAAACGATGCTTCGCGAACCAGATTTCATCGGACGCCGATTCTCAATCTCGCCAAGAGATTTCTCCACGGTAATCGCCTTATCTTCTTGCGATTGGCTTTGCGTCCAGGGAAAATGACCGCAACTTTCCCAGATGAAGCCATCCGAGACGTATCGGTTTGGCACCTTTTTTCTCAAAGGAGCAGGGTCCGTGAAACGATTCCAGTTGTTGTTTGGCTTCTCCATGATGGCGTTGGTAGCGGTCTTTTCCGCAGATGCCGGCGAAAAGAAAAACCCATGTATCGTGCCGGTGCCTCGCGATAAAGGGTGGATGAAACGCCATGAAGGTTTCGTCGAAATCGCCAAGAAAGGCGACGTGGACGTTCTGCTCTTGGGCGATTCCATCACGGATGCGTGGCGACAAAAAGGCGCCGAACCCACGTTTAAAAAATATTTCGTGCCCCTGAAAACCGCAAATTTCGGCATCGGTGGCGACCGCACGGAACATGTGCTGTGGCGAATTCAAAACGGCGAACTCGAAGGCATCACACCCAAGGTGGTGATGTTGATGATCGGCACGAATAATAGTGGCTCCAATTCCTCAGAACAAATTGCCGAGGGAATCACCGAGATCGTGAAGGAACTGCAAAAACGGACGCCGACGACCAAGATTTTGCTTCTAGGAGTCTTTCCACGCGCCCCGAAGGCGGACCATCCGGTCCGTGCCAAGATTGCGAAAATCAACGAAATCGTGTCGAAACTCGACGATGGCAAACGCGTGAAGTACCTCGACATCGGCAAGAAATTCCTTCAAGACGATGGCGAATTGACGAAAGAGATCATGCCCGATTTTCTGCATTTGTCGCAGAAGGGATATGAGATCTGGGGAGATGCCGTGATCCCGACGATCCACGCCATGCTTGGCCGTAAGAAATAAACGCGTAATGTCGTGAATGCGGGTTCGCGGCGCCGAAGGTAGTCAAGCGGACCCGCATTCACTTAGGAAATGCGCGTGCCTCGCACGAAAACCGCCGCGACGGATCCTGGAAACGTCACGCTTTCGAAGGGGCTCCAGCCACATTTCGTTTTCAACTCCTCCCGCCGCACCGTGGTGGGAGTTTTCAAATCCAGAACCGTCAGTGAACCCACATAACCTGGCAGCAGTCGGCCAAACCTTTCTTGCTGGTAGGGACGAACGAATTCGCCCGGATTCGCCGAGCAGATGGCGGCGATTCGTTCCGGAGTGAAACCTTTCTCCACCATGAGCCACGCCGCGAAAGGGCCGAACGTATCCAGGTGCGGTTGGCCGGAGATACCTTTCGCTTTTTCCTCGAGCGTATGCGGCGCGTGATCGGTCGCTAGATAGTCCGCGGTTCCATCTCGAAGTGCCTCGAGCATTGCTTCGCGGTCGGACGGGCTTCGCAAAGGCGGGTTCATTTGCATGGCGCGGGCGTTTTCCGACGTGATCATGGCGGTATCGAAAAAAACGTGATGGGGCGTGACCTCCGCCGTGACGGGCAACCCTCGGCTTCGTGCCTCTCGGATCAGTGGGAGCCCCTCGCCCACGGAATAATGGCACAGTTTGCCCCGAAGCTGATATTTTTCGATCATGGCCAGCGCAAAGCATGTCGCGCTCAGCTCGCATTCGGGAGGCCGACGAAGCTCGTGGGTTAGGGCGGTTCGATGTTTTTCCAAGAGAATCGGGTCTTCACAATGGAAGCTGACGGCCTGACGCACGTAATTCGCCAGGGTCAAATCAAGTTCCTCAAGGCTTCGAAAGAAAAGATGCCCCACGCTGGGCCCCATGTACGCTTTGTAAGGAACATCGCGGCCAAGGGGCCTAGTTCCGGGACCGATCCCCGCGTAGAGCGTGAACGTGACGGGAAGGTTGCCTCGGCGGAGCAACGCCTCCTTGTCGGCGTAGGTACCCTCATCGATCGGCGCGATGTGATTGTTGGGCATATCCGCGACATGGACGACGCCACCATGGAGCGCTGCCGCGGAAGCGGTGGCGAATGTCTCTTTGTAGATTTCCTTTCCCGAACAATCTTCACGGGCATGAATGTGAACGTCCCCCATGCCGGCGAAAATAAGACAATGATCTGGGAAAACGTGGTCAGGCGGACCAAGGCGAGCGCCCATGGCGGTGATCACGCCCTGTTCGATCTGGATTTGTCCTGAACGGACACCGTCGATGTCCGCGAAACGCCCTTCGATGATCTGGCTTGGCATGAAAGAATTCCTGTCTGGTCGGTCCATCACCTCCTGAGGACACCTCGTTCCACGAACGCCCCGGTCCATGAGCGAAGCGTTCGTCGGATCGCGGAACGCCGCGGGAGGGAAGGTTTATTCGTCGTCGCCGAGTTCCTTGCGTAAGCGGTCGAGTTCGGTCATTAACGCTCGACGGGCAGGGCGATACGCATCGTCCGCGATGACGTTGCGATTTTGAAGTGGATCTTTTTGGCGATCGAACATCTCCCATTCCGCCGGAGTTTCTTTTTCGCTCGCACCCTTCTTATTAAGACCTTTGCCATAGTAATGGATGAGCGTGTAGCGATCGGTTCGGACCCCGTAATGAGCCGTGACGTTATGCGAGCCATCCAGATGCATGTAATACCGGTAGTACATGGATTTTCGCCAATCTGGCGGTGTCTTACCCGTCAGCAGTTGGCGATAACTCTTGCCCTGCATGGTTTCGGGAATTTTTTCGTCGGCGAAATCGAGGAACATGGGCGCATGGTCGATGTTGAGGACCATCTCGGTGCTGACGGAACCAGGTCGAGTCACGCCGGGATAACGGACCACCAAAGGCGTCGTTAAGCATTCCTCGTACATGAACCGCTTATCATACCAGCCATGTTCGCCCAAAAAGAAGCCTTGATCCGAGGTATAGACGACGATGGTGTCTTCCTCGAGTCCCTCGGCCGCCAAAAAGTCGAGGATTTTTCCCACGTTTTCATCGACGGCTGCCACGCAGGCGAGGTACCGCTTCATGTATTCTTGAAACGCCCATTTGCGAAGTTCGTTCGTCGCCAAGTCCTTGGGAATTTCCATTTGCAGGTCGCGCTTCGCGAAGTTCTCTCCGACTCGCATCTCGGCCCGTTTCGCCGCGGCGGAAAGCGTCGAATAATCGTCCAATAGATTCGGCGGTTCGGGAAACTTGACGTCCTTGAACATCTCCTTGAATCGAGGCGCGGGATCCCAAGGCCGATGCGGAGCTTTGTAATGGCAAAACAGCATGAACGGCTTCGTCTTATCTCGTTTCTTGATCCACGCGATGCTGTCGTTCGTGATCACATCTTCCGAATATTGGTCCTTGAAAACCCGAAATTCCTTGGGTTTCGTACCCATGACACGGAGCTTGGGGTTCAGATATTCCCCCTGCCCTGGCAAAATGTTCCAGTAATCGAAACCCTGTGGATCCGTTCCAAGATGCCATTTCCCAATGAGCGCGGTTTGATAACCCGCCGACCGAAGGAGATGAGCGATATGTATCGCCTTGGGACTCATGACGTCGTTGAGGGTGTAGACGCCATTTTTATGGCTGTACTGTCCGGTCAAAATGGCGGCTCGGCTGGGCGTGCAGATCGAGTTCGTGACACAACAATTCTTGAAGAGCATGCCACCCTTGGCGATACGGTCGATATTCGGCGTGTTGGCGTATTTTCCCAAAAAGGTCGGCCCGTACGCGCTCACGGCTGTCTTGGCGTGATCGTCCGACATGATGAAGACGATGTTAGGTCTTTTCTTGGTTGCCTGAGCCTCCGCACGGGGAGAATGGACCGCGAACCAGCCGACAAACAGCCCGAATACGATGACGCGAACCATGGAAGAACATCCTGATAGGAAAAGGTGGCAAAACGCTTGGGGCGATCGGATCGAAATGGCTTCGTTGGCTACCAGTGCATGACGAATCCGCCGTCGACGTTGAGGGTTTGTCCGGTGATATTCTCGCCGCGACTCGATGCCAGAAAGACCGTCATGGCGGCCATGTCCTCGGGAGTCTGCCAACGATTGAGCGGTACAACCTTTTGAATTTTTTCCGCCGTCCATGCTTCGTACGATTTTTTTTCCGAGTCGGGCTGATCTTGATTCCACGCCGCCCACACGGATTTGTTAAGCTCCGTTTTTACCATGCCCGGACATAGGGCATTCACGCGAACATTGTACGGAGCGAAGTCCTTGGCCGCACATTGCATGAAATTGATGAGCGCCGCCTTGGAAGCACTGTAGGGAGGATCCGTCTGCGAGCCGATTTGTCCCGCGACCGAAGCGATCAGCAACATCGAACCTCGGCGGCGCCGAACGAAATGGGGTGCGAATGCGTGCAGCGTGTTCACGGCCGTCATGATGTTTATTTCGAGCAAGCGAGGCCAATCGCTGGGGCTGAGATTCCAGAAGGGAAAGCCAAATTTTCCCGAACCGATGGCGACGGCAAACACCAGATGATCGATGCGGGAGAACGTACCTTCGAGCGCCTGAACCGTCGTTTGTAATGCGGTGTAGGAGGTCGCATCGCAGGGGATACCGACGGTGGCGACGCCCGCATCCTTACTTAAGCTGGCAGCTGTTTCCACGACGTGCGGATCGCGATCGATAAGACCGACCGAACATCCTTCGTTGGCGAATTCACGACCAATCGCTAGCCCGATCCCTCGAGCGCCCCCCACCACGACAGCTGTTTGCCCCTTCAAACCAAGGTCCATGGAAATTACCCAAAGAAGACGTTAACGAAAAAAGGTTACGGATTTCGAATCATCGGCCAAACCAACGCCAAGAAAAAGATTCCACCCGCCGTCAAAAGTCCAAGAAAGAACACGAACGTCGCCAAGCCACGTTCCAAGGTCGCGTTCCGGTGATCTTCGGATGGAAGCGTCGCGGAAGGAGCGTCCAACTCGGGCGAGACCGCAGGAGGAGACGGAATTGGGTGCGGCGAGCTTTTCGGCCGATCATGCATCATGGGCATGGGTGGAATCGCACGCTCGGATTTCGCGCTCTCCATCGACATCAAGGCTTTGGCGATCGCCGGCGGCACGCTTTTTTTGGGTTGCGGTCGCAAGATTTCGGATTTAGGTGGTTCCTCTGAAAATGGCATCGCCGGTGTATTCATCGGGGTGTTGGTCGTGACGCTGGGGCGTTTGTCGAGGCCCAGCTGGCGCCACATCGTTTCCACTTGCTCGGCGGGCCATTGTTCGCGTAAATCGGAGACGTATTCCTGAACGTCCGATGAATTCATGGCATCGGCCATGTTGGCGAAGGGACGTAGCAAATGGTGCGGGTTTGCTTTGAGCAACACCAACCGGAGCAGATCGGCATCGCTGGAGTTCGACGCTCGCAGCGCCGCGTCCGCCGCCAACACCCAGCAGTGGTCCCGATGGCGGGGTTGTTCCTGCTTCGCGAAGTGCTGTGCCAGCTCTTCGAACATCTTCTGCAATCGTCGAGCGTCCTTCATGGATCGCGTTCTCACCTCAGCTCTCGGTTTCGAAGTCCTCTTCTACAATAGTCTCAGGTTGCATGGCGTTTGGCTAGAGCTACCTTGAATGATCCTGAGCGTCGACGATGTTTTTGGACGATAAGCCTTTGCTTCAAGGCATTCGAGTGCTCGATGCCTCGCGTGTCTTGGCCGGTCCATATTGCGGGCAAGTCCTGGGCGATTTAGGCGCCGAAGTCATCAAGGTCGAAAAACCCGGAACCGGTGATGAAACCCGTGCGTGGGGCCCGCCGTTCGTGGGCGAACTTAGTGCCTATTTCCTTTCCTGTAATCGAAACAAAAAAGCCATCAGCCTGGATCTGAACCGAACGGAAGGGCGTGAACTCTTCCATCGGCTCGTGCAAAAAAGCGATGTTTTGCTCGAAAATTTTCTTCCCGAGACTTTGAGGAAATTGGGCCTCGCGCGGGAAACGTTGTGGGAGCTCAATCCGCGTTTGATCGTGGGTTCGATCACGGGTTTCGGGAAAACGGGGCCTTGGGCGAATCGGCCCGGATACGATTTCGCCATTCAGGGTCTGAGCGGATTGATGAGTGTCACTGGACCGGTCCAGGGCGAGCCGACGAAAGTGGGTGTCGCCATCACCGATGTTTTGACGGGGCTTTATTTGGCGACGGCTGTGCTTGCGTGTCTGCACGCGCGAAAGGAAACCGGACATGGCTACGCCATCGACTTGGCGTTGCTCGATTGTGCGGTTGCCTCGCAAGTGAATCTCGCTCAAACCTTTCTAAGCACCCAGAAAATCCCACCTCGCCAGGGAAACGCCCATTTACAAATCGTTCCTTATCAAACGTTTCAAGCCTCGAATGATTGGTTGATTTTGGCAGTTGGCAACGACGATCAATGGCAGCGATTCTGCCTCGCCGTAGGCCGGACGGATTGGGCAAATGACCCACGCTTTCGAGAAAACCAAGGACGCGTACGCCATCGCGAGATTCTCGTGCCGGAAATCTCCGAGCTTTTCCGGACGGGTGACCGTGACGCATGGTTGACGCTTTTGGAGAAAGCAGAAATTCCTTGTGCCCCGGTATTGAATTACGCGGAAGTCTTTTCACTCGAGCAGATCGCGGCGCGTGGGATGAAAATCAAAATTCAAGACCGCGAAGGCCACGATGTCGATCTGCTTGGTTCGCCTTTTCATATCAAAGGTGCCAAAAAGGCATCAGTTACGCCCCCACCGACCGTCGGGGAACATAGCGAGCAGATTCTACGTGAAATTCTTGAGCTTTCTGAGTCGAAAATCTCCGAGTTACGTGCGAGCCGGGTGATTGAATAGCATCTGGACGCCTTTGACTTCCTTCCGAGGTCGCACAGCGTACCCTATGAATCTCACAAAAACGGAGTCTGCCGTCGGGTGTTACAAGATTCTCTTGGTGGAAAAAATACGGAAGATCTCACGCAAAGACGCGGAGGCGCAGAAAGAATGGGAAGAATAAATCCTGGTTTCGTCGAGGCTTTGGTTCGCGAAACGGTGTTGTCTCACGTTGATTCTCTGCGTCTCCGCGTCTCTGCGTGAGCCTCTTTGAACTCAGACCTCAGAGAATTTGGCTACGCCCCTGCCGTCTCCGGAATGATTTCAGTTCTTGCGTTCGCCAAATCATGGCCTACACTTCCTTGTGATGAACACTGCGGCAACCTCCCCTGTTACTGCGGCGGTCTCTCCCAAAAAAAGCCGTCGTTTTCTTACCTGGACCCTCGCGATTTTCCTGATCGCGCTGGGAGGAGAAATCGCCGCGCGCCTTGATGATGCCGTCTTTTCCGAAGTTCCTTTCTTTGCAAATCCTCATCGAGAAATCGATTTGGTCGTGTATGACGAGTTTGGCGTGCATGGCCGACCGAACGGTCGCTTCAAAAAATGGAAGTTGAACGCGTTCGGGTTTCGAAGCCCTCCCTTGGATCTCGTGAAACCGTTGGAAACGACGCGCATCGCGATCTTGGGCGCGTCAGAAACCTTTGGCCTTTATGAGCCCGAGGGAAAAGAGTACGCCGCACAACTTAGAGAAAAGTTACGCGCGAACGGCCGCGACAATGTCGAGATCGTGAACGCGGCGATGGCGGGTATTTCCGTCAAGAGCATGACACCCTATTGGAACCGCTGGGTCGCGAAAACTCGGCCGGATTTCGTGGTCATTTATCCCTCGCCCTTGTTCTACCTCGATGATGAATTGCCGCGCGGATCCACGGAAACGCCAGATTCGGAACCTACGGAAACCCGTATCCGTTCTAGATTCCTTGAGCGATTGACCGACAACGTCCGCCAATCCGACCTCGTACGCCAACTCCGTGTTCGTTTTGTCTTGGCGACCAAGTTGCCCGGCAAAGATGAGGGGTATGTTTTCGACCGAGCACCCTGTGATCGGCTCGCAGCCTACCTGGTCGACTTGGAGGAGTTGCTGGACTCCATCAGTCGTTCCGGTGCGACGCCAATCCTTCTTACGCACGCCAGCAAATGCGCTAACCCTCCGGAGCCCCGCGATCAGGCGGAGTTGGAGGCGATGCGGCTCTTTCTGTTGCGAGCACAACCGCGCGTGATGGCGGAATTCGAAGCCAACGCGAACGAGGCAATGCGCGAGCTGGCGAATAGACGGAACCTCGCTCTAATCGACGTGGACCATCACCTCACGACCAAACGCGAATACTTCGCCGACCTCGTTCATTTCAACGAAGCCGGCGCGGGTACGATGGCGGATTTTTTGGTGAAGGAACTCATGCCCTTTCTTGACCGGAAAGGGCGACGATGATTTTCAACAGCTTCGTTTTCCTGTTTCTTTTTCTACCGATCACCTACTTGGTTTTTTGGCAGCTTCGTTCCGCCGGGCCGCGGCATATTTGGCTGGCAATCACCGGGTATGTCTTTTACGGTTACTGGAGTCCGTGGTTTTGCCTGCTCATGGCGTTTTCCACGTTGGTAAGCTATCTCGCGGGATTGGCCTTTCTGAATTTTCATTCACCGTGGACACGTCGCGTCATCCTCATCGTTCCGATCGCGGTGGACCTACTTCTTCTCGCTTTTTTCAAATATGCGAACTTCCTCATGCAGTCGGCCAACGATCTTGCCTACGCCTTGGGATGGGGCGTGAATTTGCAAAGCGAAGTACTTTCAACGATCAATCTCCTCGGAATTTATGCGGGCTTTGACTTCGGTTTCACCAAATGGGACGTCGTGCTACCAGTCGGCATTTCTTTTTACACGTTTCACACGATTACCTACATCGTCGACAGCTACCGAGGAACGATCAAACCGACGCGCAACCTGTTCGAATTTTCGGCGTATGTCTCGCTCTTTTCCCAGCTCGTTGCTGGGCCAATCGTTCGGTTTCGACAGATCGAGGAAGACCTCGAACGGCTGGGTGGAGCGGATCGCACGCGCTGGCTCGGCATCGGCACGGCCTTCTTCATGATCGGCATGGTCGAAAAAGTCCTCGTGGCCGACAGCCTGGCGCCGTTCGTGCACCACGCCTTTTCGCATTCGGCATCGTTGACCACCGTCGATGCTTGGCTAGGAATATTGGCCTACACCTTTCAGCTTTACTTCGATTTTTCCGGCTACAGTTCCATGGCTGTCGGTTTGGGCTATATGTTTGGCCTGAGAATCCCCATCAACTTCAACTCGCCCTATAAGGCCCTGAATCCTTCCGATTTCTGGAATCGCTGGCACATCTCCCTGTCGAGCTGCCTAAGGGATTACCTATATATCCCACTGGGTGGAAATCGGAACGGTACCGTGAACACCTATCGAAATCTGCTGCTGACCATGCTCATCGGCGGGCTTTGGCACGGTGCGGATTGGACGTTCGTGCTTTGGGGAGCCTACCACGGCTTGCTGCTGATGTCGTACCGTGCGTTTGGTTCGACCTGGGATGCCCTGCCGACCTTTGTGCGGCGGATAGGAATGTTTCTCCTCGTGGTGATCGGATGGGTTCCCTTCCGTGCGGAGGGGCTGTCGGCGATGCTCGCAGTTTTTAACGCCATGTTCACCCCGATCGCGGGCGACTCGGTTTTCTCCGCCATGAGTCCCTCGGCGTTAAGCGTGCTCCTGATGCTCGCCGCTTGGTGGGCCATGATCGGGCCGAATGTTTATGACTTGACCCGAGATTTCCGGTGGAATGGCTGGCACACCGTCTTTTTCTCGCTCGCGTTCGGCGCATGCCTGGCCATCATCTCCGGCGGGCGAAATTCACCGTTCTTATACTTCCAGTTTTAATGGTATTGTCCAATCTCGCCCGTGAGGAACGCCCATACGTCGGTCTCAAACGATGAGACGCCGACCATGCGCGAGGTCATCGTGAATCGCTTCCTCGATGTCGAACCCAATCAAATGTCACGGTTTGTAGCGGTAGCGAAGCACGGTATCAATTCGGTATTCATAGAGAGATTTTGATTGCGGGAATGCGCCAGCGACCAGAGCGAATTGGATATTCGCTCGGAACCGAGTCATTACGGATTCCAGGTAATCCGTAGCCTCGACCCGGCGTGCGAATTCCACGATCGCGGTGGACGGAACCGGAATGCCGCCGAGAAGAGAATCGAGATCGGTGCGAGCGATGATGCCCACCGTCGGATCGAGCAGCCACGAGTCGTTGCCATCGCTGGCGATGATCTGCGAGTGATTACCGAAAAGCCCTTCGTTCCATCCCACGATCGAGATCGTCATGGGGTCGACTTTGGGTTTTGGATAGATCAAGCGATAGAGGTGGTGTGCGAAATAATCGTATTCCGTGCAAACGAGGCGAGGCGTCGCCAACAGGCTGGCGAGTTCCCTAACCTTCGGCGCGCGAAGTGGATCACCCACGCTCCGATACGATGCATATTCGTACGCAAAAATCGACGTGAAGATGGCGGCCAACATTTCTTGGCTCATCCCAGGTGCCAACCTCGCCATCCGTCGCTTAAGCCCTGGAAGATATCGCTGAAAAATGGTGGCGATCGACGCCGGTTTGGCGCGAACGGCGGCCAGATCCCAGGGCGCGATGTAGAAGAAAGTGGATGCGGAGGTTAGGCCGAAATAAAAACGACTACCTGATGATAAACCTGTGTACAATGTTCCCTGGAGCGTGGTCAGTACGACATCCGCCAAGCCATCGCCATTCACATCGCGGAGCAACATTCGCTTGGCGTTCGTGGTGGCGGAAGGCGCCGTCCATGCCTTTCGAAATGCCCATTTCGCGTTGGTGATGAGAACGTAAAACGAACCGTTGGAATGCCAATGAACGAAATCGGGGCGACCGTCTCCCGTGAGGTCGGCCGTTTCGATGGTACGCCACTGTTGCGTCACATTCTTCATTGCTGAGCTATACGGCAAAACGCGAAATGCGGATTTCTCCACGCGTCCGGTATACCATACGCCCAAGCTCGTAAGCCCAAAGATATCGGTGTCGCCATCGAGATCGACATCCGCGACCACGAATTCGCGCCACGTTTGGTTGATGGGCCAATCCGTTGCCCATACCGTGGATTTGAAATTCTTGCCACCAAGGATGACATGCCAGGTTTTCTTGAAACGCAAACCGGCGAGATCCGCTTTGCCGTCGGCGTTGAAATCGCCGACTTCAATCGTGGTCCAATAGGTGGGACTAACCCAATCCACACCTGTCGAGCGCGCGATGAATCGATTACCCGCCGATTCGAAGAATTTCCATTGTCCGACATAATCGAGCGCCATCACGTCGGATCGGCCGTCTCCATTGAAATCACCGAGATGGATCGACGACCAGAATTTCGAGGAACCGGAGGCCCAGATGCGTTTCCGGAATAGAAAACCGTTGGAAAGCCCGACGTGCCAACGCCCGCCCCAGTCGATGCCAAGCACATCGGTGTAACCGTCTCGATTGAAGTCTCCCACTCCAAGTTGTTGCCAACCTTCTGAATTGCCCCAATCCATGGCCCACGCCGCGGAGGTGAAACCATCGCGCCTCGAAAGACTGATTTCCCAGGTCGATTCATTGGTGAAGGTGGCAACGTCGTTCGTCCCGTCACCGTTGAAGTCTCCGGTGAATTGGAACGTCGAACGGTCCGACAAGGTCGATGGCGCGGAGTAAGCTTTGGCGTTCGTGGATCCGTTTCTAAGTTGGCCCCAGGGAACGGCACCCGTGTAGTTCGAAAGGGCGAGCGAGGTGAGTGTGGCGGGAACTTCTCGGCATTCGAGGCGTTCCACGAAAAGCTTCGGTGCACGTCGCATTTCCAGCCCACTCGGAGTCTTTATTCCAAACAACCCATTTTTCCTCGCTTAACATTAACAGATTCTTCAGGAAGTGTCTTGAAGACTTCGGAAGGGAATCTTGAAATTAGGACTTTTCGGCTGGAGGAGGTTCCGAATTCGTAGGTTCGATCGGTTTCCCGGGATTTGCTGGAGTTGCAGGCCGTTTTCGTTCGCTCACGTAGGACACGGTAGCCACAAACAGCGCTGCGCCGAGGACAAAACTCCATGGGAGCGCCGTGAGCGGTACAAGCTCGAAAAAGCGTGCTAAAACGGGAACATACATGCAGAGAAGAAAGAAGGGGATCGCGAACAAACTCAACCATGGAATCCACCGACTGATCCCGGTCGCAGGTTCAACCGCGTCGTCCATGGCTCGGAATAGGTTGCTGATACCTGAGAGCATGAGAAATGAGCACAACAAGGTCCGCTGTGCTCGCTCATCATATTCCCACCACTCGCCCAAATAAAGCAGGCCTACACCGACGCCTCCAATCAGCACCCCCATGCGAAGGGCGAATCCCAGGACCTCACCAAGAAAATCGACACGAACCGCATGCCGGCTTCGTTCCCGGGCGAACGTGATGGCGATCGACGGGATGCCGATCACTGACCAATTCAACAGGGTTACTTGTTGCGGAATATAAGGAAACGGTATTCCAAGCCAACCTACATAGAACGAAAGTATTAAGAGAAGGGAATAAACATTTTTGGTAATGATCAGCTTGCCCGATCGACGCAAGCTGCGAAGGATGATTCGCCCCTGGTCCAGCACCTCGGGAAGAAGCCCGAAGTCATTGGTTTCCAAAACGAGGCCTGAGACGGTTTTGCTCGCCGAACTACCGGCTCCCATGGCAATGCCGAGGTTCGCTTTCTTGATCGGCATCACATCATTGACGCCGTCGCCGATCATGGCGACGCATTTTCCTTGTTGTTGCAGCGTTTCCACGATCCGAACTTTTTGTGCAGGCGAGACGCGGCCAAACACCCCCGTACGAGCGATCATTCCGTCAGGATCCGCGGATTCATCGAGTTGTTTTCCCGAGGCAACCGCCTCTTTCGCCAACGGCAGATGCAAATGGGAAATCGTGCCGCGGACCGTGTCGGGATTATCGCCAGACAGGATTTTGAATTGAATATTTTGAGCGTGCAATGCCTCCAACACGCGGTCCGCATCGGGCCGAAGCTCGTCGCTCATACCGACCAACGCCAACGGCTGGATGGGAAATTCGGGAAGTGCGTTTGCCTCTTGTGAATCCGGCGACCATGCACGTTCGATGCGGCCAAAAGCCAAAAAACGGACGCCAAGGTTTTTCGAATCGCGAAGCTGTTCGTCGAATATCGAGCGGAACCGGATCTCTGGCGAATGCTCCCGCTCCCATGCATCGATCCGTGGCAATAAAGCTTCCGGGGCGCCGAGCACTAACCAGGGCTCACCTTCGCGAAGCTGGATCGCGCTGTAACGGTTTTGGGATTTGAAGGGGATTTGGCTAAATGCCGTGGCCGTACCCTCCCCGAATGCGTGACGGATTCCTTGAATGCTGCGATTGTCGCGGTCGATCGAGGCACGCGCGAATTGGGTCAAAAGCGAACGCGCCTCTTCCTCCGACACGTGAAAGGGCCGCACTTGCTCGACACGCAGGCGATTGGTGGTGAGCGTGCCCGTCTTATCGGTACAGATCACGTCCACGGCCGCCATGGTTTCCACCGCGCTTAGTCTCTGCACCACGGCGCCACGTACACCCATCGAGATCGCACCCAGGGTGAACGCGACCGCGGACGTCAGAATCAAACCTTGGGGCACCATGGACGTGATGGTGGCGGCGATCATGCGAATCAAATCGCGTTTTCCCTCGGCATCGTCAGGCCAGCCCTCCAATGCGGCTGAGGTCACGTAAAGCAAACAGAGAAAAACGACAACATACGTGAGGTATTGAACGAGGCGATTGATGCTTCGCGTGAGCGGACTGTTCACCGAGGAGTATTGACGCGCCTGAGTCGCCAAAGACTGAGCATAGGCATTTTTTCCCACATTCTCCGCTCGATACAACCCTTCCCCCGCGACACAGACACTTCCGGAAAGTACATGATCTTGCGGCTGACGCCGTACCGGTTCGCTTTCCCCCGTGAGGAGCGCTTCGTCGATTTCCAGGAAACGGGCATGGAGCACTTGGCCGTCTGCCACCAGCGCGTCACCCGCGCGAATGAGGACCTGATCATCCAGGACGACGTCGCTCGCGGAGATGGTTTTTACCTCGCCATCGCGAATCACGTTCGCGCGCGATTCCGACAGGATGGCCAGGCGATCGAGGTGGCGTTTGGCGCGGAGTTCTTGAAAAAGCCCGATCAGGGTATTGGCGAGCCCCATGCCGCTTACGGCGATCGCAGCTTGATAATCACGCAGCCAGAGCAACGCGAGTGCCGCGGGGAACACCATCCCATTGAAACTGGTCAGGACATTTTGCCGGATGATGAGCGCGTAATCCAGCCATTGCGTGTTGGGAGCGCGATTGACGGATCCCTCTCGAAGGCGTTGGTCCACCTCGGCCTGGGTCAATCCGTGACTCGGAAAGGGAAGCGTTTCCATATTCGCCCATCAAATGCCCAGGGCCAGAAAGCCCAAGGTTTTTTCGCGTGGGTTTTGAGATCTCGCCACCCACACCGTGTTTGCCTCACTCCAAGCGAATTCGGCTCGTGATGTTGGGAATGTCACCCACGAGCGGGAGATAGTAACCTTCTCCCTTCGCCCACGTTGCTCTTTGATCATCATAGTGTGGGCTGCCGGGTTGGCCCGAAACACCCGCCACTTCGACCGACCAGAACCCAGCATTGGGGTCCGCCAAGTCCGCGACCATGCGATAGCCAGCGCCCAGAAACGAACGGTACCGCCCGTCGTAGGTGCCGGCATTGACGGTCACCCCGTCCCCCGGAACCGGCATCCCTGTCTTATTCATAAGCCCGCCGAGGTCGCCACGCGAAGAAAGGCAATGATCCTGAGTCAAAACGTGGATTTTTCCCCATTGCCAATTCGACATAGAGGAGCCCAGATTTTTGTCAAGAAATTCGAACGCATGATCGAGGGCCGTGAGAATGGCGTCTTCGCGTCGGCGTCGATCGAACCAACCTAGGGGATCGCCCGACAACAACCGAACCGCCGCCCCGCCCGCGATGGCCGCGGCGAAACTCGCGGCTTCCGGCGCGCAACGTTCCCGGGTGACTTCCAGGCACCAATTCTGGAAAAAGACGTTGAATAAACAGGCACCTACGGAATCCGACCGAACCTGAAGCTTTTCCTCGGCTTGCCAACGTTCTAAGAAACTCACGGCTTCACGCACCCGCGGACGATCCGATGCACGCAACACCGCCAACAATCCGGAAAGACCGACTTCCGCGCGGCCGGAGAAAACATCCATTTGCAGGGCCCGGCTTTTTTCTCCGGTCCAGCTTTCGGCTTCATGGATCGAGCGCCGAATTCGGCCCGCGCGATAGCCAGCCGCCCAGCATCCCGCCATCGGATACGGAAAGTCAGGGGGAGCGATTCGATTATTCGCGGTATGCACGAAGCCACGTGACGGGTTTTCCACGTGGGGGTTGTCGCGATAAGGAATATGTCCCTGCCATTGATGGGCCGGATCCCAACCCGGGCGAAATCCGCGTTCCGGAATTTTTCGCAACGGAATCTTTCCAACGGTTTGCATGGCGATGTTGCCATCGACATCCGCGATCACGAGGTTGAACGTTGGCACGCACCAGCTACGTCCGGCTTCGCGAAACTCGTCCACGGAGCGAGCCCGGTTCATCGCCAACATGGCGGACAGCCAACCACAAGGTTCGAAACCCTGCCACCGTACGGAAATCGGGCCCAACGGCTTGACGGCTGCAGGTACGACTTCATCGACGATCGGTCCATTTCGCGACGAAGTAATCGTTTTCCGAACTGCCTCGCCCTCGCGCACGGCGATTTCGACGGTGCGAGTCGAAGCTGGCTCCCATTTGCCGTCGTAAAGAAAACACCCCGGGTGCGAAGGATCCGTTTTTTCCTGATACAAATCACGCAATGAACAGATATTATTGGTAATCCCCCATGCCAACCGCGTATTTCGGCCGATCATCACGGCTGGCATGCCCGCGAGCGCAACCCCCGCGACGTTGTACGTGTCGCTTCGCAGATGAACTTCGTGCCAAATGGAAACAGCATAAAACGGGATGTGAGGATCGCTGGCGACGACGGGCGAACCCGATTCGGTTTTCGAGCCGGAGATCGCCCAGTTGTTGCTTCCCCCATCCGCCTCGCCACCCATGGTGCCGCCTGCGTCGCCGACCCACTTCGGCTTCGGAGCGTAATCGCCCGGGAAAAGAATGCTCTCGTCATCCGCTTCGCCCAAAATGAAATCCCGGTAAAGCGGGCCGTCGCCAACCGCACGCTTGATGATTTCAGGAATCGCGATGACCGGAAATCGACCCGTAAGGTACCAGCGAAATTCACCAATGATCGCGAGGCTATCGGTCGGTCGCCAAACCTCGGGGCGGTAATCGAGCAGGTCGAATTCGATGGGAACGCGGTCTTGGATTTCCTTCAGATAACTGTTGATGCCCTGGGAATATGCCTCGAGCAAAGTCTTTTCATACGAAGGCAACGACTGCCACTCGCGAAATGCCAGCCCTGGGAGGTCAAGGGTCCGATAAAGAAGGTCGGATTCGATGGCTTCCTTCCCAAGAATCTCCGCCAATCGCCCATTCGCCTTACGGCGAAGGAAATCGAGTTGAAACAGGCGGTCCTGTGCGACGGCATAGCCAAGACCCAGGAAAAGATCGTGATCGCTGATGGCATCGATGTGGGGAACGCCTCGCGCATCGCGGGTGATCTCCACGGAATCGGTCAAGCCATCGACACGAACTTTCTCGGTCAGCCGCGGCAGCCTCGATCGGCATTCTTCCTGCCACCACCCATCAAAGGCGGCACGATTGATTCCCGCCTCCTCGCAAAGGGTTTGGATGCGTTCACCTCGGCCCAACCGGCGCAGCCAATCTCGCTTCATAGGTTCACCTGACAATCTTGTTTTGGATTAAGTCGCGTCGATCGAACAATCACGCTTGAACAATCGACTCCGGTCCGCTCATGAATTCCCGCTGCTCTTGCCCGCGAAACGAAGAACTCGGCCATGCAAGGATTTTTGCACCTCGCCGTTGTCGATCGCGAGTTTGCCGTTGACGAAGACGAAGCGAACGCCGGTTGAATATTGGTGGGGCTTTTCGAAAGTGCCACGGTCACGAAACGTCTGCGGATCAATCACGACGAGGTCCGCGAAATATTGATTCTTGATGTAACCTCGCTGAGGTAACTTGAGGATGTCCGCGGGAAGACCGCTCGCGCTGCGAATCGCAAGTTCTAGGGGAATGACCTTCTCCTCGAGCGCGTATCGGCCAATTTTGCGCGGAAACGTTCCATAACTTCGCGGGTGCGGAACGGTTTTCGACGGCAGCATCGACGAACCATCGCTGGCGGTTGCGACGAAGGGCTCCTTCATGAAGAGTCGAACATCCTCCTCGTTCATGCCAAAGCTCACGACACTCGCACCTCCCTTCCGCTGAATCTCCAGGACCAGTTCCAACAGAGACTTTTTTTCGGCCTGGGCAATCGCGTCGAGGGTTTTCCCCTGCCAGTCAGGGCGTGGAGAATAACTCGCGATCTGCAGGCTCTTGCCTCCTTGGCGGCCATCGATTTTTTCTTCGATCGCCTTGCGAAGGATCGGTCCGACTTTTGGATCGTCAAGTCGCTCCAGAAAATCCTTCGGGGTACCCTCGCGGTATTTGGCGGGAATCACCATGGCTGCCAAGTTGGTGCTACTGGCCATGTAAGGATACTGGTCGGCGGTCACTTCCAGGCCTTCCTTGCGAGCCCGCTGAAGAAACGCGATGACATCCGCGGATTTTCCCCACGAACGTCGGCCCGACACCTTGATATGCGATATATGCACCCGAATCCCGGCGCGACGGCAGATCGCCAAGATCTCCTCGAGGGCGCCAAAGATACCCGTTCCTTCGTCTCGAATATGGCTGGCGTAAAGCCCACCATGTTTGGCGGCAACCTTCGCCAACGCGACCAGTTCCTCCGTCTTGGAATAGGTTCCCGGGTTATAAATCAAACCGGTCGCCAAACCCCATGCACCGTCTTTCATGCCCTTTTCGACGAGATCCTCCATCTTTTTCAACTCAGCTTCCGATGGATCGCGGTTCGCATTGCCCATGACTTGGCTTCGCACCGCGTTGTGCGGGACCTGGTGAATGACATTCGTGCCGATCCCCTGTTCTTCCATCTTTTTGAAATATTTCGCGGTATCGACGGGACCGGCGCCGCAATTCCCTGTAACCGCCGTGGTCACGCCCTGCGTGAGATAGTTCACGTTGCCCGCGGTTTTTTTGTCCTGAAGCGGAAAATCACTGTGCGTATGAAGATCGATGAAACCCGGCGCCAAAATCAATCCGGTGCAATCGATGATTCGTGGCTTTCCTTTCCAGGTGATTTTACCGACGCCCACGATCCGGTCGCCATGAATCGCGACATCCCCTACCCTACTCGCTTCACCCGTACCATCGTGGATGGTGGCGTTGCGAAGCACGACGTCGGCTTCGACCGGATCGACCTGGCCCAACAGCAAACACGCGAATAGCGAATAGGCGAACATGGTGCGTCTCGTGGTTTCAAGGGAGGGGTGCAAGTGAATGTACCGCAACTCGCGAGGTATACAAATAAAATTCCACCCGCCTTTCGCATCGCATGAAAGCGTCGGACAAAACCGGTTAACGAACCGCGACGGCAAGGGAACGTTCGACGGCGCGTCCAGGTAAGACTCGCTCCCTAATGGTCGCGACGAGAGTGTTGAACGAACGGATCGCATACGAACAAGTCACTAGCCGCAGGGTGGGTGAAACGTACTCGTGGGCCCCACGTCGCTTCGGATCGGATGCCTCGTGTCGTTTCTGCACAAATCCCCAGTCAGGACCAGCATTCGGGTCCGTGGTGCGCCTTCGTGGTCGAGGCGACGGTGGATTTCGCTTCGCTCCACCCCACAGGCATCAAGTTAAGCCATCTCGCTGGTTTTCAATGAGTCAACCGAGAACGGAGAATGAAAAATGAAGAATGTGAGGAATCTAGGCTACCCATCTCCGTTCTTCATTCTCCGTTCTCAGTTC
>WBZS01001405.1_pt1 | contig 19312 bp, 16 predicted proteins | sample 5204201 | NCBI WGS metagenome assembly WBZS01 (sample SAMN12344357, study PRJNA552823) | activated sludge metagenome | biome: Activated sludge suspended growth; feature: Nitrification reactor; material: Wastewater; isolation source: activated sludge from nitrification reactor of wastewater...
GGCGAACGTCCGGAGCTTCAGCGGGGGCGGCGTGGTCGCGGCCCCACCGACTCCGGCCGGGGTGGCGCCAACGCCCTCAGCGCAGGTTGTGGCGGTAGCGGTCACACCGCTCCCGGTAGCGACCGATAGGGGCGCTGCCCAGGTTACGTCGTCACGCCCGGGCCTGGGCGTCCTGTCACCGGTACCCCCGCCCCGCGCCCAACCAACTATGCCGCCTCCGCCAACCCTCGCCCGACCCACCGCGCCGCCTCCGCCATCGGCGACGCCTATACCCACAACCACAGAGCCGCCCCGCGTGGTAGCGAAACCGGTGCAAGTCTTTGAGCCGGAGATGGTGCGGGTTCCCGCCAGTCGCTTCCTCATGGGCAGCAACGCGGGTGCGGAGGATGAGAAGCCACCCCACACCGTCATGCTCGACGACTACTTCATTGGCAAAACCGAGATCACCAACGCCCAGTATCAGCGCTTCGTCCAGGCCCAGGGCCATCGCGCGCCCGCCCCCTGGACCAGCGGGCAGCCACCGGCCGGCCTCGACAGCTACCCGGTGGTGGATGTGTCCTGGGAGGATGCCCAGGCCTACGCCCAGTGGCTCGCCAGAGTTACGGGCAAACCCTACCGTCTGCCCACCGAAGCCGAGTGGGAGAAGGCCTGCGGTGGAACCGACGACCGAACGTGGCCGTGGGGTAACCGCGACCCCGACGGCGGGAAGCTGAACGCCTGTGACGCGAACTGCCCTGAGCCAGACAGCAGCCGCAAGAACCTGGCTATCAACGACGGTTACGCCAGGGCCGCGCCAGTCGGGTCCTACCCCCAGGGGGCCAGCCCCTATGAGGCCCTGGATATGGCAGGCAACGTCTGGGAGTGGGTCGCCGATTGGTATGACGCGGGGTATTACGCCAGTTCGCCACCTGCCAACCCGACTGGCCCTCCGTCGAGCGCCGGCAAGGTCCTGCGTAGCGGCGCGTGGAGCCGCCACCAGCGCAACGCCCGCTGCGCTAACCGTGACCAGGCGCCACCCAACGCCACCTACGCCTCATATCCGGGCGAGATCGGCTTCCGCGTCGCGCTGAGCGCGTCGCCTCGCTAAGCATACAGGAGAACATCCAATGAACACGTGCCCTAATTGCGGCTCGACCAACCGGGAAGGGGCGAAGTTTTGCGCCGCATGCGGGGCGCGCCTGGCAGCCCCGCTGCCCCCGACCCCACCGCCTGTCGCGCCGCCAGCGCGCCTGATGTGCTCGTCGTGCGGCGCGTCGAATGATCCGACGGCGCAGTATTGCGAGAGTTGCGGGGTAGCATTGGAGCCGCCAGGCGTCGCGCTGCCGCCTCCACCAGCGGCCGCCGTTCCTGTTAGCGCCCCACCGCCGTCACCGTCCCCCTCGCTACCGCCGGCCGACCCGCTGCCAAACGTGGGCGCGACGCCGACGCCTACCCCGCCATCGGCAGTCGTCGCCCCGGTCGCCGTGGCCCGTGACGGCGTCCACTGTAGCGCGTGCAGCCAGGTCATGCGCTTCTGCCCCTGTTGCGGCCGGCCCTGGTCGGCGCATCCATGGGCAAGCTAACGTCGTAGGGAGGTGGACGATGGGAAACAAGGACCGGCCGGGCGAGCGGGACGAATGGCGACAGGCCGCCGAGGGACAGGCGCGGGCCGAGGCGGACCGCCGTATCCAGCAGGCGGCCGAGATGGTCGACCCGAACACGCGGGAGGTGGCGTTCAAGGATGGGGCGCAGCGCGACATTCTGCTGCGGGTCCAGGGGCCGCGCCCGGAGGATATTCCCGACGCGCAGCCAGGGGCGAGCCTGGAGACGCGGCACTTCTTCCAATTGCGGGCGTACGACGCCGCGAAAGCCAACGCGCCCGACGCACCGAAGGGGGCGGGGCGGGCCGGTGAGGCGAACCTGATCCTGGAAGTCAGCCGCGACGTGGACGGCCAGACCACCGGGCGGCGGCTGCGCGTCAGTGACTACGAAGTTCCCCCGGCGTACCAGGGCGAGGGGATCGGCGGCGCGCTGCTGGAGGAGATCAAGGCCATCGGGCGTCAACACCACGCTCAGGAGATCTACGGGCCGTTCGCGCCGGGTGAGAACATGGAAGCGGTAGCTCGCCACACCTACGAAAAGCATGGCTTCCAGTTTCGCCCCGGCGCCTACGGCGGGGAAGAGGCCTGGCTGGCCCTGCCCCAGGATGAGGCCGTCCGCGCTTTGCAGCGCGAGTTGCGATAAGGTCAGGAGCCAGGGACATGCCTGTTCGATGCCAGCGGTGCGGCGCAGATAACCGGGCCGCAGCGCGCTTCTGCCAGGTGTGCGGTCAGCCGCTGCCCGCGCTGGCCCCGCGGCCGTCGCTGCCCGCGCCTGCGCCATTGCCCGCGCCACCTGCGCCGGCTGCCCCACCGCGCCTGTCCGCGCCAGGGGGCGGGGGCAGCCTCGCGCCCGGGCCGCCACCGCCGACGGCAGCGGCTATCCCGCCGCTGGCTCGGCCGCCGACGGCCAGGGGGGAGTGGTCGGACATCCTGAGCGAGACCCACTTCTTGACGCGCGGCGTAGTGCTGTCGGTGACGGAGCGGCGGGACATGCCGCCGTCCGACGGGGCGCGGGCGCTGGTTATCCTGTCCAGCGTGGCGCTCCTGATGCCCGTGTTGTTGAGCCTGTGCGTTGTCTGGTTCCTGGGTGTGGGCCTGGTGATGGCCGCGCTCCTGGCGGTGGGTCTGAGCAGCCTGCTCGTATGCCTCGGCCCCATGCTCGGTATTCCAACCCTGTTGTTCTCCCTGCTTCGCAACCGTCGGGCGTCGCGCGACGTGCCGTTCCTGGAGATGCGCGTGTTGGAAGCGAGCGGGGGCCGCACCGTCAACCTTACCCTGGTGGGGAGACGCCAGGGCGGCATGGTCGGTCAGGGCGATGAGATCGAGGCCTGGGGGCGCTGGGATGATGCGGGGCACGGGTCGGGCCGCGTCTGGCGAATCAGGGTTCTCTCCGCGCCCGGCGCCCTCGGCCAGCCCCAGTCGGCCGGGTCGGTCGTGCGCGCCGTGTCGCCCTTTCCTCGCTGGGTCGCGGTGATGCTGCTCGTCATCGCCCTGCTCGTCATCGGGCTGGTGTATCTACCTCTGCTGGGCGTCGGGCCGAGACTATGGCAGCCATGAGGGACCGACTATGTTGACCATCAGCCAGCCGGAGAAGGACATCCCCGCCCTCATCGCGGCCCTGGAGCGGCGCGACCGCGAGGACCTGACGCCGGGCATAGTTCCCATCTGGGGCCAGATCGACGCCATGCAGTGGGCGCGTGTGGAGGGAATGCCGCGCTTCTGGGGCGAGGCGGGCGAGCGCCGCCTGCAACAATGCGTAGAGGATTTCATCATTGGCTGTTCCGGTCTAAAGCTTAAGCTCGGCTATCTGCTGGTCGCAAATCGCGGCGCGGTGGAGTTGTACATTGGCGCGCAAGGACTGAGCGCCGGTCACGTCCTGCCCGCGATGCTCCAGGGGGTATTGCCGGGTATTCGGCAGCGCGATGCGTCGGCGCTGCGCCTGGGCGCGAAACTGAGTGACGCCCAGGCCTTCGCCTGGCTGGGGCGACTGACGGGTATTCCCACCCGCAAGGCCACTGGCCAGGAGCCGAGCGAGACGAGCGTCTTCCAGATGGAGCGCGTGATTCGCGGGCTGCGAGATGAGACGTGGGGCTATCTCGTCGTCAGCCGCCCCCTGGAGGAGGCCTGGGTCGCGCGGGAGGTGGACCAGATTCTGCAGGCGGTCAGCGCCATCTCGCCCCACGTCAGAATCAGCACGCCTGTCGGGACGGCGACGCGGGAGGTATTCAACCGCCAGGCCCAGTACGCCGTCGAGCTGCTCGACGCCAGCCTCGAGCGCCTGACTCGGGGCAAGGCGCTGGGCATGTGGGCCAGCGAGGCGTACTTCTTTGCCGCCACGGAGGTGGCCGTGCAGCGGGCGCGCACCCTACTGCGGGCCGCCTATGCCGGCGAGGACTCGCGGCCCGAGCCGCTGCGTAGTCACGTGTGTGACCGGCTGGGACCGACCGGGGCGGATACGCTGGCAACCTCCCTCACGTCCGGCGAGTTGGCGACCCTGTGCCAGTTGCCATCGGCGGAGTTGCCCGGCTACACCGTGGTGGAGGCTGCACGCTTCGACGTCGCCATTGCCACACCGTCGAAGGACCCGGTCAGCCTCGGTCGCGTCCTCGACCGGGGCGCGCCGTCGGGCGACTGGTTCAGCCTGGCCCGCGACGACTTCACCAGGCATGGCCTGATTGTGGGGGCAACCGGCAGCGGCAAGACCAATACCCTCTTCGCCCTGCTGGACCGGTTGCACGACGCGGGGCGAGGCGTGCCGTTCCTGGTCATTGAGCCGGCGAAGGCCGAGTATCGAGACCTGCTGGCGGTCCGCGATGGCCGGGGGCAGCCGCGTTTCCCGACCCTGCGCGTCTACACCCTGGGCGACGAGCGCTATGCCCCATTCCGCCTGAACCCTTTCGAGTTCGAGATCGCCACGCCGCCCCCCGGCGCTGCCGCCCAGCCGGAGGAGCGCGTCCACGTCCAGACTCACATCGACTATCTGAAGTCGGTCTTCAACGCGGCCTTCGTCCTCTACGCGCCCATGCCCTACATCCTGGACACGTGCCTGCACGAGATTTACACCGACAAAGGCTGGAGCCTCATCAGCGGCCACAACCGCTACCTGCCCGACGACGAGCGCGGCCACGAGGCGCGCTGGCCCGTCTTTCCCACCCTGACCGACCTGTACGAGAAGATCGATGCGGTGGTGGAGCGTCTGGGCTATGACGAGCGCATCCGCATGGATGTCACGGCGGGCCTCAAGGCGCGCATCGGCTCGCTGCGGCTGGGCAACAAGGGCTTGATGCTCGACACATCCCACTCGATCCCGATGGACGAGTTGTTGGCCCACCCCACGGTCCTCGAACTGGAGCGGATGGGCAATGACGACGAGAAGGCGTTCGTGATTGGCCTGCTGCTGGCGCGGCTCTACGAGTACCGACTGATTCAGGCGCGCTCCACTCAGGGGCGCGCGGGCCTTCAGCATATCCTGGTGATCGAGGAGGCGCACCGTCTCCTCAAGAATGTCCGCACCGAGGTGGGAACTGAGGAGGCGAACACGAAGGGCCAGGCGGTCGAGGCCTTCGCCAACATGCTGTCCGAGATTCGCGCCTACGGCCAGGGCGTCCTCGTCGCCGAGCAGATTCCGACCAAGCTTATCCCGGATGTCATCAAGAACACCAATCTCAAGATTCTACACCGCACCGTGGCGCGAGACGACCGCGAGGTCATGGCCGGGGCGATGAACCTGGACGAGGGGCAGCAGCGCGTCGTGGCCGCGCTGCCTGTGTACCAGGCTGCCGTCTTCGCCGAGGGCGCGGATCGCCCCTATCTTGTCGAGATGCTGCCGTACAAGGCGCACCACCTGACAGGCTCCCAGAGTGATGCCCAGCTGGCCCAGGCCATGCGCCCCCTGGTGCAACGTCCCCTGTACGACCTGGCGCCGGGCTACAGCCGCTGGCTGGCCGGGGGACGCCTGGATGCCCGCTTGCAGGAGGTCGTCCGGCACGTTCTCGCCCAGCCGATGTGGGAGGAGCATCTCGCCGCCTACTTCCTGGCGCTGCTGGCCGAGCCGACCGCTGCCGTGCGCGGCTATCATCGCCTGTGGGCGACAAGTCTGCAAGCTACCCCTCGGCTGACCGCCGACGAAGGGCAGAGCGTCAGGGTGGCCGTGCTCGTGTGCGCCCTCGACCGCCTGTTCACGCGCCGCGTGGCCCAGTATGGCTGGTCCTACCCGGATGCTCTGGCCCTGCGCGACGCCCTGCTGGCGCCTCTGGTCAACATCGCACGGGGCTTTCAGAACAGCACGCCGGTCCTGGAGGCCCTGACGCGACAGGCCGCGCCCGCCCTTGCCCACTGGCAGGCGGCCTACACCCGGCAGGCGCAAGTCAGAAAGGGGCCGTTCCCCGGCTGCGATTTCTGCCAGGCGCGCTGCCTGTATCGCTTCGACGTCGCCGCCGCGCGTCGCGATGAGCGGGCGCGACGCGCCTTCACGGACGCGATCCGTCAGGCCCCCGACGATGCGGCGTTGTGGGGCGAGCTTCAACACCTGGGCCAGAGCATCGCCCAGCAACTCGCGCCGGACGCGCCGGAGGCCAACACGCGCGGCATCGCCCTGTGCGCCCTCGTCTCCATTGCCCACGCCGAGGGGCTGAGCGTCCCCAGCCAGCAGCGCATCGCCCGGCAGCTGCAACGCCGCACAAGCCCGTGATCCTCCCATGAGCCGGGGGATGAGGATTCGACTCGGCGCGACGGTCGTGCTAGAGTGCACATTGTTCGAATCCCCCTTCCCGACTGCGTAACATGACGCCCCCCGGCTCGTACTATTTTGAGGGGCCATATGACGACGAATACCGGACCGCAACCCAATGCCGAGGTCGTGCTTGTTCTACAGCGGCGTTGTCGATTGCAGGTCGAGCGACGGATCGCGTTGGGCTTGGGGAGCGAAGAGGCATGGACCGTCGACCCGCTGGCCGACGCCGTGACACGCATCTTGCTCAACAATCTCGCCGATGGCCGCGTGGCGCGGGTCCTTCGCGCCTGGACGCCGGTCGAGCCAGGCCGGTCGCCCCCCACGGCGACGGCCGGGGACTTCTCAGAAAACGACCTGGCGCACCTGGAGCGGTGGTGGCCGGCGTGCGTACCCTACCTGGATACCTACATTGCCCGGCTCATCCAGTTCTATGGGACCGAGCAGCCGTTCATTGCCCGCCTTGAAGCCTGTGAGCCAGCCGCGTGGGACGAGCTAGCCGGCTTATTGGCGCGCCAGGCCGGCGCATGGCTCCGCCAGCGCGGGGTGGAGACCGACCAGGCGGCTGAAGCCCAGGAGGCCGCCCAGGAGGCGTGCGAGATCATCTATCGTAGCGCGTTCCACTACGACGTACACTTCATGGCCTGGGCCTCGGTCATCCTGAACAATATCCTACGGCAGCGTTATCGCCGACCCGACGTGCTCAATCAGCCGGGCCTGACGCGCCTGGATGAAGACATGAATGCCGACGAGGGCGACCATCCTCCGCGCCACGAATTGGTGCAGGACCCAGGGGCTATCGTGACCGACCCGGTGGAGGCGCGAGTCTGGCTAGACCAGGCTCTCTGGCAGCTCAAGAGCCGCGCCCAACGATACGTGCTCCTCGCGTCCTTCTACGACGGGCTGGACGACGACGAGATCGCCAGGCAGCTAGGGAAGAGCTTGAACGCCGTCTATATATTGCGCTACCGAGCCTTGCAACGGATCAAGGAGATCCTCTCAGGCCGCGCATCGACCTGACCCTGCCAGACTGAAAGAAGTCTGCCGCGGCTTGCATTGACCATGTAAGGGGGACCGAGTAGTGTTCTCGCTGGTCAATGCGCTATCCCAAGTCTCTGCATTCAGTTCTCGCGCCACGTCGGTCGACCTGACGTTGACCAGCGGGTTAGGAGAACCGAGAGGACCAGGCGTGCTCCCCTTCACGTGCAAGGAATGCCAGGCTGTGCTCGACATGTACATCTCGGACGAGATGGACGGCCGCGACGCGCAGCGCGACTACCCCCTCGTCTATCAGCACCTACAGTCCTGCCCCGACTGTTCCGCGCTGTACGTCGATGTCAGGCTGGCCTTGAGGGCTAACCTGGACGACGCGGCCGCGCCGGAGGCGACGCGGCCGCGAGCGCGCCCCTCCTTCCCGCGCCACCCCACGGACCTGCCCTGGCTGGTGCGGCCTCTCGCGCAGCTCGGCGGGCGTCTCGAGGGGGTCGTGTTCATCCTGAGCCAGGCTCATGTACAGGCGGCGCTCTGGCCGGCCGGGGCGGCTGCTCGATACGAGCATGACCTGCCACCCTCCCTTGAGCCGCATCTGCTGCTCCTGGATACGGTCATGCTCGGCCAGGAGACCCTGACCGTCGAGATCACCGCCACCGCCACGCTGGGCCGGCCCGACCATCTGGTCATCCGGGGCCTGATGAGTGGCCCCTCGGGCATCGAACCCGGCCTCCACGCCATCTTGCGTTGGTTGGGGCAGACCCGGCAGGCCGACGTTACGCAGGACGGCCGGGTCGAATTCGGCGCGGTGGTTGTTCGCGAGGCGGACCTGGCGTCGGACCAGGCGGGCCTGCAAATCGCCCTGACCAGGCCAGGCTAGACTGTGAAGGCCGCGACGACGCCCGGCCGCGTGGCGCTGTTGGATGTTGCCTTGCGTCTGGCCGCGGGTGGCATGACCCCCGAGCAGGCCAGCGCCTGGGTGGAGAGCGTCTACCGCGAGCAGGCTCTGCCAGACCTGGCGGCCGTGTGCGCTGAGGCGGAGAGTCGCGCCTGGTACGCACCCCGCGACGCCCACGCCCTGGCGCGCCTGGCCCGCGCGCTGGCTGAGACAGCGGACCCCGCCCCCGCCGAGATTGCGCGCGTCGACCTGGCCGAGGGCGTGACCCTCAATGCCCTCGAGCGTTTCGCTGAGGCGCGGCCGCTCTTGCAGCGGGCCGCCCAGGCCTTCGCGGTCAGCTCCGATGCCCCCCACGAGAGTCGAGCCTTAGCCGAACTGGCCATTGCCTGTACCTACCTCGACGACCAGGCGGCGGCGGCGCTAGAGCGCGCGCAGGCCTACCTGGCAGCGGCCGACGACGCTCTCGCCAGAGCCTACGTTGCGCGCGCCGAGGGCATCTATCTTCTAGAGCAAGGCCACCACGACGAGGCGGCGGCCCAACTGCGTCAAGCTGGCGAGGGCTTCATCGCGTGTCATCGGCATGGTGAGGCGGCTCTCTGTTGGTGGTGGCTGGCCCTGGCGCGACGCTTCTCGGCGGTGGACGAGGCGCTGGGCTGGCTGGACAAGGCCGCCGCCGTGCCCGCCCCCGACGCCTCCCGCGTCCATCAGGCGCGCTGCGACTACGGCCGCGCCCTGCTCTACCAGGAGATGGACCGCTACGCCGAGAGTCTGGTCTTGCTCGACGGGGCCGGCCGGCTGGCCGAGGGCGCAGGCCAGGCGTTCCTGGCCGCGTCTTGCCACCAGTCGCGCGGCATAGGCCTGTATCACCTCGACGAATACGCGCCAGCCCTGGCCGCCTACGAGCGGGCGCAGACGGCGTTTGCGGCGCTGGGGGCGGGGCGGTACGTGACCCTTACCCAGTTCAACGTCGCGGCGGTCCTCTACATGCTCAACCGCTACGCCGACGCCCTCGCCACCTACGCCGCCATCGCCGAGGATGCCCAGGCGCGCGGCAACCGCCTGCGCCAGGCGCGCTGTCAGATGAACATGGCCCTGTGCCACAGCCAGCTTGGCCGCTACGACCAGGCCCTCGACCTGTACCATCGCGCCTGGCAGGGCACAGTAGAGATCGGCGCCATGCCCCTGGCGGCCCAGTGTGAGATGAATCTGGCGGGCGCGCTGAGTCGCCTGGGACGCCACGACGAGGCCCTGGGCCACTACGACCAGGCGCGGCAGGCCTTCTCACAGCTCAAGATGCCGATTCGGGGCGCACACTGTGAGCTGCGCCTGGCGGAGCTATATCTGGCCGTCGACCGGGCGGACGCGGCGCTGGTGTGCCTGACCCGCGCGCGGACCATGTGCGCCGAGGCCGGGTTGAGCATCTACGTCGCAATGTGCGACCGAGAGCGGGCGCGGGTCATGCTGGCGCGCGCCGCGTCCAGCGTGAACAATGCCTCCGACGTGTGCGAGGTCTGGCTGGCCGGCGCGCGCGCCGTCTTCGCCGAGGCCGGGCTACTGGTGGACGTGGCCCTGTGCGACCTGGCCCTGGGCGAAGCCTATCTCCAGCAAGGGCAGCCGCTGGCGAGCGAGGCGGCCTTCGCTGCCGCGCTGGCCGTGCTGTCGCCGGGCATCCCCGACGAGGCGTGGCGCGCGCATCACGGCCTGGGTCGCTGCGCGCTGGCGCAGGGCGACCGGGAGCGTGCTCTCAAGGAGTGGCTCACGGCGATTGAGACGCTGACCGGGCTGCGCGCGTCCCTCGCGACGGAGCGCATCAGCGGCGCGTTCTTCACCGACCGCCAGACGGCCTATGAGGCCGCGCTGGCCCTGGCCCTGGCCCTGGGTGACGCCGAGGCTGCGCTGGTCGTGAGCGAGGCGGCCAAATCTCAGACATTTCGGTCGTTGGGCTACCCGCAGACCTGGCGACGCTCCGCCCATGACGACCCTTATCTTGCATCCCTGCTCGAGCGCGAGGCGACACTCCGGCGAGACTTTGATCGCCAGCGCCGCGCGCTAAGCCTGGTGTCGGCCGATGACACGGGGCTGGCTCTACGCGATGCGAGCGACCTGCTCATGGACCAATCGCCCGCGTTGGCGCGACTGCGGGACATTGCCAACGCCTATGAAGAGACACTGGAGTTGCTGCGGCTGGCGCAACCCACCCGGCAAGGCGCGGCAACCAGGCTGTTCGCGCTGGCCGAGTTGCGGGAGAGCGCCGCACGCCTGGGGCGGCCCTGGGCCTGCCTGACGTACCTCCTCGTCGATAGCGTCCTGACCGTATTCTACCTGGACGCAGACCGCCTCGTCGCCGCCCGGCACACCCTGACGCCCTACGACGCTGCGATTGTTCGGCAATGTACCGACGTGGGCCGTAACTACCGCACTCTCATCTACGGCGGACAGATCGGTGGGCGGCCCGCGCCGGGTCTCATCGGCCCGGCCTACCGCCAGCATCTCTACCGGCTCCTGGTTCCGCCCGCCATTGCCGACGCCTTGCAGGCAGCGGCCCTTGGGCCTGACGGGCGGCTGTTCATTTCACCCCACGGCGCGCTGCATACGCTGCCCTTCGGCGCGCTGCTGGACGGCGAGACAGTGTTGGGGGAACAGGCCGCGCTGGTCTACACGCCGAGTCTGGCTGCCCTGGCCTGGCTGCTAGGGCAGCCGACGCCGGCCGCCGGCCGCGCGCTGGTGTGTGGCCTGGCGGATTTCCAGGGCCAGGCCAGGCCGCTGCCCCATGTCGTCGCCGAGGTGGGACGGGTGCGAGCGGCGCTGGGGGATGGGACCGACGTGCTGTGGGGCGAGCAGGCCAGCCGCGCGCGGCTGCTGGCGCTGAGTGAGAGCGGCGCGCTAGCCGAGTACGAGATTCTGCACTTCGCCACCCACGCCATCGTCAGCCGCCTGGCGCCCTCCATGTCGCGCATTCTGCTAGCCGACGCCAGCCTGACCTTCGCCGATATTCTCGCCCTGCGCCTGCGGGCGCGGCTGGTGGTCCTGTCGACCTGCGAGAGCCTGCTGGGTGAGACCCAGGCCGGCGATGAGATCATGAGCCTGGCCCTGGCGTTCCTGTGGGCGGGCGCGCAGGCGGTCGTCGCCAGCCTGTGGCCGGTGGAGGACGAGGCGACGAGCCGGCTAATGGCCGCCTTCTATCGCCACTACGCGGCGGGCGTGGTGGCCGCCCAGGCCTTGCAGCGCGCCCAGCATGAGTTGCGCGCCGCCGGGGCGTCCGCCTACGATTGGGCGGGGTTCGTGGTCATCGGCGCGCCCTGACCCCACGACGAGGCCCTAAAGGTCTCCTACACCTTCAGGGCCTGCTGGCCGACCGGGCGGGCTAGGCCCGGTCGCGCCGTGGCTGGGTCGTCAGCGTCGCTGGCCTGGGTCAGCAGCCCGGCCCGCCGCACGTCGATGGATCGGCGGCGGCGATGTAGGGCAGGGCCAGCAGGGCCGCCGCGACGAGGGCCAGGAAGATGACTCGCAGTTGCTTGCGCATGATCTCACCTCCTTTCCGATGGCGCCGCCGAGAAGGAGGGAGAGGGTGGTCAGCGTTTCCCTCCTCTCTAGCGGTCTCGCTAGAGAGGAGTCTGGAACGCGGATGTTATTTCAATACAGCGAGCTAAACTGGGTCAGATTCATCGCCCACGCGCGTGCAACCGGGCGTCGCAACGCCACTCCTATACGATAGGCCACGGAGCCGGGTGGCAAGCGTGAGCCACGAAGGTGAGGGTAGGCCAGATGGGGACGCAGCCTGGAGGTCGCTATAGGGAGGCGACCGCACACATCCTAGCCCAGCGAGGCTGGCACTTGGTGGAGGATGAGGCTCAGTTCGCCATCGCCGTCGAAGCGGAGGTCCATCGCCGCCTGCCCGGCAACCGACGCAGCCTCGACTTGATTGTAGAGGACGCGGTCATCAATCAGTATGGGCCTATCTGGCATAGGGCGTGCCTGCAGAACGGGTCGCTACGCCAACGGCGCGGCTTTGAGGAGCTGTACGCGCATCTGTACCCAATCGCGCTGTATCGGGCGCACCACGATGAAGCCATCGCCCTCGACTGTACCCAGGCCAGCCTGGAGACGATCTGGCGCAAGCTGCCCGACGTTCGTGACCCACACGCCTTCATGCGCTACTGCCACATGATTCTCATCCGGCAAGTCCTTGCCAGGCTCGCCGAAGCGACCCGGACGGCGGGCGTGACGTCGCCGCGAGATGACGACCTGGATCGCATGGACACGGCGCCTGACCCTACACCACTCCCCGAGGACCGTCCCGGCGAGATGACACCCGGCGTGCGGGCGCGGCTTGAGGCGGCGATTCGCCGCTGCCTGGACAACCCTCATATGCCAGTCATCATCATTCGCCTGTTTCTTGACCAGCAGGGCGTGGTGGCCGTCATGAATGAGTTGAATCTACAGCCCAAGCAGATCGCGCTACTGAAGCACCGCGCCCTGAAGATACTGCGTCAATGCGGGACCTTCATGACCATTTTGGAAGAGTTACTGTGAACAGGGCTGCACCCAGTGAGGCCGCCGTCGCGTGGCTGGCCGACGCCATCTGGGCCAGGCCCTACCGCGCCGTCCTATGCTGGCAGCGGGCGGCGTGGTTGCCGACATATGTGGCAGCGGAGACGGGCGGCCTGGGCGAGGGGGCGGAGTTCCTACCCATCAAGCGTCACCTGCTCGGCTGCGAGGCGTGCTTTACATTCTACGTGGAACTTCTTATGCTTGAGGTGGCAGCCGAGGCGGGGCGTCTCCCGACCCTCCCGCCAGGCCGCGCCGGGGACCTGAGTTTCCTCACCGGCGGAGGGGAAGATGGCGGATAGCCTGGACGCACGCTGGGATAGGCTACGGCGACGGCTGGAACAGGCAGGCGCGCCGCCTGAGGATGAGCGCGCTGCCGCCGCCGACCTGGCGCGCGCCGTGACCGGCGAGAGCGACACGGCCCTCACCTGCGACGAGTGCGAGGCCCGGTTGCCATCCTATGTCGAGGCTGAGATCGGTGGCCGACCCCTCGACGACGCGCTACTGGCCGTCCGGCGGCATCTGGCCCTGTGTCGCGCGTGCGAGACCCTCTACCTCGAGTTGCTGGACATCGAGCTGGCCGCCGAGGCGGGCGCGATTCCCCAGTCGCCCCCGCCGCTCCTCGCCCGCCTCGACTTCCTGCCGCCGCTGTCACTAGAAGAGTATGTCAAGGCGATGGTAGCTCGTGTGGTCACGGCAGCCGCGCCGGGCCTGCTGGCTGATCTCGACATGCTGTCGTCGGGTTTCTACGCGCGTATGCGTCAACTCGGCGGGCAGTTCGTACCGGCGCAAGAGTACTCGCAGCGGCTGGCCTACGGGAGCGGCGGCCCGTGGCCGGAGGCCCTCAAGTACCTGGCGGCGACCTACGCCACGACGCAGACGCTCATCCGGGCCTTCTCGCGATCAGACATCGAGCGGCAGGCGCAGAGCGGGGCATGGGATGAGATAGTATGGTTGGAGGCGCAGCGAACGGCGCGCGCGCTGACCCTCAATCAGAAGCAGGCGCGCGCCTTCGCGGACCAGTACGCAGCGGCGACGCGCGACGATGTGGCGGGGTTGGCGGCGCTGGCCGACGCGCACCAGTGATGAGCCACGGCATGCATGGCGCGGTGACTGTCGACCCGCCTGGCAGCGTGGAGCCTCGCCTCAACGTCTTTGCCCTGCCAACACGCACGACCCTGCTGTTCGTGATGATTCTGGTGGTCATCCTACTGCCAATGGCGGCCGCGACGGTCGAAGATACGCCATTGCCAGACTGGCTGCTGGTGGGGCTGCTGGCGCTGCTGCCAATACGCTACTTTCTGCGCCAGCCGGGCGAGGAGCAGCGTCGTCATCAGCCGAATCTGGCCCATGATTACCCGGCGCTGGCTGCCACTATCGAGGGCTTGAGCGCCGACATCGGCGTGCGCCCCTCGCCGCGCCTGATTGTCTCAGCCCAGGCGCGGGGAAGTCCCTACACGTCCGGCACGTTCACCCGCCGCGTGCTCGTCGTGCCCGCGACCCAGGCCGTCGAACTGGAGGTTGCCCTCGCGTCGCCAGACGCAGCCAGCCGCGCAGCCGCGCAAGCCGTGCTGCTGCATGAGTTGAGCCACTTCGCCAATCGCGACGTGGCTCTCGTCATCTTCTCCCAGGGGCTGTTGTGGGTCACACTAGGCGTCATGTCTATCAGCCTGGCGGTGAGTCTGCTGACGCCCTGGCTGTACAACGGCAGCATCCGCTTCTACCATTTCGATGTCCTCCTGCCACCCGTCTTCTTTGATTACCTGGGCCAGCTCGCCCCCGATCTGGCTGCTATCCTCCGGCAGCCACCCACCGTGAGCGCGTCCACCTGGCTGCGCTACCTCGCCTTCGCTCTGTCTGCCCACTGGCCGCTCATCGTGGCGGCTGTCTTGCTCTATCTTCTGTATTGGCTGCGCCTGGTGCAGACGCGGGAGCTATACGCCGACGCGCGGGTCGCGCAGTGGCAGCGGACGACGCGGTACGTGGTGGACCGCATGACGTGGGGGCTGTTCGAGGCCCCGCCGACGACCCCCGGCGCGGGGGCGAGTGCCCTGGCACAGCGCGCGCCGGGGCGGTCGGTCGTCGCCTGGTGGCGACGCCGCCTGGCTGACCATCCCGATTCCCAGACGCGCCTGCGCTGTCTGCGTGAGCCGCAGCGCATCTATGGCAGCGAGTGGGGCATTGGCCTGACGGCGGGCGTCGCGGTCGTGTTGCTCAACCTCGCCCTGGCCTCGCTCTTCTTCTCGCGCTACGTTCGCGGGCCGAACGCCACCATCCCGTTTGTGCTAGGCTTCGTCGTCATCTCTTTGTCGCTGCTGCCTTACCAGTGTGTGGGCGGTGCGATCGGCCGCGACTTCTGGCGCAAGGCATGGCGCATTGTGGCCGTGTTCACCCTCATCAAGCTCATCCCCCAGTACATCCTGGGTAGTCTGGTGAGTGTGGCCGTCGTGGTCTCGCCGAGGCTAATCGACGAAGCTGCCTACGGCCTGGTCGGTGCGACCGGCGAGGTTTTGCCGTCGCTAGGTATCGGGCCGGAGTGGGTCATCGAGATGTTCGTGCTTCGCCCGGCCATTCTCTTCACCCTGGTCATGCCGCTAACGCTGCTGGGCTGGTTGTGGCTGGACCAACGTCTCAAGGGCTGGCTGCTGACCTGGTACAGCGCGCCGTTCCTGGCGCGGCGCTCGGCGCTAACCTTCTGGCTGCTCACCCTCTGGCTCGCCGCGCTGCTGGCCTTCGTCGTCCTACCCTTCTACAACGTCGTCACAGTTCCAACCGCCCACTCGCTGTTCGATCCCCTGGTCGCTATCCCCATGCTCGTCACCCTTGTCGCCAGTGCGGCAGCCTGGGGCCTGCTGGCTGCGCTGGCCCGCCGCTACGCCCACCGCTGCCCCAGCTGCCGGTGCGCGGTGCGGTGCGCCTATCACCTGGGGCTGCGCTGTCCGCAGTGTGACGGCGAGCTGCACCCCTGGCTGTGCGCCCACTATGCCATCTCAACCTCCAGTAAGCTCGCGTTTGAGCAGTAGCAGGAAATGGGCGGCGAAGGCCAGTGGCGCCAGGCACAGCATCAGGAGCATCCACAGCACCGGAACCCCAAAGATGAGGGTCTCGCCGAGCCGCGCCTGGGATAGAGCTTCCATAGAGCCGAAGCGTCCCATCATCGTCAGTAGCAGGATGGGGAACAGCAGCCACACACCGCCCAGAAAGGCGACACTGGCGTCCCGATAGATGAGCAGCACGACGCTGCTGACAAGCACGCCGATGAGCAGCCCGAAGGCGAGAAAACCCACCGCGACATTGAGGCGATGCAGGCCGTCGCCAGCGGTGGGCCACAGTCTGGCCTGGAGGGCCAGCCAGCCCAGGGCCAGCAGGCAGCCGCCCGTCACGGCCCCAAATCCGCGCCAGGTGGCGAGGGGGTGGCGGTAGACCACGGCGAGGTACGTGGCCGCGCCGCCTATGATGAGCACCGCCGCCCACTCCATGCGGCCGGGGGCCAGGCTGTAGCCCAGTATCACGAGGAGGGTCAGCCCTACGATTGCCCAGATGGCCCAGGTGAGCCAGCGCATAGGAACCTTGCGAGTCGTCATGGGGTCATTGTACGTCTGACGGCCGTGTTGTTCAAGCCTCCATCCAGAGCTATAGCAACTAACGACAGCGCCGGGGGCGATCTGCCCTCCGGCGCTGTGTCACAGGGTCCGTCCGCGTGCCTCAAGGGGTGATGACGCTCACGTAGGCGTCGCTGTTGCCGAACTGGGCGGGGCAGACCTGGGGCGGGGCGGGCTTGACCGATAGGTCGTTGGCGTAGGGGTTCTGCCCCAGGCGGCGGGCCACCCGGTCGGCCATGTCGCCGCGCACCACCGGCGTGCCGGCGATGAAGCGCTGGTAGGCGTCCACGTCCGGGCACCCCGCCCCGCTACGGGTGTCGGTATAGATGAACCAGACACGGGTGTTGGTGGAGACCAGGGTGTTATAGTCCCCCATGAACTGGCGGGCCAGGTTGTTCTGCGCGCTGGCGGCTGGGTCGGTGGCCGCCGCGCTGACCTTCACGAGCGCGGTCTATTATGCGCCCCAGGAGGCAAGGGGTCAAGGGCTTCAATCCCTCGACGGTCCGTTACATGCCCTAATGGCCTTCGTTTCCAGGAGGGCTAGTCCAGGTGGCGGATGGCGGGGTGGGCGAGGCCGAGGGCCATGAGGGCGACGGTCAGCGCGCCACCAATGACGAACACGGGGGCCGGGCCGATCTGGTCGGCGAGCCAGCCAGTGAGAGCGTAGCCGATGGGTAGCAAGACGAACGAGCCAAGCATGTCGACGCTGACGACGCGGCCCAGCATGTCGCGCGGTACCATCTCCTGCAGGGTGTTGGTCCAGATGAGACCAAACACGGCCAGAGCCGCGCCGTTGACGAAGGCCGCGCTCCAACCGATGGGCAGGCTCGTCGTCAGCCCGATGACCATGACGGCCACCCCGCCGATGAGCGCGCCACCGTAGGCACGCACACCCCGCTGCCGCCAGGCGTGGGCGCGTCCCAGCCACACCGCCGTCAACACCGACCCGAGGGACATGACGGAGAAGAATATACCCAGCGCGCCAACGTCGGCCCCGTAGTGGTCCTGAACTAGCAGCGGCAGGCCCACGGCCATCGGGCCGCCCTCCGTCACGTTGACCAGCGAGAACAGGGCGATGGTGATCCATAGCCAGGGGGTGGCGAAGACCAGGGCCAGCCCGGCGCGTAGCTCACCTAGCATGGAGGCGCGTTGCGTCGCAGGCGCGATAGCCTCGGCCAGACGCAGCAGGGGCAGGAGGCACACGGCGGCCAGAGCGAAGGACAAGGCGTCCAGAGCGAAGGCGACGGTCGTGCCGCCCAGGGCGACCAGGCTCGCCCCCAGGGCTGGGCCGCCGATGCCCACCAGTTGGCGGCTCAGGCTGGTCAAGGCGTTGGCGCTGGGTAGCTCGTCCGGCGGCACGATGTCGGGCACGAGGGCCTGATAGGCAGGCTGGAAGAAGGCGCTGACGAAGCCGAAGACCGCCGCCAGGGCGTAGACATAGCCCATCTGGAGCCGGTCTGCCCAGGCCAGCCAGGCCATGCCGGCCACCAGGACGCCGCGCAGCGCATCCGACACGAGCATGACCTTGGCGCGCGAGAAGCGATCCACCGCCACGCCGCCAATGAGCAGGAAGAGCAGCATAGGCAACGTGGTAAAGACCAGGACCATGCCCATCGCCCCGGCCGAGCCGGTCTTCTGCAGCACCCACCACGCCAGGGCCACGCGGTACAGCGCGTCTCCCAGGCGCGAGATGGTCTGCCCGCCCCACATCAGGACGAAAGGGCGCACGCGCAGGGCACGCAGCAGGCTGACGCGAATAACCCGGTCGGTCATCGAGAACCTCGCCTGGAAAGCGGAAGACCCTAGAGGTCTGCCTGACCTTTAGGGTCTTCGGTATCACGTTCGAAAACCGCTCTCTACTGTTGGTCCTTCTTCTGCACGCGGTCCATGACGCGCTGCACACGCACCATGCGAATGCGATCAAACAGCGCCAGCAGGATGACGATGCCGTTGATCACGTAGATCATAGTGAAGGCCTTCGCCAGCGGGGTCGTCGGGTGGAGATCGCCATAGCCAACCGTCGCCAGGGTGATGACGCAGAAATACAGCGCGTCCAGGTAGCTCCACCCTTCGAGCCAGTGGTACACGAACATGCCAAAGACGAGGAACACCGCCGCGTAGTAGAAGATGGGACGCGACGCGGGGTCGCGCAGGACGTCCAGTAAGAAGAGACGTCGCATAGTATGATGAATCCTCGTGGCGGAGCTAGCCCGCCTATACGACCACATTCACCAGCTTGCCCGGCACGACGATGACTTTGCGCGGGGTCGCGCCCGCCAGCGCCTTCTGCACGGCGTCGGTCGCCAGGGCAGCGGCGCGCAAGGCAACCTCGTCTGTATCAGCGGCAACGACCACACGCGCGCGAACCTTGCCGTTGACCTGCACCGGTACCTCAATGACGTCCTCGGCGGCCAGAGCGGAGTCGTAGCTGGGCCAGGCCTGCTGGTGGACGCTGTAGGGCTGGCCGAGACGGCCCCATAGTTCCTCGGCCAGGTGGGGGGCCAGGGGGGCCAACAGTAGCACGAAGACCTGAACTGCCTCGTTCCAGACCGGCGTGCCGTACAGGCCCGCCTCTTTCGCCTTCAACAGGTCGTTGTTGAGCTTCATCAGCTCGGCGACAGCCGTGTTGAAGCGGAAGCCCTCCAGATCCTCGCTGACATCCCGAATCGTCTGGTGCAGGCGGCGCAGCAGGCTACGCTCGGCGGCCGCATCCACCGCGCCCATCTCGCGCGGCTCCAGGATCATGCCCCACAGCCGGTTGACGAAACGCGCCACGCCCTCGATGCCGCTGGACGACCACGGGCCGCCCTGGTCCCACGGCCCGATGAACATCAGGTACAGGCGCACAGTGTCCGCCCCGTAACGCTCGACCAGCGTATCCGGCGCGATGACATTGCCGCGCGACTTGCTCATCTTCTCGCCGTCTTCACCCAGGATGATGCCCTGGTTGTAGAGGCGCGTCATC
>WBZS01001023.1_pt2 | contig 19303 bp, 24 predicted proteins | sample 5204201 | NCBI WGS metagenome assembly WBZS01 (sample SAMN12344357, study PRJNA552823) | activated sludge metagenome | biome: Activated sludge suspended growth; feature: Nitrification reactor; material: Wastewater; isolation source: activated sludge from nitrification reactor of wastewater...
AGGCTACTCCTGCGTCGGCTGCAAGCATAATTTTGGTGATAGTGACGGCGAGTTCCGACGCTTGCTGTTCCACGTCGTTCCACCACAACCATCCGTGCCACCACAGCAACCAGAGAACCCAATTCTCTCCGAACTTCAGTTCGCAACCCTCGGTGACATTACACACGAGCTACGTCGCAGAGGAACATTGAGCTTTATTCTTGTCGCTGTTGAAGACGACAGCCGGGCACGACTAACCGAGAGCTACAGAGTGCGGCCTGACGTACTTGTGCCACTCTTGGCAAAGATGCTCCACGCCGCAACCGAGGACAAGCTAAACGAGTTTGAGTTCATTCAATAGTCGAGACGCCGTGGCCTACCCTTCTGGGCCACGGCCTTTTCTTCTTGCCCGCCCGAAAAAACAAAACCAACTGCATAAATACAGAAAAGGAGGCAGATATGCCCAAAGAATTGTTTTTGCTCAGAGAAGCCGCCAAGCGGATCGGCGTTCGACCGCATCAGCTTGATTACGCCATCCTGAGCGGCTTCATTCCCCAGCCAGCGTTGAGGCTGGGGACAATGCGAGTCTGGACCGAAAGCGATCTACAGACCGCAAAGCGATATTTCACCAACAAAGCGAAATCAAAGAAGGAGGCACATGAATGAACAATACCAGTCGATGCGCACAATTGCTAAGCCCTTTGGGGCGACGAGCCATGAGGTTGGCCAGTGGCTCAAGAATCTCGGACTACGGACACCGGATGGACGACCTTCCCCACGAGCGTTTGCGGAGGGGTGGGTCACACAGCGAACCATCGAACACAGCGGCGGCTATTTCTACGTCTGGGATGCCGAGCGGGTCAGCGAGCTTTTCAGGCACATGGGGTACGTCGGAAAGCGGGGAGTTTCGTGTTCATCCGAATGACGGTATCGGTCAGGAAATCAAGGATGAGGACGGGTTGACCGTTGCGTGGACGGTCAATCCCGAACTGGCCCATCGGATCGTTCGGCTGCTCAACAGCGAGTAACCAGAAACAGCAACGCCGCCCAGAAGGATCAGAGCGGCGTTGCTGCATGTTCAAAATGAATTTTACCGAGCCAAGGCACCACCCATGACTCAACAGTATCTATGCACGCCACCGGCGATTTCCGACGACGTATTCGACACTTTTCTTTTTCTTGAGCGGGAGCCACCCTGTTCCCTGACACTGGACGATCTGCTCGCACCGACTGACGAGGACTCCGCAGCCAAACGGTTCTTCCCCAGCAGTGCCGTCGCCGCCACCGATCAACCGCACTGCTGGGCGGAAGTCCTTTTCGATCCCGAAGACATAATCGAGATTCGGTTCGTACCAGCCCGGCCCGCTGCACAGAAAATGCTCCCGAAGAGGTTGCGGTACTTGAAGACTGCCGCCTCATACGGGTTGAACCTCTTTCCATTCGCCAGCGGCATCAACGCCGTCGTCAACACTCTCGATGAACTGAATCGGGCTTCGATGACTTGGTGGGGAACGGAAGAGAATGGCATTCGCTCCGAACCCATCGGGAACAAAGGAATTCCTTGCAACATCTACGCCGGGGTCAATCCTCGGTTTGCCAGCCGTTGCACGACGAACGAGGACGTGATCTGTGCCCGCTGCCTTGTAGCCGATCTGGATAAGACGACGCTGGCCGATGCCCTCGCCAAACTGAAGGCTTCTGGCCTGCCGCATCCGAGCATGATCGTCCTTTCCGGGCACGGCGTTCATTTCTACTGGCGGTTGACCAAGCCGATCACGAATCTCTCCCGCTGGACAGCAATCCAAAAGCGGTTGATCCGTTTGCTCGGTTCTGACCCGGCCATTCACGATCCCGCCAGAGTGATGCGGGTGCCGGGATTTCTGAACGTCAACGGCGATACCCCGGTTCCCTGCACGATTCACGAGGCCCATCCCGAACGTCGGTACGAACTCAACGACCTTCTCCGTTTCCTGCCGCCGTCTCCCCCAGAGCCGCCCCAACCCGACCTCCCCGCAAGATTACTGCCAAGCACCGACAGCCGCCCGTACCTTCCTTCCGAAAGCTCGATCCTCAAACGGGCCACAGCCTACGCCGCTCAGTTCGAGCCGGTCGAAGAAAATCGGAATTCGACGCTGTTTGGAAGAGCTTGCGATCTGTCCGAAAAATTCGATCTGACCGAAGCGGAAATCCTGCCGCTGATCGAGACGAACAACGACAAGGCCAGCAATCCTCTTGATGCCGATGAACTCAAGGAAGTCGTTAGCAAGGCAGTTACTCACGTCATCAAGAAGGGAAAGCAGCGGGGCACCCTCGCCCTGCCGCCAGTCCGAGTTGAGAAATACGCCGAACCGACCGGCCCCGTCATCGACCTGCAAGCGTGGCGGGGCGAAATGAAGAAGGCCCGAACAGAAAGCGTCGGCCAGACGGGAAATGTTTTCTTTGATGGTTCGACCACCGGAGCGGGAAAAAGCACGGCGGATATTGCGGCGATGAAAATCGCCAAGAGCAGCGTCACCTTCCTCCCCACCCACGATGCGTGCGGCGATCTGGTGAAAAGGTTGCGAAAGGAGGGTCTAACCGCCGCTGCTCATCCCAAGATGGACGAGGACACTTGCCAAAAATACGGAACCGACACGAACCCCGGTCCCGCCCGCCAAGCCCTGAACGCCGGGCTGAACGTGGGAAGTTGCATTTGCCCGACCTGCGAATTCGCCAAGACATGCAAGTTCCAGAAGCAACGGGAAGAAGCCCGCAACGCCGACCATGTGGTTGCGACTCATCGCCGGGCTGAACTGAGCGATTTCACGCCCGCCAAAGACAAGTCGGTGGTTTTCATCCACGAAGACCCTTTGGGCCTGCTTCGTCCGATGGCCAAAGTGGTGAAGTCCTCGAAAAAGAAGGACGATCCCCAATTGCGTCATCTCCGAGACTTCATTGACATTGCCGACGCCGCCGAACAGGTCGCCATCGAATGGGGTGATGACGACGCCCGCCGATTTGCCCAGCGGCTTCAATGCAGCGCCCAAGAGCTTATGGCCGTCCTGACTTCGCCCGATCTGATTCAGTCCCACGAAGACGCCGCTAAAAATGGAAAACCAACGAAGAAGTTGCCCATCACCAAGCCTCTTCCTCTGAAAACACCCTTTCACCGTCACAAGAACACGGACTTGCTTTTGAAGAGGGCGATGGATCGGTCAGGGATTGATGCGAAAGGTGACGTATTGCGGCTGGTGGTTGCCTATGCCTGCGGTGAGCTTCACCAGCTTTGTGCGGTTGTAGACGAAGCGATGGGACCGAAGGGCAAAAAGATTCTCACCAAAGGCATCGTCGGCGTCTGGAAAACGGACTTGCCCGATAAGTCCGCAATTTGGATCGAGGACGCCAGCAGCAATGCCCCCTTCCTCTCGGAACTCGTTGGGAAGGAAGTCATCGACAAGACGCCAAATGGCAGGCTGGGCTTTACAAAACCTCCGATTCAGCACGTCGATCACGATGTAACCCAATCGACAGGCGGCAAATCCATCCGGGCCATTGTTCGGGGGTTACTCGCCCTGCATTCCGACGCCAAGAGTGTCGGCATCATCACGCATCAGTGCCACAAACAAGAAATCGAGAAGCTCGCCCCTTTCTGGCAGCACCGCATCTCGAAGTTGGAACATTTTCATTCGGGAAAAGACCGGGCAAGCAACGCATGGCTGACTTGCGACTTGATCGTTGTGCTGGGAACACCCAGAGTCAATGCTTCTGCCATTCGAGATGGTTTGATTCGTATTGGCCGGATCACAGACGCCATGTTCAACGGCGGCTTTTCGAGCTTGATCTGGGAAGGCAAGACCGTCGATGGCACCGTGGTTCCCGTCAAAGGCTTGGGCTACGCCAACCCCTCTTGGAACCAGATGCAGGCCCATTTTGTGAAAGAAACTTTACGGCAAGCCATTGGAAGAGGACGGGCTGTATCGGACAAATCTGTGCAGGTGGTTGTCGTATCGAATGAATCCATCGGGATGCCTTTGGCGAGCCAACCCCTTCCTCTTGTTGATGATTCCGAAGACGACACCCTTAATCATGTGCTGAAGCTAACGGACACGTTTCCTATATATAATACTATAGCATTTGTGTCCGATGCGCCCGTGAACACGAGTGCCATCTCAGTTAATAGTGGTGTGACTGACCGGACGGTTCGCCGTCATTTCTCAACTCTCATCTCTACAGGGTTGTTGACGAAGAAGGGGGAAAGAGGCGGGGCTACGGTCCCAGCGTGGGTCATGGGGTATTATCGTGACGTTCGGAAAGAATCGAGCGAAGAGGACGGAATATGCCCGGAAAAGTGATGTAACAGTTAAATGGTTCATATTTCAGGATATAGATGCAAAAGAGGCGCTTTGTAGGAGGTTTTTCAGGGTAGGTATCTGAACTTTGTTATTGTGCGTGTCTCTCCGGCCAGAAAACACCCTTGGCAACAGAAAACGCAGGGTATCCGGCTTCTGAAAAGGCAGTTAATAGAGAGAAATGTTCGGTCCGACACCACTCGATATTAACGAGTCTCTTTTGCTTTCAGGCGGTGTCAGGTCAGCACGCAGAATGTTCCCTCCAACCAAAGTCAAGACCGTCGCTATTAACGCAAGTCACTTTTCAGCGGTAGGCTGTGAAGGGGCATCGGTCGGCAAATCTCTCCCGCACGTCGCACAGACCGAGGGCCAGTAGCCGTTGTCGCTCCCAGATACGGTCGAGAAGCAGTACGGGCACCAAGTAGCGGTCGGGCTTCCGACAGCCGGGTTCACGATCACGACCAATGCCCGCCAGAGCTTGTTCGGCTTGGCGTGAATGCCACGAAATCTGTGATTGCACATCCGGCATTTGAACACTCCGTAGAGCGTTCGATTTCCGGCGTTCGTCTGTGCATTGCAGCGGGGGCAGTAAAGCCACATCGGGGAACTCCGGTTGAAGGGATCACCGGAGATACGGGCGAAGTGTCCGCACTCCCACATCTGCACCGCTGTTCTTTTTCCCACTCCCGATCTGGGAGTAGTGGGAACGCACCCGTATTGAGTGATGCTGAAAGTTAGGAAGTACCAGCAAGGTTCAGGAGGACTGAACCATGCAGAGCCAAAACGAAATCCGAGAGAGCATCACCCAACGCATTGTGGAGGCGCTATTGCAGGGAAAGATTCCTTGGCGTCGCCCGTGGACTGAAGTGCCAAACCCAGCGAAGCTCCCGACCAACTTTGTGTCGAAACGGGCCTACAGCGGAATCAATGTTCCGCTGCTCTGGCTCACGGAGCATGAGAAGGGATACCCCGTCTCATATTGGGGGAGTTACCAGCAATGGGCCAGCGTGGGCGGGCAAGTGCGTAAGGCCGAGAAGTCCACACAGATCGTTTTCTACCGCCAAGTTCGGAAGGCCGTCGAGGAAGAGAATGGGGAGAAGCGTGTGGAGACTTTTCCCGTCATGCGAACGTGGTCCGTGTTCAACGTCTCTCAAGTTGACGGGGAAGTTGCCGAGCAGTTCAAGGCGAAGCCGCCGACCGAGGGCATTGAAACTTTCCCCGCAGTTGATCGGACGGAATTCGACCGGCTGGTTGCTGCGGTTGGTGCAGAAGTTCGCTGGGGCCACTCGAAAGCGGCCTATGTCCGACCCCCTTCCGACCTCATCACGATGCCTAGTGAAAATCAATTCGTGAGCTTCCCAGCGATGGCCGAGACGTTGCTTCACGAGTTGGCGCATTTTTCAGAAACCGAGGGACGAACCGGCTGGACCGGCACCTATGCCGAAGGCGAATTGCGAGCGGAAATGGCGTCCTGCTTCTTGATGGCTGCTTTGGGAATTCCGGGCGGCGATCTGACCAACCATGCGGCCTACGTCCAAAGCTGGTTGCAGGCACTCGAAAACGACCCCAAGCACATCTTCAAGGCTTCCACCGCCGCCAGCAAAGCCGCTGATTACTTGCTCGGTTTCGTTCGCCCGCAGGAAGGTGCCGTCGAAGAGGAAGAGGCGGCGGCGGTTTGAGTCATGGGATGTACCTGAAAGGGGAGAGGAAAGGAAAAAGAAAATGAACCCAGACACCAACGGCCAAGTTGTTCCTACGCTGGATCACGCCATCGGCCAGCAACGAACCGTCGCCATATTGCGGACGGCAATCGACGCCTATTTCCATGACCGAAGCAAGGCGACAGAAGAGCAGGCGTTTCCGCACCTGTTGATGACCGGGCCAGCGGGAACGGGGAAAACTCTGCTCTCCGAAACCGTCGCACGAGAGGTTGCCTGTAAGCTCCACACGGAGTTGGCCCAGAATTTCAAAACACCAGAGCATGTCCACGGAGCGCTGATGATGCTTGAGCCGGGCGACATATTATTCGTGGATGAAATTCACGAACTTCCAAATTTGTCAGCCGTGGCGTTCTATAGGGCACTCGAAGAAAGAAAACTGTTCCTCGGCAAACGACACGTCATCACATTGCCTTCGTTTTGCTTGATCGGGGCGACAACCGACGAACATTCCTTGACCCGCTCCATGCGTGAGCGATTCAGAATTCACGTTCGGCTGACCCACTACTCCGATGAGGAAATGTTCCTGCTCATCCGACAGCGGGCGAAGCGTCTGGGGTGGATCATCGAAGATGAGGCGGTGCGAATGCTCGCCGGGAAGAGCCGGGGCACGCCACGTCTTGCTGTTCGCTTCCTTGAGGCGGCAAAACGCCAAGCGTCAGCGGAAGCGACCGACCAGATCACGGCGGCACACGTTCAGCGCATGTGCGAGGTCGAACAGATCGACAACCTCGGCCTCGATGCCGTTGAGCAGCAGTACCTCCGCATCCTCAAGGATGGCGATGGTGCCGTCAGGCTCAACGTGATCGCTACCCAGATGGGACTTCCCCGCCAGAGCATCGAGATGTTCGAGGCCGACTTCATCCGGCTGGGCCTGATTTCCAAGTCGGACAAGGGCCGAATGCTCACGCCCAAGGGCATCGAGCATCTGGCCGCAACGACCGGCTGAGCCTGTTGAGAACTGTTCGATTTCCGAAGTGAAGGTGAATCATGAGTGTTGCCATGAAGGACGAAATGCCTGCGAAAGCTGCTGTGTCAGTGAGCCATTTGTGTCGGCTGCTGAAGATGAGCCGCAGCCAGTATTACTTTCACGCTCGACGGGGCACGTTCCATGCTCCGCTGCGGCTGGCGGCGAACAACCGACCGTACTTCACCGCCTCGATGGTCGAGGACAACCTGCGGGCCAGACAAACCGGCGTCGGGGTGAACGGGGAATACGTCCTGTTCTACGAGCGAGTGGTAACCGGGCCGAAGCTGGATGGAAGCAAGGGCAAAAGCGAAGTTGCGGGTCTGCTCGATGGACTGAAGGCCAGCGGGTTGAAGACCGTCACCCATGAGCAAGTCGAGGCAGCGCTGGCGGCGTGCTACCCGAACGGGACAACCGGCCAAAACGAAAACACGGTCCTGACTGTCGTGTTTCGGCAACTAAAGCGTTCGGGGATCGTTTGAAGTTTGTGCAGCGTCCCAGCGGAGTCTGTGAAGAAGCCGTTGAGAGTTGTGCGGATCGGCGGCGAATCCCCGATGAAAGCCCGACTGATCCTGTTCGGAATGTGAAAGAAAAGGCAGTGGAACCCAGCGGGAAACCGTTGGAATCTGTTCGGAATTACGCATGAGAAGAGGCATTATCTTGCATTCGACCCCCAACACGACCGGCGAACTGGTCCCGGTGGCTCCGACCGCCCTTGTTGTCCCCCAACAAGCCGAGTCTGACCAGCACCTGATTGACCTGTGGCTCCACGGTCGCAGCCGCCATACGCAGCGGGCCTACCGAGCAGACTCCGAGCGATTCCTTGAAGCGGTGGGTAAGCCGTTCCATCGGATCACTCTTGGCGATCTGCAAATCTTTGCAGGCCAGCTTGTCGAATCCGGCCTTGAGCCGTCCTCGGTCCATCGCTCCATGTCGGCGGTGAAGAGCTTGTTCGCTTTCGGCCATCGCCTCGGTTACTTGCCCTTTGACGTGGCCCGCCCGTTGCGATTGCCCGCCCTTCGTGACGGTTTGGCCGACCGAATACTCGAAGAAACCGACGTAGTGAAGATGATCGCCTTGGAGCAGATGCCCCGGAACCGGGCAATTCTGTTGACGCTCTATGCTGGCGGCTTCCGGGTGGCGGAATTGTGCAGCGTGAAATGGCGTGACCTGCAAAGTCGAGACGCTGCCGGGCAAATCACTGTGTTCGGCAAGGGCGGGAAAACGAGAACGGTCCTGATGCCGCAGTCGGTGTGGAATGCTCTGCAATTGTTGCGAAAAGACGCCAAAGACGAAGCCCCCGTGTTTCGCAGTCGCAAGGGCGGTCATCTCGATGAGTCGCAAGTCTGGCGGATCGTCCGCAAAGCGGCGAAGCGGGCAGGAATTGAAAAGGAAGTTTCCTGCCACTGGCTGCGACACGCTCATGCGAGCCATGCCCTTGATCGGGGCGCTCCGATTCATCTTGTGCAGGCCACGTTGGGGCACAGCAGTGTTGCGACCACGGGCAGGTATCTTCATGCACGCCCGACCGAATCGAGTTCAAGCTACCTGCTTACCGACGTTTAAGAAAGGAACATCCCATGCCCCGTTCAATCTTCGCCGTTCTGCTTTGTGCAACCCTCGCCTTCGCCTGCCTATCGCCAGAGGCCAGTGGGCAAGAAAAGGGACGGAAGAGCTTCTTGTCCGTGTTGAAGGAAGGGCAAGGCATCGTTCTCAAGGAGTCAGCCGGACGCTACGAAATCACGCTCATGGACGGCGGGCACAAGGTCATCGAGGTCGGCCCGGATTATGTCGTGGTCGAAGACATTGCTGGCGTCACTGAGACTCGCATTCCGATTTATTCGATCAAGAGCATTACCCGCATCAAAGGACCGAAGCGGTGAATGTTGGCACGTACCAGAGAGAGCCGGGCACCAACCGCCTCTCTTTGGAGACTCAACATGCCGACGCTCGGAACCCTGACCCTTGAAGATGCCGCCAAGAAAGCCGCTGGCAACTGGCAACGATTCGATTCCTTCGTTTGGTTCCGTGACAAGGACGTTGAAGACGCCGGTCAGTGGGCCATCATCTACACGCACAATCGGGACAGCGGCCTACTCGACCAGAGTAACGCCGCCTTCATTGCGAAGGCGATGGCACCGTTCACGGAAGGGGATGAGCCAACCGTTGTAATGGAAGCGCATTCTCATTGGGCTGTTGGGCATGTTGACGGCTTCAGCGTTCGGGTGTTCGACGGCGACGGCGAAATCACTGAGGCATTTCGGAAGTATCACGAACTTGCCGAGGCGATGGACGATTACCCGATTCTCGATGAACAGGACTACGGTGAGCGGGAACTCGAAGCCACTCTCGAAAACATCGAAGATGCCGCTTGGCGATTGAAGAGTGAGTTCGCCTTGCCGGAAGGCTGGGTGTGGGCGGTCTACGATTGGCTCTCGGAGAACCGCAGCGGGGAAGTTGAGAATCGTGACGACCAAGGGGGTTATCCGAGCGAAGAGGCGTTGCGACATGCGTTTGAATCGTTGGGTTTCGAGCAAGCGGAGTAGACCATGCAAGCCACGATCCCCCTGAGTGACTTCGACTTGTCCAGCTTCATCGACGCCATTGTGACGTTGTGCGATGGGCCAGAGTTGGCCTTACCGACTGTCGATGACGAACTCGCAATCTACGATCCCACGACGACGATGCAAAAACTCGAAAGCGGGCAAGCTGTGTTCGCCCGCTTCACCAGCGGCGAAGGCGAGAGATTCAACCTTGCAGACGGAACGCAACTCGAACTGCCCGACGATTTCGACGGCGAGGGCTATTTCGATGACTCGGCGTGCTACGGGTTCGTGGTCCGACTGGCTGATGGGCACCTGACGTTCGAGAGCGCCGTGATGCGGGACGAGCGAGAAGAAACCGTCGTCTTTGAAATTGACGATAGTGGGCCGTTTGAGGAAGTGATGGTCCGATTCATCGAGTCTCTTCGGACAAGTTAGCAAGTACCAGAATCTGGCGAACCTCAAAGAAAGGAACGCCAGATGCCTGAGTACCAGATCGTCAACGGAACCAGCTACCACGTCGAAACGACCGCAGACGTCATCGAAGTGCTTGAGCGGGCACGGCAGAACCGCACCCGCATCACCATCAGCTACGGCGATGCCGCCACGGGCAAGGACTGGCTAGAAGAGTTCGACATTGCGGGGTACGTCGGTCGCAGCATTGGGCCGATCAAAGTGCCGCTGCTCATTGCCAATCGTCGCAGCACGGGCGGCGGGGCCGTTCTCGACCACTACATCGTTCGCATTCGGCAAAGTGCTGGCGGGCGAGTCCTCTACCAGCACCCGGCCTACCACTTCGGCGCTCTCGCCATTCGACCGAAGGCCGAACCCGTCACGCTTTCCGATGGCCGCACGCTGAACATCGACGTGACTCGTGACGGCGAGCTTCACGCCTCATTCGAGAGCGTTGAGAAAGCCCGGCGTTGGGTCCACAGGCTCGGCGTCGTTGCTCCGATTTCTGCGTGAGATGTGGGAGTAGCGAGCCAATCTCCGTATTGGCCATGTCACCGAAGTTAAGGCGTACCAGAGACAACCAGAACAGAACAGCAACGATCAACAGAGAGAACGACATGCCTGCATTCCTCAAGATTGAAAACATAGGCGTCTGCCCGGCAGAGGGGTTCACGGTGCTGGGCGTCAGCCTTGCCAACACCACCGACCGACAAGGTGTGATTGGGCAATTCGGAAGCGGGAACAAGCACGCAGTTGCCGTCTTGCTTCGCAATGAACTTGCTCCCGTCGTCTTTGGGGGAACACTCAAACTCGAATTCGGGACCAAGCCGCAGACCGTGGGCGATGGCCTTGCGGAGAAAGAATTTGCCCGTGTCGTGGTCAAGTACGGCGGCACCGATCCGATCACGGGCAGCAGCCGCAGCGCCTCGGAGGATTTGGGCTTCGTCCTTGACTACGGCAAGCAAGATTGGAATGAAGTGGCCTTGGCCCTGCGGGAATTCGTCAGCAACGCCATTGACCGTTCCATTCGAGAACATGGCGATTGGTCCGGCGTTAAGATCGAAATCGTTGACGAAAGCCGGGTGCGGGCCAAGGCCGGACATACTCGTGTCTTCGTGCCGCTCAGTTCTGAAGTGCTGGCGTTCTACAACGATCTTGGGAAATGGTTTCTGCACTTCAGCGAACCCGAATCGCTGTCGAAGGCGATCCTTCCGAAACGAAACCGCAACCTTGGCGACCGCAAAGCGGCAGTCATTTACCGTCGTGGCGTTCGTGTTCGTGAATTCGAGTCGTCCGATACTGAAAGCCTCTTCGATTACAACCTCGATTCGCTCACGATTGACGAGGCACGCAAGGCGAGCGATTGGGACGTTCGGCATCACTGCGGGCGGGCACTCGCCGGGGCCGACAAAGCGACCTTGGCGATCCTGTTCGATCACTTGATGAACTCGGATCGTCCCGTCTGGGAATTCAGCTTCGACACCTATGCCTTGCAGCCTTCGTATCGAGACAGCGATTCCGACCGGCAGCGTCAGAAAAACTGGCAAGAAGCGTTTGTGCAAGTTGCCGGTGACGATGCTGTGTTGACGCAAGAGGGAACCAAAGGGCAACTCGAACGCAAAGGCTTCAAGCCCGTGACGGCTCCCGAAGGCTTGGTGAACGCCGCCTCTCGGTACGGCCTTCAGACCGCCGCCAGCGTGCTGTCGATGGATGAGCTTTCGGGCCGGGAAATCACGGCCCCCAGCCCTGACGCTCAAGCCTCAGTTGATCTGGTTTGGGAATGGATCGTTGAGGCGGGGCTGGCAAATGGGAAGAGCAAGCCGCCCGTGAAGTGCTTCACCAGCATTCTGGACGGCGGCACGATGCTGAATGGTTACTATCGCAACGGCGAAGTCTTCATCAACGCCGATCTTGCGGGAACGTCGTCGGAGTTTGCCGGGCCGGATGTTTTGTCGAACCGTTTGTTGAAAGTGGCGATGGAGGAGCTTGCACACTTCGTTTCTGAGGCGACCGATAACAGCAGGGATTTTCAAGACTACCTGCTGGAACTGGCGGTCAAGTTGGCCCGGAAGCGAAAGTCCAAGAAAGTGTCCGCCTAAGTGGGAGTAGAAGAGCGGCGACCGTATTGAAGACGAAAGTTACGGCGTACCAGAGACGGTCGGGCAGCACTTTCCCGAAACCGAAAAGGACACCGTGATTACCGTGACTACTCCCAAGTTCCAAATTTCCCGTCTTCTCATTACCCCCGGCGCTCAAGATGCGTTCGTAGCGACCGGCGAAAGCCCGATGGCTTTCATATTCGGTCGCCATGCGAAAAGCGATTGGGGAGACGTGGACGCCGAAGATGCGGCATTGAACGACGAGGCATTGAAGGACGGCTCCCGCCTCTTGAGCGCTTACCACCTGAAGGACGGCACCAAGATTTGGGTCATCACCGCCGCTGAAGATGACAACGGCCAGCGGGAAGCGACCACGATTTTGCTGCCAGAGGAGTATTGAGCATGGACTGGAAGGAACGACTGAAGCGGGCCGTGGAAAGCTGCTGGAAGTACCACGGCCCCGCTTCCGCCATCGGTTGGTTCCACAGTCGTGACCTGTTCGGCAGGGAATTCATCGTCGGCTTCCCTGCCTATCAGGAAATCGTCGGCGGCAAGAGCGACGGCAAGAGGGTGTGGGTGGGCTTCCGCCTTTCCGTCACTGAGTTGTTGAAGGTGGAGAACCTCACGGTGAAGAGCATCGAGGTTGCCTCGCCTTGCAGCCACTGTAACCCACACCCGCTGCTTGACATGACAGGGACATTCGAGGGCAACGACTTCGATTTGATCGTGCTACTCGAACCGAAATACGACACCGACGTTGCGGAACTGCGTGACGCTGCGACGAAAACCGTGCGGCCAATTCAGAGAGGACCACAAACGTGATCGCCGTTACCGAAGACAACTTCGATGCCGTACTTGCGAGCAAGCTGCCAGTGCTGCTCGACGTTTACGCCGATTGGTGCCCCCCGTGCCGCCGCATCGCCCCGCTGATCGAAGAACTCGCCGTCGAACTCGAAGGGAAGGCAATCGTTGCGAAGCTCGACTCGGAGGCAAACCCGAACCTGATCGCAAAGTTGGGGATCAACTCGTTGCCGACATTCATCGTGTTCAACAATGGTGTCGAATTGCATCGGATGGTCGGCATCCAGTCACGAGAGACGCTGTTGGCATCTTTGGGGCAAAAAGCAGGATTAGAAAACGAATAAGTACATAATTATCATTCAATCAATTATCGACAAAAACCTTGGTGTAAACACATGGGGGTACGCCAAATACGCAACTATGCCCCCGTGTTGTATTTTGTGGGACTCCAAAGGATTTGCAGAAAGGGTGGGACTCCAAACATGGCTGGGACTCCTACAGAGAACCTTGGGACTCCTTCGCAGAACCGTGGGACTCCTGAAAACTCTGGGACTCCGACGACAGAAGCGGAAGGCGGAAAGGAAAAATGGATCGGAAAGCAACAGATCGGCCACGCTGGGTGGAAAGGCTCTTCAAGCTGATCGCCAAATACTGGCGGCATCACGGCCCCTGCAAGTCGATTCGTTTCGACGCTCGCTACTCGCCCGACAGCATGGCATGGGAAATCGAAGCCGGTCCCGCTTACCAAGAAGTCTTCGGCGGTGAGCAGGACGGGCAGCAAGTGTGGACAGGCTTCGTTTTCGAGGCAGGAGAGTTTTCACGAGAGACTGGCCTCTGGCTTCAAGATTTTGCCGTGGCCAGCCAGTGCGCCGCCTGTTGCCCACGCCCGAAGATGATGATGAAGGGGAAGTTTCGGGGGCACAATGTCTTCGTCACGATCCGGTTGGAACCGGAAAAGGGAACAGAACCCGCCGAATTGCTCGACACGATCACACGAGAAGTTCGTCCCAAAGAGGAAGCGCCATGAGCAATCAAATCCAGATCATCAGCCCATATTGGCTGCACGGCACTTGGGTTTTCAACGATGACCGAGTGGGCCTCGTGCAAGAGCCGTTTGTAAACGGTGTGCCGGAAATGATTGATGACCTCGTTCGAGACATTCCTGATGCCCGCAACGGATTCCGGCTGCTGTTCTCGTCGGCTCCCTTTCCGGGTTTTCAGCGGAAGCTCAGTTGGCTTCGAGAAGAGATGGGGGGCAACTGGTACAAGGCCGACGAGCCGCTGATGGAAGGCTGGCTGTGTCCGGCCTTGTTTCGGTACTTCGAGTCGGCACCGGCAGAGTTGTACGTCAAGGCCGAGGCGATGAAGCGGTGATCGGCAGTTCGAGTTTATCTGGGAGTGGCGAGGCCGACTCCGTATTGAGGATGCCCCTTGATCTTCCTCAATACCTTGGAGATGACCGCCGTGAAGCCTGATGCCCATGACCATGACAGGGAAGAACTTGTTTCCATTTACGAGGAAGGCCGACAGCGTGCAGCACCGTTCGAGGTCGTCCCCCCGGAACAGGTCTGGACTGGCGGCGTTGAATTCGATGCCATCTTCCCAAGAGAGTGCTACAAGCAGGCGCTGCTTTACAGCATTGGCTCAACTCGAAAGGGCAAGGGGCACCAACTGGTTCACGGCGAAACGAGTCTTGCCCTTGGCGGACATGCTTGGGTAGAGATTCCGGGCGGATTCGTGTTTGACGGAGTATTCCAGCGGTTCTACCGACGTGATGACTACTACGGCGACATGGCTCATGCTACGCCTTGGTACGTCTACGACGAAGCGGCGGTACACCTGCTGTCGGTGCATTTCCGACATGATCCGGGATCGTGGTGGTCCTTGTTGGAACTGCCCATGACCTTCAACCGACCTCCGATTCACATCAGCTTCGAGTACGCCAGAGAGTTGCTTGCCAAGCATTATGTCCGGTCTGGCGAGCCGGTTCTGAAGAGGTTGTCCAAGGATGATCTGGCCAGCTTTGCAGAGATTCTCGGAATCGAGTTCGAGCGTGGGCAAAAGAAGGCGGACCTCGTGAGGTTGCTCATGCAGAGCCGTGAGAATGGCAAGTGAGATGGGAGTGGGGGGGCCGCAGCCGTCTACTTCTCCCCGACCCGCAGCCCCGCCTTCTCATCGGCCACGGCAATTCGGGCCGAGCCGGTACAGCCCTTGTCCTTCTCGCATTTGCCGGTGGCTGACAGGAAGCGGCCATCCGGCAGGCCGACAATCCCCAGCGAGCAATCGAAGTCGAAACGGCCCTTCATTTTGAAATCGGCGTCGGTGACAAGCAGGATTTTCGGATCGCCGTAGCAGCCGAACCACCAGCGTTCATTGGCGAACGTGGCCGTCTGGATGCCAAGGTGGGTGTGGCCGCTCTTGATGGTGTGCTTCTTCTGGAACTTGAATTTGGCGTCGTACTCGTAGACGTAGTTCTCTTCGACTTTATCCGGCAATCCGCCCACGACGAAGAAGTGGCCGTTCCGAATGCCGATCCCACCCGCACCGTGGAAAACTTCCTGAACTTCATGTCGGGCCAGTTCCTTCAGCGTGGCGGCATCGTAGACGTACACCCACGAATCGGCGTTGCCCTTTGGGTCGTTGAACTTGCCGAGATTCACGGCGACAAAGAGCTTGCCATCGTGGAAGCAAAGATCGCCGTGGTGGTTGGCGACCGGCACTTTCTTCAGCAGTTTCCCGCTCAGGTCCGTCTTCACGAGCGTCGTCGTGAAGGACCAGTAAATCGCTTCCTTGTCGGCACAGATGCCTTGCAGGTGATGCTGATACGTCCCTTCGCAGGTGACGTTGCGGAAGTCTTGGGCTTGGGCTGATGAAAGGGCGACAAGTGCCGCCGCAAACGCAAGGAAGACTTTCATGGCTGATCCCCTTTCTCGATTGCTTGTCGCAGCGGGCATTCCTCCCCGTTCACTTCTCCCCGCCGATACCGGGCCAGCAATTCCTTCGACCGCTGAGCCAACATCCGGCGAACTTCCCGCCGCTTGCCTTTGACCCGTGGAATCTTCATCGAGTCGTAGGCGGTCGTCTGGTGCCGCATCCAAGCGATGACAGCGGCTTCGGCCCGTTGCTCAACAGGAATTCGCTTTGTGCGGGCGACAGTCCCGCTTCCGACCGGCGTGGCATGATCGGCAACCACCTTGGCGAGCCGCTGGGCAAGATCGGAGTGGTTGGGATGGAAGGCAAGGAAGCTCACCACGGCACCCGTGAAGTCTTCAACGTAGACCTCTTGGGCCTTTTCCCTTCGTTTGGCATCGGCTTCTTTGCGTTTGGCGAAGCCCTCAGTGGATCGCTCAGCTTCGAGTTCGGCCCGAATCCGCTCGATGGTCGTTGCCGGTGCCCACATGCCCCTTGAGAAGACCTTCCGGCCCTTCTTCTCTTGCACGACCCAATGCTCGCCAGCGGCCTTTACTCTTCGAGTCAGGGCGGCATCACCGGGCGGAAGAAGAACCCAGCCAGCGGGAACGGTCAGGACTTTGCCATCGGCGGCTTTGACGGTGTTGGGCGTCGGGCCGGGTGTGAAGGTGATGGTCATTCTTCCGCTTCCTTGCGAAGTCGCTTCTTTGTCGCCTCGGTAAGTTCCCGCCAATCCTTCCCTTTCATCCCCGCCGCCAGCGCCCACAGCAAGTTGAGGCTGGCCTTGGGCTGGCGTTGCTTCACGAGTCGATACGCCACAACCGGGCCGAGGCGTTCAAGCTCGGCAATCGTGGTGATCCCCGCTTCACGAAGCCACTGACCGCTTTTGGGGCCAAGGTTGAGCAGGGATTCGATGGGGAGGTCAGCGGCCATCCTCGTGCCCTTCTTGGAAAAGCGGCTCCCACGGCCCTTTCCAAGAGCCAACGCATACCTCTGCGGCATCGGGAAGAGAAACGAAATCGCAGAATACGACCTCTTGCACTTCGCCTCTCTGAAAGTCTGCCTCCGGTGGTCGAGCGAAAGTTTTTGGTCCACGGGGGATTGGTTCACCGTCATACTGTCGTGCTGCCCCGGAATTATGTTTGCAAAGTTCGGGGCCACGTTCAGCGTTCAAACGATTCGTCTCTTGGAATGAGACTCGAATGAACGCCATTTGATTTCCGGCGTTTTCGTATTTCCCGAAATGCCCTTGATTTGATCGAAGCAGCCCTGCGGCACTTCCTCGCCAAAAGAACACTCGGCGGTTTATCGCTTCAATCAGGTCAGGAAGCGTCCATCCTTCTTGAAACGCTATGTTCTTCTCGTTGATCGGAAGCTGATCCGTCAGAACGATGCTGTCGCCATCGACTACGAAGCGAATCATCGAGTCACGCCGTTTACGCAACCATTCAATTTGGCCTCCCGCTTTCAATAGGGCATCAGCAGACTCAAGGCGTCTGAGCCGTCGAATCCGACTCACACTACTCTGGTAGGTGACGTGATAAAGATAGGGTGAAAGTGCCGTCAGTTTGGCCAACTCAATGCCCATCGCTTAGCCCCTTCACGCCGGGTGGACCTTGGACACGATCTTCTCCATCTCGGCAGCGGTATAGGCTCGGCTGGTTGACGTGTGGACATTGCCCATCGCACCAAGATGCAGAATGGCGGCGGTTGCCGTTTCGTCATCCGGGGCTTCGAGGATCAACAGGCCGTCGTGTTCGCCCAATGTCCAGTAGATTTCCTTGACCTTCGCACCGAGCTTTTTAGCCTCGGACTTGAAGATTGCCGCTCGCTTGGTCGAGTGGTCAATGTCCTTGATGCCTTGCTGGGTGAGCTTGATCGTCGTGATGAACGTCGCCATCGGTCAGTCTCCTTTTATGAGTTACGGTAACTGATTGGACTCAGATCAATCAAAAGACGCTTCCGAATCTCTGGAATCTTGTGTGGCGGAATGTGCTTCAGCAGGTGGTCAATCAACTCCGATTGGCGAGGCTGGCCGAATGCCAGTCGGTAAATTGCCAGCGTGCGGAGAGTGTTCGTAAGCCTCGCTCGATCACGGCTGAAGGGGTAGAAGGGAATGATCCTCTCGATGCGGTATTGCTCGAACCCCTCGGTTTCGACGTGCCAGTACGGAATAAGCTCGCACTTCGATTCCCCGTCCCGCTCCATCATCGAGGCGATGCGGAATAGGTCATCCCAGAAATCGTCGGATTGCAGGTCTTCCTTCGAGAGCAGCGAGCCGTACTTGTGGGCGACCTGCTGCCGAATGACCAATCCCTTGAATCGGTTCACCCGACCTTCACGTTGCTCAAGGTCGATGGGATTGCTCGGAAGGTTCCAGTGAACCACCTTTCGACAATACTGGTGAAAGTCCAAACCCTCTTGGCCAATCGACGTGGTTGCGAGAACGAATGGACGAAACGGGGAGTTGAAGTTCTGACGGATGCTGGTAACTCGCTGACTGCCATCCTCTGTCTCGATGCGTTGGTTTCCTAGATCGACGGCGAAGTGGCACCGCATGTTCTTCCGCTCGTCGTTCAAAAACGTGCCGAGGTCGTCCACCTTGATCGAAGTTGTCTTGAGATTGATGGAGTCATTCAGCCGCACCACAGCGGCGTCAGCAGTTTCGCATTCGGCCTTGAGCAGATGCAGGTATTCATCCAAGACCGCTTGAAGGCAGCCATCCCGGCAGTATCGAAGCGACTTGTGCCAATACGGAAGCCGACCTTCGACAGCCATGCGAACGGCAGCAACGGCTTCAGGTTTGTTGAACAGGTTGACGAACTCATTCGCCACGGAGAGGGCCAAAATGCAAGCGGCGGAACCGTCCGCTTTGTAGAGCCGACGAAAGCTCCGAGCAGCGGCAATGGCCGGTGATCCCAAGGCCATTTCAGCTAGAACTTCGGGGAGATTGCCCGGCATTGGCCCCAAGCCGATTTCATCAGGTGCGTCGAATGCTCGCAGGAATCTCTGGAAGTGGATGCTCTTGCCCGTGTCCTTGGAATCCTGATCGGTCCAGAAACTCGTCGTCTGCAACTTGGTTGATCGGAGCCATGAGGCCAATACCGGCTGGAAATCGGGATTCAACTTATCCAGAAGCAGTGGTGCCGCCCAATACCAGCGGTCGGACTCTCCTTCGGCACTCTCGAACTGCTTGAGGTTGAGGGAGTCGATCCACTCACGGCATTTCTGTGCCACGCTCGCTTCGAGCGTATGCCGGTCTTTTCCCGAAACGATTGCCTCGGATGGGTCGAAGGCTGCTGCTAGGGTGAGCGAAGGGAAAAGCAGCGCAAAGTTGGTCATGTTAGCAGGTTCGGCCCCGCCCTCTGTTCGGTAGACAAGCTGAGGCACCGGATGACGACGCCCGCCCTCCGGGACAAAGTAGGTACGGGGTTCGCCTCGCTCCCGCTCTTGTGGTTCGACGGACGCTGCTGCCCCAATTGTGCGGCGCTCAACCTCGTAGGAC
>WBZS01001406.1_pt1 | contig 19278 bp, 18 predicted proteins | sample 5204201 | NCBI WGS metagenome assembly WBZS01 (sample SAMN12344357, study PRJNA552823) | activated sludge metagenome | biome: Activated sludge suspended growth; feature: Nitrification reactor; material: Wastewater; isolation source: activated sludge from nitrification reactor of wastewater...
TAGTTCGTGTTAGCGTTGGCAGTCAGCGACCCGCCGTTGGCAATCTTCGTCACCGTCGGCGTCGGCGCGCTGGCTGTCACGACGCCGATGTTGGTCGCCGCTCCGCCGAAGTAGATATTGTTGGCCGCGTCGCGCTCGGCCGCCCACACCGCCCCGTTCAGCGTGTTGGGGCTGACGCTCGCCCAGGCGCTGCCATTCCACGACGCCATGTAGTTGGCCGAGGACCCGCCCGCTGTTGTGAACTCGCCAAAGGCGTACAGCGTGTGGCCGCTCGTTGTCGGTACGACCACCAGGTCACGCACCGTGCCGTTCGTGCCGCTGCCCAGGGCCGCCCACGTCCCACCCGTCAGGCCGGTGGCGGGCAGGGTGTAGCGTGCGATGTTGGTGGCCGCCGTGCCGCCGAAGTTCGTCCCGTTGCCTCCGACGTACAGAATGGTCTCGCCAGGGTCGAAGGCCAGACAGTATGCGAGCGTGGAGCCGCCGGTCACCGCGCCCACCGAGGCCCAGGCCGTCCCATCCCAGCCGTATACCGCGCCCGCGCAGGCGGCGAACACATGGCCCCGGCTCGATACAGCGAAGTCGTACACCGTCCCCGGTGGCGCGGTCGCACCGCTTGGCTTGTCCCACACGCCGCGCGTGCGTCTCAGACAGTAGCCCATCGTTGCGATGCTCGTCGCCAGCGTCAGGCTCGTGGCGGTCTCGGTTTGCGGCATGTACCACGGGTCATAGGCCGTCAGCGTCAGGGAGACCCGCTCATTCTCGTTGAACCACTGAAGGTTGCCTTCCAGCCCCTTCGTGTACGCGACGACGACGGTCATCACGTCCATCGCCCCGCCCCGGTAGGTTGTGTTGCCTCGGTAGCGCAGGACAAACGGCTGGCCCGGCTGTACGAGGTCGATGAGCGCGGCGCGCTGGCTGTGCAACCCAGCGAACGTCCCCGGCCATATGTCTAGTGTCATGACCATGACGCGCGAACTCAGGTCGCTCTTTTGGTAAACGCCGCCCCGGTCAATGGTCTGGATGGTGACATTGCTCAAGTCGGGCACGCCGAAGCCCAGGGCGCTTGATACAATCAGCGTCGTCGTGTTGCCAATGTCGTAGAGCGCGCCCGCTGCCAGGTTGGGCTGGTTGTTCACCGTCGCCAGAAGCGTCGAGGTGCTTTCGTGCGCCACACCAGTCCAGCGACAGCCAGGGAATGAGCCGTGAAAAGCGGTCGTCCAGCCGCCCTGCTGCACGACCACATGGTCGATATAGCAGTCGGCCCCGCTGTTCATGATAATCTTGACATTCGTCTGGCCGCTCACCTGGCCGCCCGTGAAACTCGCCGACTCGTTGACGTACCACGACCAGGCCCCATCGGTCTCGTACAGCGTCGGCGTGACGGTGGTCGCCCCGACCTTGAACTGGAGATTGGTGAACGTGCCGCACACCCAGCATGACACATAGGTCGTGGCGCTTGGCAGGCTGGCCGTGGTCAGTTGTACGCCATCGCCATTGGCCGCTGTCTGCACGCGAAAGCTGTATTGCTCCTCCGCCGTCACCTGGCGGCTGTAGGTTGTCGAGCGTGTGACGGTCGCCGTAGCTACGGCGCTGAAATTAGCGGTACTCTCCGCCGACGGGTTGAGTACGGTGTTGATACTCTCGGCGGGAACCTGGAATTGAAGCAGTGAGGTTGGCGCTGCCACTTATCGCTCCTAGTACATGACCATCGAGAAGGTTGACATGACCGCGCCCCGGCCAGCTTCCGAGGTGCTGGCGTTGATGGTGGCTGTCATCGTCTTGGTGTTGTTCGTGATGTAGTTCGTGATAACCTGCGCCCCGGCGCCCGCTCCGCCGGGAGCCGCGCCCGCCGCGAGCGCACCGCCGCCAATCGCCCCCTGGAAGCCCGCAAGCCAGGCGTTGCCGGCGTCGGCCCCCTTTGCCGTTGCCAGCGCCGTCACCCCGTCGAGGGCCGTGGTCAGAGTAGAGACGACGCTTAGTACCAGGTCGTGATGCTGCGCCGCGTCCTCGAAGAGCGCCCAGATCATCCTCAGCGCGCCGCTGATATTCCCAAAACCCACCGACTCGACCCCGGCGAATTGCTTGCCGACGTTGATGGAGCTGTAGCTGTTGATGGCGCTGGCTATCTCGCCGATGGCCTCGAAGACGCCCTTGACCGCGCCCGCGTAAGCCGTCAGCCCTGCCACGTCCACCCCGCCCGCCTGGTCCTTCACCGCCTGGGCGGAGAAGGCGTTTACAGCTTCGTCCACCAGGCGAAGGATGGCCGTCATCTTGTCGCGCACCTGAGCGGGCGACGGGATAGCCAGCGTAGGGTTGCTGAGCAGCGCGCCAACGTCGAGCGCATCCCGGATAGCCCCAACTGCGTCGCCGAGCACCCCGGCTAGCGCCGAGGCCGCATCCTGCCACGCCTCGGTGATGCCCGTGCCCGCCGCTTGCTGCGCAAAGGCGCGCCCCATCGCTACCGCGTCGGCGATGACGCTCTGTAACCGAGCGCTCAGGACGCCGCCGACGCTCTGCGGCCGATAGGCGGCAATCTCTTTCGATATCGTACCGATATCGAGGGTGTTCCGCAGGACGCCTACGAGGTCATTAAGGCTGCGCGCTAGTTTCGCTAGCGCAGGCATGGCTTCCAGGTCGGTGACGCTCTGCGCTGCCAGCGCCGCCCGCGCCGCGCTATGCAACTCTAGTCCGAACGCTACCAGTACGCCTACCATGCGCCCGACCGTTGCGCGTACCTCGGTGTCGTCCCACTGTACACCATCCTCAACGCCAGCCATGTACGAGCGGAAGACATCCAGCGCGCCGCTCGTGGCGCTGGATAGGTCTGACAGCGCCGTGCCGAGCGATGCCATCACCGGGATGGCCTCAAGCGTCGCGGCGTTGGCATCGGTAAGCGCGCGCAATCCTTCCGCGCGCAACTCTAGTCCGAACGCTACCAGTACACCTACCATGCGCCCGACCGCCGCGCGCACCTCGGTGTCGTCCCACTGTACACCATCCTCGACACCAGTCATGTACGAACGGAAGACATCCAGCGCGCCGCTCGTAGCGCTGGATAGCGCCGACAGGCTGTCGCCCAGGTTGGTCAAGCTCTCGATGCCATCACGGTTGATGCTGTCGATGGCCGCCGTCGCCGCAATGCGCAGTTCCTCTCCGAAGTCGATGAGCCGCTTAACCCAGGCTTTGATGAACATCTGAATGGTAGTGCTGTACAATGCTTCGTCCGTCCATCGCGCCCATTGGTCATCGCCGTAGAGCGTGTCGAAGTAGAGGCGGATGACATCGATGACGCCACTCATTACACCAGTGAGACCGCTAAGGATGTCACCCAAGTTGCTCAGGTTCTCCTTAGCCGCGTTGAAGTTCGCCATCATCTCGGTGTCTACGACATCAAGGGCAATCTCCGCCGCCACCCGTAAGGCTTCGCCAAAGTCGATGAGCCGCTTAACCCAGGCCTTGATGAACATCTGAATGGTGGTGCTGTACAACGCCTCGTCTGTCCATCGCGCCCATTGGTCATCGCCGTAGAGCGTGTCGAAGTAGAGGCGGATGACATCGATGACGCCACTCATTACGTTCGACAGTGACCCAATGGCGTCGCCCAGGTTGCTCAGGTTCGGGATGACATCCTCGTCGATGGCATGTACCGCGCCCTGGATGTCGGCGATTAGTCCCGACGCCAACGCGACGATGCCGCGCACGAATTGAGTCAGCCCCGGCACTGCCCCCGGCTGTCCGAGGACGGGGAAGCCCTTCCTGTCCAGTTCCAGGAACTTCTGGACCAGGGTGATTGTGCTGGTCAAGACACCCGTCAGCGCGCCCAGGGCATCGTTGACCAGGCGCAGCGCGGGCGCGGTCTCCTCGCTCAGGGTAGTCTGCACCTGTGTAGCAGCCTCGGCTAGTCGCGCCCCCCAGTAAGTGAGACCGTAAACAAGCGCCGTCACCCAATCCCGCGCCGCCGGGTCGTTCAGTGTCGCCTCGACCGCCCGTGTCTCTTTGCTCAGCACGGCATTCACCGCATCGACTACCCCGGCCAGGATACCTGTCACGGCGGATAGCGCGTCATCCACCGCGCGCAGTTGGGGCAGCGCCTGGGCGCTTATCACGGTCCGAACCTGTGCGGCGGCCTCGGCCAGTCGCGCGCCCCAGTAGGTGAGACCGTAAACAAGCGCCGTCACCCAGTCTCGCGCTGCCGGGTCGTTCAGCGTCGCCTCGACCGCCCGTGTCTCCTTGCTCAGCACGGCATTCACCGCATCGACTACGGACTTGATGATGCCGTTGGTCGTCTGCAAGAGCGACGCGACGGCCTTCAGGTTCTCTAGCGTTCCCTCGCTGAGGGTCGCCTGTGCCCGCCCCGCTGCCTGCGCCATATCGCGGCCCAGGCGCGCCACCGCATCATACAGCGCGACAACCCAGTCCCGCCCCGACCCGTTCAGGAACTGCTCAAGACCGCCCGCACCGAGGGCTACCAACTGCTTCATCGTGTCAATGGTCGCTTTGACCGCCGAGGCGATCTGGCCGAGCGCGCTGCTCATTGTCTTGATTCGCTCTTCGTCATTGCTACCCGGCTCTACCCCCATGCCCGGCGCGCCCATGACGGTGACCAGCATTCGCATCGCCTCCGCCAGCGACTGCACGGCCGCGACATTCAAGGTCGCCGCGTCCAGGCCCCCTACCGCCCCCTTGAAGGCGTCGATGGTCGAGGTGGCCTGGGGCGTGACCGCCGCCAGGCCCATGAATGTCTGTTCAATCTCCGACGGGCTGTGGCGTTGGAGAAAGTCGGGTAGCTCGATATTCGACAGGGCATCGCGGAAGCCTTCGAGCTTATCAGTCACGCCACGAATAGCGCCGCTGATTGTGTCGAAGACGCCTTGCAGGCCGCCCATCTTCTCGATAACGCTTTGGATGACCGGAATGATGTAGGTCTGGATCATGTCCCAGAGCGCCGCCAGTGCAGGCTTAAGCACATTCTCCCAGATAGCGGCCAGCGCGCTGAACGCCAGCTTGAGCGCGGCAAACTCGACCTCGTACAGCGCCCTGATGATGGGCGCGAGCGGGTCCTGGATGAAGGCCCAGAGCGTCGTCAGCGCGGGCTGAAGCACGTTCTGCCAGATATTCACCAGGACGTTGATTGCCGTAGGCAGGTTCTCCTGTAGCCAGCCGCCCAGCGCTGCCAGGATGGGGAACAGATTGGCCTGGACCCAGGTCGCGACGGTTTGCAGCGCGGGCCAGAGCGTTCCCTGCCAGAAGGATACCAGCGCCGCAATCGCGCCGGGTAGATGGTCCTTTAGCCAGCCACCGAGCAGGACCAGAGCCGGGACGACCGTCCCGGTCACGAAGGCTATGACTGTTTGCAGCGCCGGTTGCAAGCTCTCCCAGATGCCTTTCAGCGTTGCAATCGCGCCAGGTAGATTGTCCTTCAGCCAGCCACCGAGGGTGGTCAATGCTGGGACCACGACGGTCGTGATGGTCTCGCTAACCATCGGCATAATCTCGGCCGCCAACTCCATGACGGCCTCACCGACAGGGACCAGGGCGTTCTGGATTTGCGTCATGCCCATCGCCCACCGGTCGGGCGCGTCCAGCGCGGCCTCGGTCGCCTGGTCCAGGGCGCCGGTCGTGTCGCCCAGCGCGCCGGTCAGGTCGTCCAGGCTGATCTTGCCGTTCCGGATACCGTCCACCATCTTGCCGGCCGCGCGGCCGCCGAACGTCTCCGCCGCTATCGCCATCGCTTCGGTGTCGCTGGTCGCGCCCTGGATGGCGGTAATGGCCCCGCGCAGGCCGTCCTGGATGCTGACACCCTCTTTCGCAAACTTGGCCGCGCTGCGGGTCACGGCCGCCATTGCGCCATCGGCGTCAATGCCCGCCTTTGACATGCCGCCAATGAGTACCGCACTCTCCTCGATACCCAGCCCCATCTGGCGTAGCGTCGGGCCGAACTTATCGAGCGTGCCCAGCAGGGCATCCCCCTGGACGCCAAACTTTCGCGCGGCGACGAATATCTTGTCCATTGCCCCCGCGCCTTCCTCGGCGGGGACGTTGAACCCGGCCAGGACGCGCGAGAAAGACATCGCACTCGCCTGAGCATCGCCGCCCATGATTTTGCTGAACTCAAGTGTCTGGCTCGTCAGGGCTTCCAGGTCCGACCCCGTTGCGCCCGTGCGCTGGCTCAGGGTCGCCATTGTCTCGGCAATGGTCGAGGTGTCTTCACCGAGACCGGCGGCGCTGGCACGTAGCCCCATGACGCTTTGGGTCATGCCGTCCAGCACCTCGCCACTGGCCCCCGTCTTTTGCATGAGGGTGTCGGCGGCGGTGTCCATCTCGCCCCAGGCGTCCACCCCGGCTTTACCGAGCGCAAGGACGCCAGCCAGGGCTGCGCCACCAGCAATAACGCCGACGCCGGTCAGGGCAGTCGCGACGCCGCCGATAGCCCCGGCGCCCCGGCTCGCCATGTCGGTGATGTTGTTCGCCAGTCCTTGAAGCGGCCCGCTGGCCTGGTCTACCGCTTCAAGGATGACGCTGATACGGTCGTCGGACATTGTTCCACCCTACCCGGCGTCGCGCCGGGCCTTTGCCAGAGTGTGATACCGTCTCAGCCATTCGAGTGCATCGCCGTGACTGGCCTGCCGCTCGGCAATCGCCCACGGCGGGACACCCCACGCTTCGGCCGCGTCGGTGAACGTCACCCACCAGGGTATCAGCGGCTCAGCCCCGCCTGTGGTAGGTGTCCGACGGCGTTCCCAGGCGATGGCGGCCCGCAGCCCCCAATATTCGATGTCCGCCAGGGCGCGCTCGCCCTCTGCGTCATCCGCTTTTGGGATTGTCTTGCATGGCGTGCGTCAGCCCTTCCCACTGCTCTTTGCTGAGCTTGCCCAGGGCCTTTCGCACGCGCGCCGCGTCTTCCTCGTCGTCCATGTCCACCGCAACCCCGTCAAGGGCCATGACGCTCGCCTCGATGAGTTCGACGCTAGACCGCATGGCCTTCATCAGCAGCGTCGCCGCCTTGTCGCTTACCTCGCTGGCATCCCGCCCGCTGTCGGTCATCGACTGCGCTACTCGCTGCAAGCGCCGACCCTCGCTGATGGCTGTGGTGATGTCGGCGCTCAGTAGGGTGCGCGTCAAAAAGTCGGCCCCACCGTCGCTGAGCGGACGCAGCCCGAACCGTCCATATTCAATCATGTTCCCTCGATGTAGGAGGGGGAGGGCGTACCCCTCCCCCTCGTGATTAAGGCACGGTGTCCTGGGTGACGCTGCCGACCGTGATCTTGATGTCCACGGTAACGATGTCACCGCTATTAGCCGCGCCCGCCGGAAGCGGCTGCTCGATGACGCGGCCCGCGCTGGTCGTGAAGCGATACTTGCCGGTGACCGTCGCCTGCGGTATCCAGCGAAGATACAGGTCGGTGTTGTTCGTCCAGGCGTCCAGGGCAATCTTGTAGAGGCCGCTCGCATTCTCGCGGTAGGCTGCCTTGAAAGTCACCTCGCCCGTGCCCGGCTTGCCGACCTTGACGATGGGGCCAGCGCCATCGAAGGTTGCCAGTTCCCCCTTCGTGCGCGCGAACCCCGACGCCGCCACCATGTTGGTCTCACCACTTACCTCGGTCCAGCTTGACCCGTTCGTGCTGTAGAACAGGTCGGCGGACTCAAAGCTGATGGCATCTGTGATCTGCGCCATGTCTCTCTACTCCTCTGCCACCCTTACGCGGGCGGCGTAAACTTCACGACGGCAATCGTCAGCGATGTCACACCGCTGTAGGTGATGTTGGTCGTCGCGGCGCCCGGCTGCGTGATCTCCTGCGGGAAGGGCTTGATGCATTTCTCGCTACCCGCCCCCACGCTCACCGCCTGGGCCGTGATGGTCGCACCCCGGTACAACCCAGGCGTGGCGATGGTCACCGTCAATGCGCCGCCACTCCCGTTCTTGACATAGAGAAACGTGTTGCCGTCGTTGATGAACGTGTCGCCGCCACCGGCGCACGCGGCGAACGCCAACGTCGTCCCGGCCTGGGTGACCTCCTGCGTTGTCAGAGCCGCCATACGCTACTCCTTGCCGCCCGTCTTGGCGGGCTTGCTCCAGATAGCTTCCCAGGTGTCGGCGGCCGGCTTGCCCGTCCCGACGTGATGGGGATGCATCTCAATCGCCTCGACCGGTGCGGGCGCATCCTCGACCGGTGGCTGATACGCACCCAGGGGCGCAATCTGACCAGCCGCAACCATGTGCGCCACCAGCGCCGGGTCAACGTCATCGAAGCCCTGTTCATCGCCCTGGACGAACGGGCCGAACCCGTCAATCCAGAGCGGAACCAGCACTACAAACTTGTCCTGTGCCATGCTCTACACCTCCACCACGGCCAGGGGAATGGCCTCGTGTCGCCATACGTCCCCACCGGTCGTCACCAAATCGACGACGGACGGCGCAGCCTGTTTGATGCTCTTCCAGGTTAGACCCGCGCCGCTCGCGCCGCTCACCCATGTCCCAATGGCTTCCTCGATGGCGTCCAAGCTTGCCTGGCTTGCGCTCTCGGTGTAGCTTGCATCCGAGAGCGTCACAAACAGATGGACGGTGACCAGATGTCGCCGCTGTGTGCCCTGGAAGGTCACAGGCATGCGTTCGGTGCTTACCACCTCTAGCATGATGAGCGGGCTGGGCAAACCCGGCTCCATCGGCACATAGTCATAGACCGTGGCGGAGGGAACGGCCACCGCCAGCCCTGCCTTTATTGCCGCCCGCACGTCACTTCGCACTCGTCAACTCCTCTCGCACGACGCGACGCATGTCTTCCACCATGCTGTCGTGGTAGCGCGCCATGACCGTCTCGACCGTCGCCCATCGCCCGACGTGCATCCAGGCTTGCTGGTAGCCCTGGACCCAGGGCGCATAGGGCGTGACGTTCTCTAGTCGCACGATCCCTTGCGCGCCCTCGGTGCGATGTAGCCACCCCTGCCCTAGCCGCCCCGTTCGCTTGTAGCGACTCTTGGGCGGCGCAGGCGGGTAGTGGTTGAGGTCGATTTGCATGCGACTCAAGTAATCGTTGGCAACGCGCGTCAAGATGTCCGCGCCGTCAAAGCCGCGATACTTCATTGCCAAGATTTCCGCGCCGCGCACTTCGACTTTGACGCTCATCGCCGCGCTACCTCCACCGTCAGCACCAGGTAGCGACCCTCGCCGTCCATCACCGTCGCGGTGTACATCTGGACATAGCGATAGTCGCCGCCGTGGGTTTCAGCCACGGCCGCCGGGCTGACGCTATCGAGGGGCATCCCCATCACGCTGGCAATATGCGTCACCGCCGGACCGCGCGCGCCTCCCACGACCGACGGCGCACGCTTGACGCTATAGGTCGTGGTCATCTGACGCCGCAGGCCGGGCGATGCCGCCCCCTGCCAAACATAGTCACCGACAGCCGTGACGGGGTACTCGTCACTGCCCCGGACCAGGACATCGCCCGGCTGGATGTCGAGACTCATGCGCTGTACTCCGAGGTGACCGGCGTCGCGCGCAAGGAATGCACACGCAGCCCCAGGCCGCCCGCGCACGCCTTCCGTAGCTCCATCGCCCGCGCCGCCCACTTCGCCGCCACGTCCCCGGCGCTTTCGCTCCGGCTGGGGGCGGTGATGTTGCTCACGGTTGCCCAGTCCCGCGCCAGTTTCTCGCAGGCGTAGGCCGCCGCGAGCAGCACCTGACCGTTGCTCGTGCCCTGGTACAGCGACGCGCGCGTCAGCCATAGGGTGATGGCCTGGTCGCTCAGGTTGCTCCCGTCGGGCCGCTGGCCGTGGCCGGCCGTATCGTCATCGTCGCCGATTTCGAGTCGCACCTGACCGACCAGCGTCGTCAGGTCAACGGTGATGGGCATCCCTCCTCCGTTACGCCGGTGTGCCGTCGCTCCACGCCGCATTGTTGACATAGCGTGGCGTGCCCGCTGTGCGGTCCGAGACACCCACGCCGAACTCGGTGAACAGCAGCAGATTCTGGAGCGGCGATGTCGCGTTCCCCGCGCGTGGGTCGGGCATCGCCACCACACGCGGCCCACTCTCGCCCTTCTGCACGCGCACCCGCAGCGGGTTGCGCTGGCTGTTGCGCCCGTAGCTCTTCCAGCCGAAGCCGTAATACTGCGGCATGCCCGGCACGACCCGCACGGCGCAATTGGAGATTGCACCGATGTAGTAGATGCCGTTTTGCGACTCGCCGCTCAGGGTCGCCAGGCTGGTGGTCGTACCGTAACGCACCAGGGCCTCCTCGACCGGCACAAAGCCCGTGAGGGCCTTCACCGCCGCCTCGTCGCTTAGGCCGATGATGACATCGTAGGGCGGCTCGTGGCCGTGCTCGCGTAACTCCGCCGTGATGTCGGTGAACACCGCCGCCGTGAAGGCCCCGCCCGCGATGGCAACGTAGTGCTCGTGGGCGTTGGTGAAGGTGTTGCCGCCGAACGCCGGGGGCACAAAGTCCACCGAGGTCGAGGCAGCGGCCGTGGCAAAGCCAGCCGAGTAGCCGCTCGACCCCAGCCCCTTCGCCTTGCCGCTATCGTCACCACGCTGGAGGAGCCGCGTCAGGATTTGCACGCGGTACTTGTCGCGTGCGTCCTTGATTGCGTCGGCGATATCGGCGCGTACCTGGTCCAGCCGCGCCTGGCGCAGATAGTTCCAGGTCCACCCCAGCTTGCGGTCGAAGGCCAGCAGGGGCAGCATGTGCCCCTCGACATCCGCGCGCTTGGCGTCCGGCTCGCCGTACTCGGTGAACACGTCGAAGCCGTTGGACGACCCGACTCGGTACTCAAGCGACGGCTGGTCGGTGTAGCTCACCAGACTCGACCACAGCGGGTCGTTGACTAGCTCTGCGTTGAACGCCGCCAGCGCCGCGTTCATCTCAGCGACGACCCGGTCGTAGGTCGTGCCGTCTTGAAGCTCGAAGTTCTTGAGCGCCGTCGCATCCCAGCCCGTCAGCAGGACAAGCTGACGGGTGTCTCGCACTCCCAGTGCCATGTTACACCCCTTTCAGCCTACGACAGGCTGACAATCGCCGGCCGCACCAGGACAGCCGTCGCGCTCTCGGCCACGCCGACGATGCTCGTCTTCGTGCCCGCCGTCTCCGCCACCGCGCCCGCCGTGTCGGACGTGTAGATAATCTTGCCGGGCGTCGCGCCCGTGACCATCTCCACCGGCCCAAACACGACGACATCTACCGTATCCCCTGACGCGCCATCCTGCAAGCACACGCCGTAGGGGTAGTTGGTCGCTACCGCCGATGCCGCTGTCGCCTGGACCTTGCCGTTGCTGTCCAGGTAAACCGGCATCGCCGCCTCGACCGTCGCGCCCGCCACACGTCGGCGGATGACGCACCCCGTCAGCGGCTTGACCACCGTATCATCGGTCTGTCGTGCAATCGCCATAGTCTCACCTCTTCAGGTACTTCGCCTGTACCCCGTAGATGGCCGCCAACTCGACGGCCTCGTCATCTGTCAATCCAGCATCCCCCGTCCCCTGGGCCGTCGCGTTGATGTTCGGCGGCGCGGGTCGTGTAAACAAGGTTGCGTTGGCGTCGAGCCAGGCCAGCCGCTGCGCCAGCGACAAGCCGTCGGGCAGGCTCTTGACCGCCTTCTGCGCGTCCTTCGGCAGCGCGTCAATACGCGCCCGGTAAGTCGCCTCCACCGCCGTCGTCATCTCGGCCAGTTGCGCCCTGAGCGCCTCTAGCTCCACCGCCGCGCCGTCGGCCTGCGCCTTGTACTCGTCGGCGAGCTTCTGGTACTCACCCGCCGCCGCGAGCTTCTCAGCCTCGGCCTGCTTCGTGCGCTTCCGGCGTTCCTCGGTCAGGCGCGCGTCAACGAGCCGGTCTAAGTCCGCTTGCGTGAAGCGACGGTCGTCAGTTGTCTCGGTCGTGGGTTTGGGAGACGCGGTTGTGCTGTCCGCTACAGCGCCCGCACTGGGGATGCCACCCGCTTGTTGACCCGGCTCGGCCCCGGTTTGTGGCGTCCCGCTCGCGGTGATGTCCTCGGTCATCTGTCCCTCCTAGTATATCACGACGGCCCGGTTAGCGCAAGGGCTAACCGCCATTCATGTCAATCGAATGCGCTTGCCGTGACGACAAACGCCCCCTCGTCGGCCTGCTCTACGGCCCCCGTCCCCTCCCAGCGATAGTACCACTGGCCGGCCGTCGCCGCGCTCACGTCCAGGTGGAACACCCCCGTCGCGTCCTTCACCAACGCCGCGTCCGTGCCGTAGACGTAGACCGTCGTAGCCGTGGGCGACTTGACGCGACACGTCACCGCCGTTGGGTCAGTCGCCGCGCCCGCGCTGTTGGTGAAGGTTGCCGTGACGCGCACCAGGTCACCCTTGTCGTAGGCGTTCATCTGGCTAGCTCTGCGTTAGCGTGACCGTGACGGTCAGGGTATCGGTGTTACCGAGCGTCTTGTTGCCGCCACTGAAAGCCGCGCCACCGTACAGCACACCCGTCGTGCCGCTCTTGGTCGAGTTGCTCACTACGAACCCGCCACCAATGGCCGTGCCGTCGGCGTTGATGGTGAAGGTCGCCTTCGCCGCACTGTTGTCCACCGAGCCGCTTGACGGCGTACCCAGCGTCAGGGTTTGCCGCACGCTCTCTGAGTACGCCGTGACCTCGGTCCAGCCGCTGTGGCTGGTCATCACGTCCGCCGCCGCGAACGTCGGTGACGCGCCGGTGATGCCGACGTACCACGCTGCCGTGTAGGAGCTACCCTTGAAATATTTGGACAGCGTATCGTTCTTGCCCTCGGTGGTGACGAGGTTGCTGACTTCCTCCACCCACAGCAAGCTGCCGTCGCGGTCATGCGCCTCGAAGCGGTAGGTATTCTTGAAAGTCGGGCCGCCGATGTCCAGCCCGCTCTGCGCTGAAGCCGCGCCGCCCGTCCCCATGCTCCCCGTCACGTCCATGTCCATCGTATCATCTCCTCCTGATCTCACTGATCGGTGTCGGTTGCCGACACCGTACCCACGTTCGCATCATCAACGGTGATCGCATCCCGGCTCGCGTTGCCGCCGGTGGCATCCCCTACGCGCGCCACGCCGGTTGCGACCGCGCCCCGCCGTCCGGACGCCAGACTTAGGCCGCCCACAGCGATGTCCGCCACGACCAGCCGTCCTAGCTGCGTTGCGCCGCGTATCGTTGCATCCGCGAGCAAGGCCAGCAGCGCATCAATGGACAGCAGCGCCGCCGTCGCCGCCTGCGATGTCATCCCGGCCCCCGCGCTACCCACCAGGGGCAGAGCCGCCATTCCCGCCGCGCTCGCTGCGCTCGATGCCCCGCCCGACAGAGTCAGGACCAGCGTCCCGCCCACGACTTGGGAAGCTCCCAGCGCGCTGTCAGGCGTCAGTATCAGCGTCAGGGCCACAGGGACGAAAGCCGTCCCCGTCGCGGTCGTAGCCGGTGCAACTGTGAGCGCTATACTCCCGCCTGACGCGGCTGTGACCGTCGCCGTCAGGCCGGCCGATGCCAGGAGCGTCACCAGGCCCGCCGCGACAGCCGACGCGCTCACGTCTGCCCCCGCCGTAGCGTCCAGGCTCAGCACTACATCGACCGTCACAGCCGTCTCGGTCGCCGTCGTCACCCCACCCGCCACGGCCAGGGTCAGCAGCGCCACACTGGTAGCGACAGTGGCTACCCCAGCCCCGGCTGTGGCCGCGAGTGTCACGGCCGCGCTGTGCAGCATCATCGCCGAGGCTGCCACCTGTGCCGTTGTCGCCAGCGCCACGGCCGCGCCACCGCTCGCCCCGCTCGCCAGGACCGTTCCCGGTGTCGCTGCCAGGGTAAGCGTTCCCTTGCCGGTCGCCCCCGCGCCGCCGGTGACGGCCCCGGCTCCACCCAGGAGGAGCGTGCCAGCCCCAGCCGCTGTCGCCGTTGCACTGGTAGACGCGATTACCGGCAGAGCCGCCGACGCGCGCCCACTCGCCGACCCAGTGACTGGAACCGCGCCGGTCGCAGTCAGAGCCGCCGACGCCCCGCCGCTGGCCGTCGCGCTATCGCTGGCCGCGCCCGTCGCCGACAGGGTGAAGCCAACAGCGGTGAGCGTACCGCCGAGGTTGCCACCCTCCCAGTTGTCTACGCGCGTCGCGCCGTTGTGGTAGCCACAGATACCGGCGTAGCCGCTGGCGATGCTGCTGTCCGTCTGCGCCCCCGGCGTGCCGCTGGTCGAGCCGTTCTTCGTCGGCGTCAGCGTCGTGCCGCTGACGGTGAGCTTCAGCACGTCGTTCACCGCCACCGCGCCGCCGTCGCTGCCAAGCTGTGTCCACGACCCGCTGACGACCTTGAACAGGTAGGACGCGCTAGAGTCGCCATAGTAGCCGTAGTAGGTATTGGCGGAGGCGTGGCAGCGCACGGCTGGCCCCATCGGGGTATCGCCGGATACGGCTGTGATTTTCACTTGCGCATACTGGTCATTGCCAAAAGCGTCGGCATTCCAATGCGCACACGTCTCGTCTGATGACGTGTTGGACTTCACGTCGTCGGTCGCGCCCAGTACCTGGAACGCGCCGTGGTTGTTGGTCCATGACGACGAGTAGGTTGTCAGCGCCTGGTCGCTGGCGCTGGTGAAGGTGTCAGTCGCCGGTAGGCTCATTCCCCTGCAAGCCCCCGCCACGCCGCCAGGTCGTAATCTGACACGCGCTCGCAGCGACAGTTGCCACCCCCCTCGCACACGTCACCCGGCATCGGGCCGTCGCCCGGTAGATAGGGGCCGCCCTCCTCCGCTTCCAGGCACGGCGTGCATGTCGCGGGGTCGTCCTTGCTGATGTAATGCTCAATCCAGCCGCGCCCTGGGTCGGGCCGCGCTTTGAAGCTCCAGGCCCATCCCGCCGCACCGTACTGAATAGAGCGCGCCGCGACAGCCGCCACGCTCAGCGCCGCGCCAACCATCACCCCACGCGCAACGACATCCGCAAAGCGCGAGAGGTAGCCCCCTTGCCGCGCGAGGTCGTCCCGCAGCGCAGCGATTTGCTCTGCCGTCAGCGACCGCCGGGCGCCCGCCGTGGCCTGCGTCAATGTATGCGTCTGGATAGCATCCCAGAGCATCCGCTGCCATTCCGCGACGCGCAGCCGTCCCCGGCCTTGCTGTTCCGCCAGCCGCCGCGCTTCCGCGTCGAAGTCGTCGCGCAGCCGCCGCCGCGCTTCCTCCCCCGCCCCCGCGTTGAGAGCCAGGTAAAGCGCCAGGGCTAGCATCGCCGCCTCGACATCGACATTCATGCGGTCTGGCGGTAGAGGCGGGTCAACCTTCAGCCGGCCGGCGTCGAAGTCGCGCAGCATGTCAGCCGCCTCATCCTCGTCAAGCTCTTCGTCCATGACAAGGCGTTCCAGGTAGGCGATGAACTCGGCGCGCGTCACGGATTACCGCCCATAGCGGCCGCAGGCTCCGGTGCGGCCACGGCCTGGATGCGCGCCGCAATGCCCGCCCGTCCCCCGGCCTGGGCCAGGGCATGCTGTTGCGCGACACCCGCCCGATCTGCCTGCAATCCGACCTGGCCGCGCTCTAGCTGTAGCTTCAGCATCTCCACATCCACCGACTTGCGCCGTGTCTCCTTCCAGATGGGGAACAGGCGCACGATGTCATCTGTTCCCGTGCCGTACAGCGCGTCCAACTTCTGGCTAAGCTCCATCACCTGTCGCCACGCCGAGCCGAACCACAGGCTGCACTCGTCGGCTACGTCCGCCAGCGAGCTGTCGAGCATCTGGAGCGCCGCGCCCGACGGAACCTCACTGGTGAGCGGCACGAACTCATAGACCGGGATAGACGAGTTTCCGCTGATGGCCTGCACCCAATGCCCGGCCAACGCCAACAGCCCGGCCATATCGTCAGCCGGTAGCTTGGACACGGCCCCCGTCGTCTCTAGCGCGCGGCCTGGCCGCAAGCCCAGGCCATCAGCCGCCGTCGTCGGGTCATCGCCCGACGAGAGGGGTGGCAGTGTATCGTACTGCACTGTGATGAGACCGAAGCCCTGCTGGTCGCCCACGGCGAGCATGTCCAGGTTGGCCTTGTTCAGCGCGTTGTTCAGCCCGATGACCGGGTCGATGAGGGAGCCACGCGGCGACACAAAGCGCACGACGGCCAGGCCAAGCGGTTGGCCCGCCGCGTCCAGCCAGGGCAACGGCCAGGCGGCATCGCCCTCGTCAACGACGGGCGTCCAGCCGTCATCGGTCGTGCTGCCCTTGATACGATTCGCGTACAGGGTAGCCTGCGCCCGTGTCGTCAGCCGCGCGTACTTGTAGATGGCCGATGCGGTATAGACCGTGCAGCGCGCCACGTTGGTCCCGTCCGCGCCTGTCGGGTCCATCGTGTACCAGTATTTGATGGCCGCGACGGGCTTCATGCGCGTCTGGGTATCTTCGTAGACCATGCGCACGCCAGTCGTACCGTCGAACATCTCAGCCAGCGTGTAACGTGGCATCCCGCCAGCCGTGGCATCCACGAGCACAAAGCCCTCGCCATCGCGTAGGGCAGCCTTGTACACCTCGCCCTCGAAGCGGTCCATGTCATTATCTGTCCACCACGCCACGGCGCGGCTCACCGGGTCGGTGGCATTGGGGTCGAAGGGTGCAACGTCGCCCCCGTCGCCCGGCTCCCCCTCGGCCTGCTCGAAGGTGCGCTTGTTACCGTTGGCGTCACGGATGCCGATGACGGACAGACGCGACTTAATCTTGTCCACCACGGCCCGGCACTTGTTGTCCACCGGCCAGCCATCGGCATCATCATCGATAACGCCCGCGAGGAAGGCGCGCTGGTCGGCGCTCAGTAGTAGCTCGTGGTCACCCACGTAGTACGCGCGCCGCCGCCGCAGTTTTGCCAGGTCCGCTTCCGTCGCCGCCGCCTGCCCAGCCAGGTAGACCTTGTAATCCACCGTGGCCGCGCTGTCGCTCAGAAGGATGGGAATGATAGGCATCTAGGCCGCCCTCCGTGTGCGGCGGCGTGGTTGTGCGGTGTCATGGAGGTACATGACACCATAGCGCAGCGCGTCCATCGCGTGATCGTTGACCTTCTCCGGCTCGTCTCTCACCCCGTCGCGCCCGTCCTTCCAGACGTAGCTCTCCATCTCGGCCAGGGTATTAGCGCACGACGGACTGATGGTGAGCCGTGGCCGCCCGTCGCCCGCGCAGGCCAGCGCTTGCTTGACCCGTTGGATGCCATCGAAGACCGCATTGCGCGCCTCTTGCACGGCCAGCCCATCGGCGCGCATCTCGGCAATCAGCCCCGCCGCTGACGGGTCAACCACAATCTCACCGATGCGATACTGGTGGCACAATCGAGTCGCAGCCGCAACCACGTCCCCTTGAAGCACACGCCGACGGTAGAACTCGTCCAGGACGTGCAGCCGCCCGTCGTGATCTGCACCGATGACGAGCATGACCGCCGGGTTGGTGTAGCCCTCGTCACAGGCCAGGATAACCCGCGCCCACGCCCCGGCGCGCTCGACAACGTGACGGCCCCGGTCAAACTCCTCGTAGACCATGCCCTCGAAGGTGACGAACTCGCCTTCGAGTTCCTGGCGGGCAAACTGGCCCGTGTAGGAGGCTTCGAGGCTGACAACGAACTCCGAGGCGAGAAACGGATTGTCACGGGTACGGGCGCGAAAGATAGCGATCTCGCCCTGTCGTTCGTAGAGCCAGTTGCGGCCCTTCGGCGTCGTCGTCACCCAGGCGCGGCCCGCCTTACCTCCGGCGCGTAGGCGGCCAATCATAATCGGCCACACGTCCTTCCCGTACAGCGCGCCCTCGTCGCCGTGCCACCAGTGAAGGTTGGGGCCGCGCAGCCGGTCGGGATTGTCGGCGGAACGGAACAACACTTCGCTGCCGTTGACCATCGTTGCCAGCATCTCGCTCTTGTGGAAGTCACGCACCAGCGGCCCGGCCAAGTCGAGGAACGTCCGCAGCGTCGCGTCGCGTAGCATGGGGTAGGTGGGCGCCGTCACCATGCCCAACGTCCGGCCCTCGCTGGCGGCCAGGATATCTTTGACCGCGCCCGCGTGCGACTTGCCGCTGCCGATGCCGCCGATGAGGGCCGTGAAGCGGTCGCCACACTGCACAAAGTCATCCTGCGCCGGGTACAGGTCAAACGTCAGGGCTGGCATTGCTCACCCGCCGCACGGTGATGGTAATGTCCTTGCCGTCCTTGCCGGTATGCTCCACGCGCTCCTTGCGCCCCCAGCGTTCCGGGTACTTGCGTTCCAGCCACCACGCCGCCGCCGTCCACGTCCCGTCCTGTGCCGCCTTTGCGATGAGCGCCACGTTGCGCGCCTCGGCGTCGGCCTGCGCTTTTTCTATAGCGTCCACAAAGTCAGCAAATGGGCCGGTCTTCGCCTTGCGCCCGCGCTCTAGCCAGGTATAGAACGTCTGCTTGCTGATGCCCGCGTAGGCCGCCGCGACGGTGATGTCGTTACCGCCGACGATGGCCTGCACGATCTTCGCCTGTGTCGCGGGCGTCAACTTGGTCGGACGGCCTGCCATTACTCACCACCCCCGTCAGACTGCAAGAGCGGCATACGCCCCGTCATGTCGGCCCACCGCTGCAACGTGACAGCGACGTAGGCGGGCGATAGTTCCACGGCGCGGCACTTGCGCCCTAGCCGCTCGCAGGCGATAAGGGTTGTGCCTGAGCCAACGAACATATCAAGGACAATCTCCCTCGGCTGGCTGCTGTTCGTCACGGCGCGCTCCACCAATTCAACGGGCTTCATGGTCGGATGCTCAGGCGACTTCGTTGGACGGTCAATCTCCCATACCGTCGTCTGCTGTCTGCCACCATAGTACCGATGCGCCGCCCCTGGCTTCCAGCCATAGAAGATAGGCTCTTCCTGCCAATGGTAGTCAACGCCCAACGGAGCAAAGGTCGCGTTGTTCTTGACCCAATGGATAATCTGCCGCCATACACCGCGCTCCTTCAGCGCCTGCCCGAAGAGCAGATGTAGCGGCCCCGGCGGGGCCGCTACATACCACGCGCCCCCGGCGGTGCAAACGGCCAGGGCATTGTCGAAGGTAGCGGCCAGCAGTGCGGCCAGGGCTGGCTCGTCGAGAGTATCGTTGATGAGGTTTTCCTCAACTCGATTGCTCCGAGCAATCGAGTTGAGGAACTTGTTCTTGTCGCCCACCGCTACCCCATAAGGCGGGTCGGTGAATATCATGTCCGCCCTCTCGCCCCGCATCACGCTCGCCACCACCGCCGGGTCGGTGCAATCACCGCACACCAGCCGATGCACGCCTACCTCCCACACCTGCCCTAGCGCCGTCGCCCACTTGGCTTGTAGCTCGGCGGCCTTGTTCACCTG
>WBZS01001407.1_pt1 | contig 19265 bp, 28 predicted proteins | sample 5204201 | NCBI WGS metagenome assembly WBZS01 (sample SAMN12344357, study PRJNA552823) | activated sludge metagenome | biome: Activated sludge suspended growth; feature: Nitrification reactor; material: Wastewater; isolation source: activated sludge from nitrification reactor of wastewater...
CGCTGGTGCGCGAAACCCACGAGTTCCAAGGGCGCTACAAAGGCTTTGACTTGGACCTGATGCGAGATGGGCCGTTTTCGCGCTGGTACATCCGCGTCCGCGATCCGCGAGGGTGCTACGCATACGACGGATGGTGGGCCGACTCGGGCGGCAAGAGCCTGGACGATGCCATTGCAGAAGCGATTCGCGGCGCGTGCCTTTGGACGCCTAACGTCCCACTTGAGCCGCCGGCCGAAGGACGGTCGGCCTCGAAGTGGCTGTTGGGCGGCTCGTGAACGAAGGCACGAAAGGGACCGACGATGACGATGCTTCCATTCCGTGGCCGCTGCCATACCTGCGGCTACGACCACGACGCAGAGACTCAGCACTGGCGCGACGTGCTTGACTTGGCGCAGCGAGCGGATGGTATGCCCGCGAGCGCAGACGAACGATACCTGCGCCGACTGCTGGCCGCCAGGGTTGGCATGCCCTGCACCTACTACGACGACGGCGAAGCATTTGGGCAAGAGCACGGCATCAGCATTGACTTCATGCGTGAACCGGTGGCCGACATTGACGCGAAGTTGCGGGCGCTTGGTGTTGCGCGGTTCGAGTGCGCCAAGCCGCCCAACGCTTGAGTTGTGCGGCAGCCGAAGGCTGTCCGCTCGAACGAATGGTTGTGCGTCTGGTGATCGAAGCAAGAGGAAACAGACTATGAGCAACAAAGACGGTCAGTGCATGCACTTCAACGGCTCGCAGAACAAACTCTGCAAGCGCGGCGTGAGCTACGCGCAGTTTCAGCCAGGCATGCCGTGCATTCAGTTGATTCACAAGTCGGCGCGCGGAGGCACCTACCTGCGGGCTGGTGAAGTGCCAGCCGAGACAAAGCCGTTCCCAGGCGCGCAGCCAAAGGAGCGCTGCCCGTTCTATGAGGAGCCGACCGACGAACAGGCGCAGGCCGAACGCGCGGAAAGCGATGCTGCGCTGGAACGCCACTTCGCGGCGATCAAGGTGGCTTCGCAATGGCGCGTGAAGCCGAAGCCAGCGCAGGATCGGCGCGGCACTGTGGAGTGCCCGATCTGCAAGGGCGCGCTTCATCTGAGCCAGAGCGCCTACAACGGCCATGTGCATGGCAAGTGCGAGACGCAAGACTGCGTTTCGTGGATGGAATGACGCACAACGTTTTAGCTAACCGGAAAACCCGGCAGCTACGGAGAGAGACGAAGCGAGAAATCGCAGCCTGCCGGGGTTTTCCGGTTGAGCGAAGGGTTAGGCCGGGTGGCCGAAGCGAGAGGACAGAGATGCTGGATAAACAAAACCTGACCGACCAAGAAAAGGCCGAGATGGATGCTGGCGTGAAGTTCGGGATAGACATGCTGAGGCAGCTTCCTCGCGGCAACCTAGACGCGATGGAAGGGCACATGACCGGCGTGCTGATCGTGTTCTGGGGCGCGCTGTGGGGCACGTTCGGGACCGAGTACGCGAGGGCTTTCATCGGTGCGCAACTGCGCGGAATGGATGCCGGCGTGCCGCACGATAGGTTCACTGAGCCACGAGTGCAGTAAGAGGCCTAACGTTTGAGCTGAGCCGACAAGGAGGCGCTACATGACGACGAGAAACGAACCACGGCCGCTCGCCGACGAAGGTCGGCTCGAGCGAATGGTTAGGCCGCTGTCGCCGGAGGCAGCCCAACTGCTGCAAGAGCTGGTGCAGCGCGACCCGCTGCTGCGCAAGGCGTGGGACGCACGCTGCGAACCGAAGACCGAATGCCGACGCGGACCGTTCGGCTGTGACTGTGGAAGGAAGCTGAAATGACCATCGTCTTTCGAGGCCACGTTGAGCGCGTAGAACTTGGCGCCGACAACAAGCTGGACGTGCATGTGCAGACTGCCGCGGCAGAGTGCGGCCAAGTCGTGGTGCTGCACGTTCCGCGCGAAGCTGCATCGCATTGGATGCCTGGCCGGCTGGTGCAGGTGACGGCATTCGCATACGACATGCCGCCTGCGGCCTAACGTTCGAGCTAACTTGCCGCCGTAGGCGGTCAAGTTGAGCGAGGGGTTAGGCGCGTGCCCCAACTCACGCGCCAATGCTTGAAGGACGACTATGCAGCCCCACCAACAGCGCGTTGTGGACGAGAAGACCGAACTGGACACGAAGGCCAAGGCCCTGAGCGAGTTCATCGGCAACAACCCGATTTTCAAGACGCTTGACCCGGCCGAGCAAGAGCGGCTGAAGGAGCAGAACGACGTGATGTGGCAGTACTCCGAAATCCTGGGAGCACGGATCGCGGCTTTCCCGAGCCCAAGCGGCCCGACTTGCAACCTGCGCACGCCCTGGCTGGCGCCGGACTGATAAGCGCCTAACGCTAGGTTGAGCGGCCCGCAACGGCCCGCGCAGGAGGTGGAATATGGGACAGAGTAGCCGGGCCGTTGTGGGTCCTCTCGAACCGTCAGTTAGGCCGCGCGGCTTGGACAGCGTGCTGCTGACCGACAGCGACAGGGTGCGTGATGGCCTGGCCGACATGCTGACTGCGGCCATTGGCGACCACGCGCACGAGTTGCGGCACGTTGATGTTTCTCTGGCGTTGCTGGTGATTGAGGCCGCGAAGCGCGCAGCGGACCGAGAGGATTGGTTTCCGCGCGGCAAGTGGGCCACGGTGCAGGCAATGCAGGAACGCACTGAGCGCGAACTGCGGTGGCTGTTTCGTACGGCCTAACGTTCGAGCTGAGAGGCCGCAAACGGCGGCACCATAGCCCGAGTAAAGCCACAAAACGTGACCGCCGTTTGCGGTCCTTTCGAGCGAGGGGTTAGGCCCCACGCGCAGGAGCATGCATGGTGTGGAGCCCGCGAGAGAATGACGACTTCTTCGGTGAGCCGCAGGAAGAAGACAAAGACCCGCCGAGCAAGGAGTTAGGCCCCAACGCGCCGAAGCTGACGAGCGAGCAAGTGTGCAACATCGGCTTTGCCGTGCTGCGCGCCCACAACGACGACCGGCTGTGGCGGGCGCTGACATACGACAGCGGCCCCTATGACCTGACCACGCCGAATCTTGCGCTGCAGGAACTCGGCGCAGCTTTCTACGCGGCCGGGCATGCGGACGCGCCCAAGACGACGATGAAGGTAGAAATCTCGGCAGGCCCTGAACTACTGAGGCGCGCGATGGCGGCAGAGACAGAGGCCGCGCTGCTGCGCGCTGCACTTGACCAGAAGCACGCCGAGTACGAAGACCTGCAAAGGCATGGCAACAACACGGCCCACAACCTGGCACGCATGCAGGCAGCCCTGGCCGAAAACGCATCGCACTCGGCCGACTACCTGCGCAAAGCCATCAAGTGGGAAGCTCGCGCAGCCGAACTTGCAACGGACGCGCAGCGGTATCGCATCATGCGCAACTGCAACATGGATGTTCGCAACCGGCTTGAGCACTACGGCGGCGATGCGCTAGACGAAAGGCTCGACGCGCTGAACAGCCTGGCCTTGGGGCCTAACGCTGCCGGTAACCGGCTGGCCCGCCAGGGCCAGTCCGAGTTGACCGGCTTGTTAGGCCCTGGCTCCGAAGCGAGATAGTGCAACCGTACTAGGACTAAACGACGTGGATAAGCAAACCGACCTGATTTCGAGGCTGCAAGACGAAGCCGACCTGTGCCGAAACGACGGCGCGAGCGACATCGCTGCGCTGCTGGACGAGGCCACGGAAGCGCTGCGCGTGGAGCGCGTGGTGCTGGCCGAACTGGCGCTGAAGCGCGAGGCCGAAGCCGCGCAAGAGTGGCGCCTTGTCGCTTGGGTCGAGCTGGACGGCGCGTTGGTGTGGCACGACCGCGCCGCAGCAACCGGGCGGAATCTGTACGCCCGCATGGGGCCTAACGATTGAGTTAAAGCCGCTGCCGAAGGCAGTCGGGCCTTGAACGAAGGGTTAGCCGGCACCCTACAAATGCCGGCATGCCAAGGAAACTGAAATGACGAAAGCAATTCGGATCGAGAACGCGGACACCAGCAACCACAAGGTGCGCGTGTACCGGGAAAGCAAGAACGAAGCGGGCGAGTGGGTGCGCAGCGATGCCAAGTTCAACTTGGACAACCCGACGCAGATGCTGAGCGACTACGTTCACAGCGGCCAGCGTTTGGTGGTGGAAGAGGTGGCCTGACCATGCGCCACCCGACGCCGTCCGAGTTGCACCGGCTGTTCCAGGCCCGCGTGTGGCGTGAATACGCGATGGCCTGGGATGGCCGCAAGACCATGACCGGCGTCGGGCGCGAGTGGGTCGAGAAGGTGCTGCGCGTGCCGCGTGCTGAATGCTTGCAGCGCGCACGGGCGGCCCTGACGGCTAACGGAAAGGTGAGCCGATGACCACGGCCAAGCAAATGCAGGACAACGGCACGGCGCCGCCAGCCGTGGGCAGTCGGATCGACCGCACTGTTAGGCCGCGCGGGCTGGACAGCGTTCGCCTGACGGACAGCGACAGGGTGCGCGACGCGCTGGAGGACATGCTCACTGCTGCCATTGGCGACCACGGCTATGACTTGGGCTTTGTGGAGCCTGGGCTGGCGCTGCTGGTGATCGAAGCCGCAAAGCGTGCCGAAGACCGAGAGGACTGGTTCCCGCGCGGGAAGTGGGCGACGGTGCAGGCGATGCAGGAACGCACCGAGCGCGAACTGCGATGGCTGTTTCGTGCGGCCTAACGTAACTTAGGCCGAAAAACTTCCGCCTAAGCCGCCGCTGAGCACGTTACACGGAACCGCCTACACACAAACCCTATGCGCCGCGCCCCAAAACTCGACCGCACCCAGCCGGAGATCGTCGCCGCGCTGCGCAGCGTCGGGGCGAGCGTGCAGTCGCTGGCTGCAGTTGGTGGCGGCGTGCCTGATCTGCTGGTCGGCTGGCGCGGCGATATGTGGCTGATCGAGTGCAAGGATGGCTCGCTTCCGCCGTCGGGGCGGGCGCTGACGCCCGCTCAGGTGGCTTGGCATCAGGCGTGGCGCGGAAGGCCGGTGTGGGTCATATCGTCGGCGGACGAAGCGTTGCAAGCGTTACAGGAGAGAGCATGAGTCAAACGATGGTCCCCGATTGGGGCCGCATCATCGACGAGCTGGAGGGAGCCGGAGTGACGCGAGAGACTATCTCGTCAGCGATGGGCACGCCAGTCAGCAACCACATGATCCGTTTCTACCGAGACGGCTGCCAGCCTGTGTGGTTCCGCGGGCACGGGCTCATCACGCTGTGGTGCGAGTGGTTCAGCCGCACGCTGGCCGAGGCGCCGCGCACGGAACTTCGCCGCGGGTATCGGGCTCAGGGTTCGTATACGGACGACAAGGGGCCGAAGGTGCAGGCGCTGCCAAAGTGGCCGCCCGCGGCTCCGGTGGCGGTGGCGCCGATCAAGAGGCGTAGGAGGGAGGCGGCGTGATGACAGACTATGAGCAGATCGCCCGAGACGCGCTTGAGGCTTTGCAGCTTATGGCGGAACTGACTCTCGCATACTCAGACCCTAGAGCCGGTTGGACTGAGCGCCAAAAGGAGAGAAATAGGGAATACCTGAGAATTGAGATGGAGCGATGGCGAGCGCTATCGGCGAGCTTGGAGTCTGAAAAGAACGACTGGCCGCGAATACAACACTGAGGCGGCCGTTATGACTACCGCGAAATCTACTGTAGGCCCAGGTAGAAAGCGACCCAAGACCGGTGGCCGCGTCAGGGGTACTCCGAACAGGGTGACGAAGGACCTGAAGGAGATGATCCTCGGGGCTTTGTCTGCGGCTGGCGGGCAGAAGTACCTGCAAGCCCAAGCTACCGCCAGTCCGTCCGCGTTCCTGGCCCTCATCGGCAAGGTGCTGCCGATGCAGATCAACGGCGACTCAAAGCTCATCGTGGAAGTGGTGACCGTCACCCAGGCGCAGGAACAGGGTAGGGCGTGGCAGAAGCCAGGGTGAGGTTGCCGGCTAACGGCTGGCTTCCTCGGGACTACCAGCGCCCGGCATGGGCCGCGCTAGAGGCTGGCTGTAGCCGCCTGGCGCTTGCGTGGCACCGACGAGCCGGCAAGGATGACGTTTGCCTGCATTGGGCGGCGAAGGCGGCCTATCAGCGGGTAGGCGGCTACTGGCACATGCTTCCTATGGCGAACCAAGCCCGTAAGGCGATATGGGACGCGGTGAATCCGAGCACCGGCAGGCGCCGCATCGACGACGCATTCCCAGAGGAGATACGCGAGTCCACGCGCGAGCAGGATATGTTCATCCGGTTCAAGAACGGATCGACGTGGCAGGTTGTCGGCTCGGACAACTACAACGCCCTCGTCGGCTCGCCGCCTGTGGGCGTGGTGTTCTCCGAGTACGCCCTGAGCGACCCGAGCTCGTGGGCCTTCTTGCGCCCGATCCTGGCCGAGAACGGTGGATGGGCACTGTTCATCAGCACGCCGCGCGGCCGGAACCACTTCGCCAAGCTGGTCGAATTCGCCATGCGCGACCCGAACTGGTTCGGGCAGATTCTCGGCGTCACGCAGACCGGGGCCATCTCGCGCGAGACGATCATGCGCGAGTATCGGGAACTGGAGGCCGAGCGCGGAGAGGCCGAGGCTAAGGCCATCGTCGCACAGGAATACGAGTGCGACTTCGACGCGGCGATCCCCGGGGCCTACTACGGGGACGCCATGTCCAGGGCGCAGCGTGAGGGCCGCATTGATCTGTTCCCGCACGACCCGATGCGCCCGGTCGGCACCGCCTGGGATCTGGGCAGCGGCGACTCGACCGTGATCTGGTGCTACCAGCAGCAGCCGAGAACGGGCCGTGTGCGCGTGATCGACGTGCTCTCTGGGTCTGGCGTCGGCATCGACTGGTACGCCCAACGCCTGCAGCAGCGTCCCTACGTCTACGCCGACCACATCTGGCCGCACGATGGCGGGCACGGCAACATCCGCGATCTCCAGGGCACGACGCTGGAGGCGACGGCCAAGAAGCTAGGCGTGACCCCGCTGCGCGTGCTCGACCGCGACAACAGCGTCGGGCAGGGCATCAACGCCGTGCGCCAACTCCTGCCGCTGTGCGAGTTCAACTCCGAGCCGATCCCGTTCGCAGACGAGACGCCGGAGCAGGCCCGCGCGCGCATGAGCCGGGCGCTCGACGCGCTGCGCCAGTACCGGCGAGAGTGGGACGAGAAGATGCAACGCTTCAAGGACACGCCGTTGCACGATTGGGCGAGCGATTTCGCCGATGCCTTCCGTTACCTGGCGCGGGGGCGCAAGCCGTTTCTCGACCGCGACGCGATGCCGCCTGTGCGTCCGCAGCCGCACTACAGCGTCCTCGACTAAGGGTAAAACGCTCCCAGAGCAACGCGGCACCATCCCGGCACCCCATCTGCCGGAGCGCCGCGCATGTCGTTCCTACGCCCCAAGGCGCCAGCCATGCAGCCGCTGCCGCCGCCCCCGACCATCGAGGACACCTCGGCCAAGGAGCAGGAGGCGTATGACGCTCTGCGCCGTCGCAGAGGACGCGCAGCGGCGATCGTGAATCAAGGCCCGGCGCCGATGACGGCCGCCAAAACCCTGCTCGGCGGCTGATGGGACGGCGCTACCTGCCCGTATCGGGCATCCAACGGGAGTTCGACGAGTCATCGGGCCGACTGCTGCGCGTTGTCGATGCGCAGAAAGAGCCGTTCCTCGTCAATGGATTGGCGTCGCGCTCGGCGTACTGGTCTGTCATCGACTTCGGAGCCACGGGCGACGGTAGCACGAACGACACAGCGGCCGTTCAGGCGGCGATTGACTACGCCGAGGCGGCCGGTGGTGGCGTCGTCTATTTCCCGCAGGGTACGTACCTCATCTCGTCAACCCTCACCATCGATGGCCACGGCGTATCGCTGCTGGGCGCTGGCGAGGGGATGAACTACGGCACCGTTGAAAGCGTCACCGTCACGACGCCGGCCACGAAACTGCTCTGGGGCGGCGGCGCTTCTCCGTTCGTGCACTTTACTTGCGTCGCCGGCCAGTACAAGAAGGTCGGCGGCGGCGTCGAGAAGCTGTTCATTCATTGCGGCGACGGGGCTGGGGTGGCGACCTACGGCATCCTCGTCACTTCGCGCGACAAGCTGACGGTCCGCAATGTCCAGATATTCAACCCTACCGAGGCAGGGGTACGAACCGAGTGCTACTCGGGAGTGCTCGGCGCAGCTGGCAGCGGCTACGACGTGCAGCATTGCATGTTCGAGAACGTCAACCACGCTATCGACAACACGAGCAACCTCACCGGCCGCGGCTTGTGGCTAACCGGAGGACAAGGTAATGGCGGCGCAGGGCAGGGCGATACCTCCTGCAACGTATTCTTCAACACCCGCTGGCAGAGCGCTGCTGACGCCGACTGCGTGCGTATCGAAAACACCGACAACAACTACTTCTATTGGCTGCGCTGCAACGGTGGCGCCGGCACCGGCTGGGCGCTGTTCCTTGGGTGCGAGGACGATGACTCCGGGCCAAATCCGGCACAAGCCCGATACAACCACTTCTATGGTGTGGAGGCGGTTCAGGGCGTAGTCGCGCGGGCGTCGCAGACAGGAGGCGCGTCCAGCAGAAACAACGCCATTTTCGGCTTGAGCCTGAGCAACGGTTCGGCCAACGCGACTATCGAGACGGGCTCGGGCGGATCAGACGATGCATCGCTGGTCTGCCACTACTCCGATGGCATGTTCGCTCCATCGACGATGCGATTCCCAAACAACGGGAACCTGGACTTCACCAAGAAAAGCGATGCGCTCGCAGACAGCAGGACGGTAACGTGGTCCAAGCTGAACCTCTATGAGGATGGCAATCTCGCTGCGGGTTCCGTGAAGATCAGCGGAACATCGACCGCAGGCGCCGGGACGTACTCCGTGCATACCGGCTACTACACCCGCGTTGGACGACTGTGTTTCGTCGTCATGGAACTGACGTGGAGCGCGCATACCGGGACAGGCAACATCCTCATCGAGGGTCTGCCGTTCAACGCATTGAACACCCCGCGCGACGTGCTGCTAGAGGTGGCGGCGTCCAACCTCACTTTTGGCGGGGCCTACCTCGCGGCCTACCTCATCGCCAACACCAAGACGATGGCGCTCAAGACGATAGCGAGCGGGGCCGCCGCCGCGGCTGTGCCGATGGACACGACCGGTACGTTGAATATCTCCGGCTGCTACCTGATCGAGACGTAGCCGATGGATTTCGACACACTCTGCCGCCGCTTCGATGCTGCGCGCAATGGCCGAGGGACTTGGGACGACACGTTTCAGCAGATCGCCGAGCGCGTGCTTCCGCAGGCTGCTGACTTCGGCACGACGCGCAACCCTGGGGAACGCCGGACCGAGAAGATGTACGACGGGACGGCCGCCCTGGCGAGCTATCGAGCCGTGGCAGCGATATCGTCGTTCTTCTGGCCTAGCAATCAGCGCTACCAAAGGTTGACCACGAGCGACGAGGCGCTGAACAAGGTGCACCGGGTCAAGGTCTACATGGACGAGTTGACCGAGCGGCTGTTCAAGGCCCGCTACTCTCCGCGCGCCGCGTTCGAGGCGCAGATGGGCGAGGCCGCTCTGCAATGGTTTGTGTTCGGCACCGGCTTCCTGTTCATCGATGACAACCCAAAGGCTCAGAGTCTGTCCTATCGCTCGATGCACCTAGGGCAGACCTACATCGCCGAGGGCGCGTCGGGAAAGGTCGATACCGTGTTCCGCTGCTGGAAGTGGAGCCTGCGCAACATCGAGCAACGCTGGCCCGGGAAGTTGCCGCAGCGCTACGCGTCCAAGATGGCGCAGACCCCGGACATGGAGATCGAGGTAGCGCATGCGGTTGTGCCGCGCGGCGAGTACGACCCCGGCCGAGCGGGCTACATGGGCATGCCCTGGGCAAGCTGCTACTTCCTGCCTGACACAAAGGACAAGCTGGAGGAAGGCGGGTATCGCTCCTGGCCGTTCTCGGTGCTGCGCTACATGACGAGCCCTGGCGAGGTGTACGGGCGTTCGCCTGCGTGGCTGGCGCTGTCCAACATCCGCGTCCTGAACGCGATGAAGCGCAGCACGCTAGCTGCCGCCCAGAAGGTGGCCGACCCTCCGCTGCTGGCCTACGAGGACGGCATCCTCAACGCTTTCTCACAGGCCCCCGGAGCGCTGAACTTCGGCGGCCTGGACAGCCAGGGCAATCAACTGGTGAAGCCGCTCATCACCGAGGCCGATGTCAAGCTTGGTCTCGACATGATGGACAAGGAGCGCGAGATCATCTCTGGCGCGTTCATGATGGACGTGTTCCGCGCGCTGGTTGAAAACCCCCAGATGACGGCGACGCAGGCGCTCGAGTTGATGCAGGAGCGCGCGACCATCATGTCGCCCATCGGCGGCCGGCTGGAGTCCGAAGGGCTCGGCCCGATGACGGAGCGCGAGCTTGATTTGCTCGGCGCTGCCGGCCAGTTGCCGCCGACGCCGCCCGAACTGATCGAGGCCGAGGGCGAGTACCGCATTGAGTACACGAGCCCGATGCGCAAAGCGATGCGCGCGAGCGAGGCCATCGCCATCACGCGCACGCTCGAAGCCGCTGTCCCGCTCGTGCAGATCGACCCGAGCGCGCTGGATGCGTTCGATATCCCCATGTCGCTGCGAGAGCTCGCCGAGATCAACGGCTACCCGGCCAAGGCTATCAGGTCGCTGGAGGACATCGCGGCGATGAAGGAAGACCGGGCCAGCCAGGAACAGGCTGCGGCGCTGTTGCAGGCCGCTCCGGCGCTGTCGCAGACTGCGGCCAACGTGGTGAAGATGCAGGCCGGCGCAGGCGTGCAGCCCGGGTTATGAGTTGGGACGCAAACTTCGAGCGCGTCCGGGCACGGATGCACTCCCGGGTCATGGCGTACCGCGCACTGTTCCTGCACCGCGTCGAGCCGAATCCGGTCCGATGGTGGCAACCGGCGTTCTGGCGCGTACCTCAAGCCGGCGAGCTCGGGCCAGCGGCCGAGATCGTGCTGCGCGATCTTGCCCGGTACTGCTACGCCACCAAGCCGACGATGAAGATTTCTCGCGTCACGCAGCAGTCCGACGCGCTAGCAATGGCATTCGCGGAAGGGCGCCGCGATGTCTACAACCGGATCTGTGCTCTCGCCAACCTGAGCCCGGACCAGATCACCAACATCGCCCAGAGAGTGAACCAAGATGAATGAAGTCCTCGACCCCCCGGTGGCGGCTCCGGCCGCTGCACCCGCAGCCACGCCTGCTGCCGAACCTGCGCCGCAGCCTGCCGTCGCGTGGCTCCCCAAGGCCGATGCCGATACCTCGGGCTACATCCAGACGAAGGGATGGGCAGGCCCGGAGGACGTGCTCACGTCCTATCGCAACCTGGAGAAGATGGTCGGCGCTGACCGCGCTGGGCGAACGGTTGTTCTGCCGGCCGGCGAAGACGCGAACGAGTGGGGCCAGGTGTTCGACAAGCTCGGCCGCCCGTCCAACGCGGACGGCTACAAGCTGCCGGTCCCCGAGGGCGCAGACCCAGGCTTCGCCAAGCTCGCCTCGTCCAAGTTCCACGAACTCGGCATCACGGCCAAGCAAGGCGCCGCTCTCGCGGCGTGGTGGAACGAGCAGGCGGGCACGCAGACGAGCGCGATGGCCGCCGCCGAGGAAGCCGCGCTTGCCGCCGAGCACGCCGCGCTGGCGAAGGACTGGGGCACCGGGCCGGACGCGCAGTTTCGGCGCGAACTCGCCCGGCGCGCTGCCGTGCATCTGGGCTTGGACGAGGCCAGCATCGCCGCGATGGAGAAGGTCGCCGGCTACTCCAAGACGATGAAGGCCCTCGCCAAGATGGGCGATCTGCTCAAGGAGCACGGCGCCGAGGGCCTGGGCGAGATGGGCAGCTTCGGCATGACGCCCGAGGGCGCGCGCTCGCGCAAGGGTCAACTCATGGCCGACAAGGCTTGGCGCGACCGGGCGATGAATCCGGCGTCCGCCGAGTGGGCCGAGATCCAGAAACTCGACCGCATCATCTTCGCTGGGTCGCAAGGGTAAAACGCTCCCACTAGAAGTTCCTACGCTACAGCCATCGGACAAGGCCACGAGCCCCCGATGGCCCTCTGGGAAGACGGAGCGTAGGGCGCACGGTACGCGCAAGCGAGGCCCCCGCAAGGGACAAGCCGGGCGAACGGATTACCTGTTCAACCCCGCATAGGAGCCTACCGTGGCCGCCAATTTCAACAACCTGTATTCGGTGCAGTACGCATCCGCCGTCGAGCTGCTCGCGCAGCAGATGACGCCCCGTGTCGCAACCACCTTCACGCCGATGGCCGGCGAAGGCAAGTCGGCGACTGTCGTGAACCAGATCGACGCCTTCGAGGCCGACGAGCGCAGCGCGCTCTATGACCCGGTGGTGTTCGGTGAGCCGACCCACACCCGCCCCTGGGTGTACCCGCGCCACTTCGACAAGGCGATCCCGTTCGACAGCATCGAGGCGATGCAGTCCAACGCCAACCCGCAGTCCGAGTACGTGCAGGGCGTCGTCGCCGCGATCAACCGCAAGATGGACGACGAGGCGATCCGCGCCTTCTTCGACGCCCGCAACATCGGCGAGGCCGGCACCACGAGCGACGCCTTCTCGGCATCATTCCAGGTCGGCGTCAGCGTCGGCGGAACGACCTCGGGACTGAACGTCGAGAAGTTGCAGAACGCGATCCAGATCTTCGAGGAGCAAGACATCGACCTCGACATGGAGCAGCTGTACTGCGTCATCTCACCGAAGCAAAAGCGCAACTTGATGAACGAGATCGAGGTCACCTCGGGCGACTTCTTCAAGGGGCAAGTGATGAGCTCGCGCTCGGTCAGCGGCTTCTTGCAGATCAACTTCATCGTCTCCAATCGCCTGCTGACGGACGGCTCCAGCTATCGCCGGGTGCCGATCTACCTCAAGCGCGGCATGACATTCGCCACCTGGGGCGGCGGCATGCAGACGACCGTGAGCCAGCGGCAGGATCTGCGCGGGCACCCGTGGCAGGTCTACGGGCAAGGGCACTTCGGCGCGGTTCGCCGCGATGCGAAGCGTGTGGTCGAGATCAAGTGCTCTGAAGCCTGATCGACGCCTTCGACTGAACTCAACCAAGGAGTTACGAAATGGCAGTTGTTGCACTCAAGAGCACCGCGGTCACGAACGCGAACGCGACCCCGCGTGTTCAAAACCCGGCCGGCATCCAGAACGGCGTCGTCAAGCGCAGCCAGGGCTTCGCGGCCGTCGGCAACGGCGACTCCATCGGTTCGACCTACCGCATCGGCAAGGTGCGCAGTTCGGACTACATGCACCGCATCCGCATCGTGAGCGCCGACATCGGCACTACGACCGCGGCTGACCTGGGCCTGTACGACGTGCTGACGCACTCCAACGGCGGCACGGTGGTCGATGCGGACTTCTACGCCTCGGCGGTAGTCCTGAACGCGGGCGCAATCGACTCGGACATCACGTTCGAGGCGGCGGCGGCGGGTGGCCTCTACACGAACGCCGAGAAACGCGTGTGGGAGTCGCTGGGCCTGACGGCAGACCCGCACAAGGAGTACGACCTGACGCTGACGCTGACCGGCGCAGCCGATGCGGCCGGCACGGTGCTTGTGCGATACGAGTACGTCTGACCATGACGGGGGCTTCGGCCCCTGTTTCTCAACAGGAGGGATGAGTCATGGCTTACAGGTTCTGGTCTGCCTACTGCGGGCAAGACAAGGTAGCGGTCGCCGAAACCGGCGTGACCACGGCAGGGGCTGACGTGGAGGTGCGCATCACGTACACCGCGGCGACGCTTGCCAACAACAAGGCTGGAGCCCTGGCCGCGTTGCAAGTCATTGCGCAGCGCATCGCCGAAGACACGTGGCCCCCGGCATAAGGAGGGCAGCATGCCTGTACTTCTGAGTAATGCATCGGCCACCGGGGCGGCTGTGCAGTGGGGCGGTGGGCGCGGGGTGTTCTCCGTCGTCGGCACATTCAGCGGCGCGACGATCACGCTGCAATGCATCGGCCCGGATGGCGCGACGTACATCCCCGCCGCGACCGGCGCAACCGCTGCTGGCGTCACGGCGTTCGAGCTTCCGCCGACGTTGATCCGCGCAGCCGTGACCGGCGGGCCTCCGTCTGGCATCTACGCCAACGCGGATCAGAGCAAGGGGTAGATCATGGCGACGACTCGTGATCCGCTCGGCCCGCTGTCTGTTGTGCGCGATAGCAGCGCCGGCACAGCGCTCGCGATTGTCAACAAGGAAAGCAACATCGTCGTCGGGCCGGACGCACGCTACACCGCCGCCCAACTCTCCGCCCTGACTGCGGCGGGCGGGCTGACGCAGAATGCGACTTATGTCGATGAGTATGGGGTTGCGCGTCGCGCTACTAGCCCGACTGGCTTTGCAGCCGATGCTCCATCTGCCGTTTTGAGCGATAGCAGCGGCCGATCACTGCTCACCTCCGCAGCCAGTTCGGCCGTCGCCGCGACTGCCGGGGCCACCGGAGTGTGGCGCTCCGCCGCCCCAGCCTACCTCCGCAGCAACCTCGGCGTCACCGCTCGCGTGCCGTCCGCATTGGTCGGCGTGGGCTACAGCGGCAAGATCGTCTTGATCGACTCGTCGGGCAACGTTTGGCTCTACACCGAGGATGGGGATGGCTGGACCATCGTCGGCGCGACGACGTTCGCGGCCCAAGTCGCGGGGATCAGTTTCCTGTTCGCCGACTCGCGCGGCTACCTGTTCTTCTGCTCGACCGTCACGAACTACAACATCATCTATCGGTCCACCGACGACGGCGCCAACTGGACCTCGGTGAAGACCTTCCCGCTGACCACCGACAGCGGCGCCCCCATTGCCGAAGACGACGCCGGCAACCTCTACGTCGGCACCTATGGCAGCCTGGGCGCGGGCTCCAACTCGTGCAAGCTCTACAAGAGCACCGACGGCGGCGCCAACTGGACTGACATCAGCGCCAATATGCCGAGCACGCCCGCGCGGCACATTCATGGCTGTTGGTGGGACGACTTCCGCAAGCTCCTCTTCGTGACTCATGGCGACGCCGGCGCCAGTTCGAGAATCTTCGTCTCTGGAGATCGCGGCGCCACGTTCTCGACGTGGACGAACAGCGCACAGGGCACGGCGATGGCGTTTTCGCCGGACTACGTGTTCTACACAGCGGACCAATCCGGCGACCGTGGCGTCTATCGAACGGCCGCGGCGGCAGGCATCACGGCCGCCGCGATGGCGGCGACGACGCCCGTGCGCGTGTTCGACTGGCGCACCGACAGCGGCCGGGCGCAGTCCGGCGGCAGCGCGGGCTCGAACAATGGCTATGCGTGGTGGGGCGGATACGAGAATGGAGTCGTGTTCTTCCCCTACGGCAGCGAAGGCGCCAGGGCGGTTCTGCTCACGTCGTGCGACCAGGGTGCGACATGGGCCGAGTCCGAGGCCATCGAAGCGCCCGCGGTCCTGTATCACGAAATGGCGGCGGTGTCGCAGTTCAATACCAGCCGCGACGGCTTTTACTATGGTCGCAACTCGGTGCAGGCGATCATCAATCGCTGGTCCGTGTTCAAGCCTGGCACGGTGGCGCGCATCGACTCGGCCAGCACGACCAACGGCAGCGGCGTCGCCTCTGCTCGCCGTGAGCCGATCAGCTACGGACTGCGGTCGCCCGGCCTGATCCAGCAACTCGCTGCGCCTTACGCCTCGCCGATCATGCTCACCGCCTACGGCGTGCTGCTCGCCAATGGGCACACTGCGGGCGCGCAAGGCGCGGCGGCGTCGGTGTATCACAACGCCGACGACGTGACGGCCCCGAGCACGACTTTCAGCCCCAACCCGATCACGCTGTCCACCAGCGGTACGGGCTCGGCGGTGGTAACGAGTACCACGCAGGCATACAACGGCCTCAACTCGTTCAAGGCGGCCGTGACGGCTGGCACGGGCTCCTCGCAATTCCGACTGACCACCGCGCCCTGGGGAACGGCGGACGGCACCGAGGCTTGGGTTTCGATGCGCGTCTACTGGAACGGGACGATCGACGCCAACCGGCAGGACATCATCGAGTTCAACTCGATCCGCGTGGGCACCTACCTCATCTCGTCCAAGAAGATACTGCGTGTCTCCCAGGCCACGCTGGCGATAACGCTCAACACGCAGGACAGCAACGACCTGGTCGAGATCCCGGAGAACACCTGGTTCCGACTCAAGTTTGCCTGCTCTCTTTCACCCAATTCGGCGGGCGGTCGGCGAGGCCGCGTGCGCGTCTGGGTGGACGTCGGCGCGGGCTGGCGCAGCGTGTGCGACGCGATCGGCGTCCCTACCTACAGCTCGGTTTCGGCCAACCTGTTTCTCGGCATCAACCAGACGTCTGGCGCCAGCGCTGCCAACTGCTACCTTGACGACATTCGTTGGAGTACGAGCGACCCCGACCGCGTGGCCCCGATCACGCTCGCGCAGAGTCCGTCGGCCGTGCCCGACCTGGGTTTTTTTGCCTGAGCTCATCGGGTGACGGGCAAATCCCGATGGGCGCGTTCGGCAATCATGTGCTCGGCTGGCCGGGCGGCAACCCGGCAGAGCCGGACCCGTTCGCGACGGGCGTGGCGGGCGACAACCGGCGCTTCGTGGTGTGGGCCTATCACGAGCCGACGGCGGGAGACTTCCACTGGACGGATGACTTCTACGACGCCGGGCACGGCTACTACGCCAACCCGGAGTTCGCGGTGACGACGTGGCGCAGCCACAGCCGCAAGACGCTGCTGGTGCTGCGCGCCGATCAGCGCCCCGGATGGGCGGGCATCGACGACGACACGGCCTGGAGCAATTGGGTCACGGCAGCGGTGCAGCGCTGGAGGCCGTTCGCGGTCGAGTTCATCAACGAGCCGAGTTCGCACAGCATCGACGTGAACTGGCTGGTGCGCATGTACTCCGTCGGCAAGGCCGCGGCCAAGGCGGTGGACCCGAGCATCGTGATCGTCGGCCCGAGTTGCGAGAGCATCAGCACGCCCGGCAACGGCGTCGAGTACACGGTGAGCTTTTTGCAGGCCGGTGGCAAGGCGCAGATCGACGTGCTCGGCGTGCATCTGTACCCGCACGGCCTGCCGGGCTACGAGCCGCGCAGCCTCGTCGATCAGATGGCGTGGCTGCGGCAAAACATCGGCGGGCTGTGGACCGGGCCGATCTGGAACACCGAGAGCGGATGCTCGCCGCAGGATTTCCCGTCGCAGGATCGCACGACTCAGCTTCGCTGGTTCTGGCAGCAGAACATGCTGCCGGTGCTGCTCGGGTGCGCGCGGTCGTGGTGGTACGCGTGGGGCGACGACGCCTATGGGCCGTACCTGAGCAGCTACCTCGCGGAGATTCGGGCGCTCTGGGCGCGCCTCGTTTCGTTCGAGGGGCATCGCGTCTCGTGGCAGGTGCTGCCGACGGGGCAGTTGCAGGTTGTTCGGGATGATGGGTTGGCGGTGACGTACTGACATGACCGACCCCATCGAACGCCGCCGCGCGCACGCCGACACCGAGCAGATGCTCGAAGCGATCCAGCGCGCGTGCGGATGGCTTCGGGCGAGTTGATCGAGGTTTGATAGCAGGCAACTGAAACATGGCATCCGAAGTCGATATCTGCAATCAGGCCCTCGTCAAGGTCGGGGCTGCTCGTATCGTGGCGTTGGCCGACGATACGAAGCAAGCGCGCACGCTCAACGCGATCTATGCCATCAAGCGCGATGCTGAGTTAGCGGCGAACCCGTGGACGTTCGCCATCAAGCGTGCGCAGATCACGGCCTCTGTGACAGCACCTGTGTTCGGATGGGCAAGGGCCTTTTCGTTGCCTAGCGACTACCTGGCGATGGTCGAGGTCGGCAGCGACTACTCGTTCTATGACTCTGGCGACGGAGCCCTGTTTGGCTTGGAGACTGCATCCGATGGAAGCATCGCGGTACTGACAGATCAGCCGACGCCGCTGAATGTGCGCTACGTGTTCAGGGTAACGAACCCGCTCCGATTCAGTGCGCTGTTCGTCGAAGCGCTTGCTTGCCGCCTCGCGGCCGAAGTTTGCGAGGAACTGACGCAATCTGCGAGCAAGAAAGAAGCGCTGTGGGGCGAGCATCGCCGTGCGATTCGCGAAGCGAGGCGCCTCAACGCCATCGAGCAGCCGCCGCGCAAGAACCCTCCGACCTCGTGGGAGCGCGCGCTCATCTCTGACGGGTACTAAGCGTGAAGACGGCGCCGATCTTCACATCTTTCAACGGCGGAGAACTCTCGCCGCTCATCGCTGGGCGCCCGGACGTTGCGAAGTACGCCAACGGCTGCAAGCGCATGGAGAACTTCCTGCCGACGATTCAAGGCCCAGCCGTCACGCGCACGGGTTTTCGTTACGTCGATGCGGCGAAGGACTCGGCAGACCGAACTTGGCTGATCCGCTTCGAGTTCAGCGTTGAAGACTCCTATCAACTTGAGTTTGGAGACGGATACATCCGTTTCTATACAAACCGCGCCCAGGTTCAAGTGTCTGCGGTCGCCGCGTACAACGGCGGCACGGCCTATACGCCGAGCGATCTGGTCTCAAGTGCCGGGGTCAACTACTACTGCATTGCCAACACGACCGGCAACGCTCCGCCGAATGCCGCCTACTGGTACGCGCTGACAGGAACCATCTACGAGATCCAGACGCCCTACGCGGTGGCCGACCTGACGAATGCAGATGGGACGCTGGCACTGCGCTACGTCCAGACAGGTGATGTGGTGCGCTTGGCGCATCCAGACTACCCTCCGATGACGCTCACGCGCTACAGCGGAACGAAGTGGGTGCTGAGCGAGATCGACTTCAACCCGCCTCCGTTCAAAGTGTTGAACACGGAATCGACGACCATCTATGCAGGCGCGGCAACTGGAGCAACCACGCTCATCGCGAGTGCGAGCGTATTCACGGCTGAGATGGTCGGGCAGTATGTCTACCTGGCAGAGAAGGACGTGCGCTCTACGGCCATGTGGGAGGCCGGCAAAGCGATCACGGCGGGCAACACCCGTCGATCCAACTCCAAGAACTACGAGGCACTGAACACCGCAACAACCGGCAGCATCAAGCCGGTTCACACCTCGGGCGCCGTCTACGATGGCGATACTGGCGTCCAGTGGCAATTCCTTGATCCCGGGTACGGCTGGGCGCGCATCACCGGCTACATCTCACCAACGCAAGTCTCGGTGACAGTCATTTCGCGCATTCCGGCAAATGCAGTCGGTGCGGGCAATGCTTCGACCCGATGGGCGTTGCAGGCGTGGAACGCGACGGACGGATACCCGTCGTGCGTGACGTTCTTCCGAGAGCG